>ERZ500994.118-NODE-118-length-25839-cov-5.676078_pt1 | contig 25839 bp, 23 predicted proteins | sample MGYA00248878_ERZ500994 | MGnify/ENA primary metagenome ERZ500994 (study PRJEB25958, sample SAMN03398533) | human skin metagenome | study: EMG produced TPA metagenomics assembly of the Human Skin Microbiome Metagenome (human skin metagenome) data set. | reverse complement strand
CGAGCACGCGATCCGCTCAAGCGACTCGCGGCAATCTGCGCGGCGTACGTCGACTTCGCGGCGGAGCGGCCGCACGCGTTCAACCTCGTGTTTGACGGAGAGCTATGCCCGCCCGGCAACCCGAGCGCCGAACGTGCGCCGTTGATCGAGCGATCCGAGATGCTGCTCTACAACGCGGTAGCGGCCGCGCAGCAGGATGGCTGGCGCAGCGACACCCCGACCATGGAACTCACTAACGGAATCTGGGCGACCGCGCACGGGCTCGCCACACTAGTCACCGAAGGGCACCTGAGCCGGGAGCAAGCGGCGGGTGCGCTCTCCGCCGTACTCCGCAAGAGCGGCTAGATCCCTTTAGTGGCCGGGCTTCTTCTTCGCGTCGGGCAGCTTGCGGAAGTCCCACGAGACGACCTTCGTGGGGACGACGCGGATCCACCTATGCCACTTGTCCTGCACGAACGGCTCCCCGCCGCGGTACTTCTGCGAGAACATCCGCCCGATCGCGTCGGTGTCGACGTCGTCGGCGACAATCTCGACCGGCCCGATCAGCTCAGCACCCTGCAGCTCGGAGTAGTCGTGGCCAGCGTCGACGAGCGCGCTCACGTCGGGCCGCTGCTCGAAGTCCGCCCAGCGGCGGCTCTTGACGACTGAGTTGACCCACATCGCCTCGCCGTCCCACACGAACCAGAGGGCGGTGACGTGCGGCTGACCGTGCTTGTTGACCGTAGCCATGCGCACAGTGCGTTCGTTCGTGAGGAACTCGTCGAGCTCGGCCTTGTCCATCGCAATGACGCGCCCGCGCTTCTGACCCTCGAGCGGAGACGTTGCAGCAGATTCGTTCGTCATCTTTCGAACCTGCCACACGACGCACCCACCCGCACCGTCGGGTGTCTCACCGTCCGCACGACCTACGATCGCGTGAAGGTGGTGAGGTGACATGCAGATCGCCGTGACCTACGGGTCATCGACCAACTTCAGCGAGATCATCGATGATGTCGCGGCGTACGACAACGCCGGACTCGATGCGGTGTGGCTCGGGGAGTCCTACGGCTTCGACGCCATCAGCGCCCTCGGCGCACTGGCCCATGCGACGACCCGCGTGCAGATCGGGAGCGGCATCATCCCGGTGCACTCGCGCTCGGCGACGTTGATTGCGCAGACCGCAGCGGGCCTAGATGCCTTAAGTAATGCGCGTTTCGCACTCGGTCTTGGCGCGTCCGGTCCGGCCGTGATCGAGGGATGGCATGGGCGGGAGCACGCCGCCCCGGTGCGCACGATCGCCGAAACCATCCGCGTGTGCCGGGAGGTCTGGCGCCGCGAGCGGGTCAGCAGCGCTGCGCTCGGCATCCCGCACGGGGACCTGCGACCGCTCAAGATCATGGCCCACCCGGTGCGCGATCGCATCCCCATCTACGTCGCCGCTATGGGCCCTCGTGCGGTCGAAAGCACCGCCGAGATTGCCGACGGCTGGCTGCCCATCATGTTCTTGCCCGAGCGGGCCGAGCAGATCTGGGGCCGGCAGCTCTCGACCGGCGCCGCGCGCCGCGACCCTGACCTCGGGCCGCTGCAGATCGCGGCACCGGTCTATGTCGCCATCGACGGCGACCGTGCCGCGCACGAGGCTGCATTCCGCAGACACACCGCCCACTACGTCGCAGTCATGGGCCCGCCGCGCCGTGGCCTCTACTACCAGTTGATGGGCCGTTACGGGTACGCCGACGCAGCCGATGCGATCACCGATGCCTACCTCGCCAAGGACGTCGATGCCGCGAGCGCCGCCGTGCCTGACGAGTTCGTGGCGGCGACGTCGCTGATCGGCGATTCCGTCCACGTGAAGACGCGGCTCGCGGCCTACCGCCGTGCGGGCGTGACAATGCTCAACGCAACGTTTGCCGGTGACACGCTCGACGCGCGCCTCCACGAGCCCTCCGCCCTGCAGGAACTGACCAGCGAACTGTGACTCGATGTCCCAGTTACCCGCGACGTCCTGTCGCCCTCATGCTGGGTCCGGCGCATCTCGGCCCCGGCAGTAGCGGATCGCCTGCTGTGCTGCAAGGATAGTGCGAACCTTATGCATCACGGAGGAGAGTAATGAGCGCATGGGGCACGGGGCCGTTCGAGAACGATGACGCCCTCGACCTAGTCAGCGAGATCAACGACAGCCAGCCCGATGAGATCGCCGACCTGCTGACCGACATTCTCTCTCTGACCGACCAGGACGAGGATATCGACGAGGTAGAGGGCTACGAAGCCTTCGCGGCGTGCGCCCTCCTCGGCATCAAGCTCGAACGCCTCGAGGCCGACCAGCCCGACGTACTCGACGCCGTGGCCAAGATCCCCACCGAGATCGTCGGCGCGCTGCTGCCCAATGCCCGCACCATGCTCACCCGAATCCTCGACGACAACTCCGAGTTCGCCGAGCTGTGGATCGAGTCGGGCCGCCTGGAGAAGATCCGCGGCGAGATCGGCAAGATCCAGCGCGCCCTGCGCTAGTTGAAAGGTCAGCTCGGGGTCTCGGGGTCTCGGGGCCTCGGGGTCTCGACAACCGGCGCTCGCCTAGCGGCTCGCGCCTGCTCGACCACCGAGGACGGGCACCTGCGCGACCGCCGCGGCGGCGGGCTAGGCGTGTTTGGTGGCGGCCGCCTTCTCCAGACCGAGCTGCTCGATCGAGGTCTGGCGCATGTCGACCTTGCGGACCTTGCCGGTGACCGTCATCGGGAACTCGTCGGCGATGATCACGTACTTCGGGATCTTGTAGTGCGCCAGCTTGCCGGTGGCGAACTCGCGCACCTTGGCCGCGTCCAGCGGTTCGGCATCACCGCGCATCTTGATCCACGCGACGAGCTCCTCGCCGTACTTCTCATCCGGTACGCCGACCACCTGTACGTCGTCGATGTCCGGATGCGTGTAGAGGAACTCCTCGATCTCGCGCGGGTACAGGTTCTCCCCGCCGCGGATCACCATGTCCTTGAGCCGGCCGACGATGTTGACATATCCGTGCTCGTCCATCGTGGCGAGGTCGCCGGTGTGCATCCAGCCGGCGGAGTCGATCGCCTCGGCGGTCTTCTCCTCGTTGTTCCAGTAGCCCAGCATCACCGAGTAGCCGCGGGTGCAGTACTCGCCCGTCTCGCCATAGGGCAGCGTCAGGCCGGTGGCCGGGTCGACGATCTTGATCTCCTGGTGCGGGTGCACCCGCCCGACGGTCTCGGTGCGCCGCTGCAGGTCGTCGTCGGGCAGCGTCTGCGCCGACACCGGGGACGTCTCGGTCATGCCGTAGCAGATCGTGACGCCTTCCATGTTCATCTCGCTGATGACCCGCTTCATCACCTCAACGGGGCACGGCGAGCCAGCCATCACGCCGGTGCGCAGCGCCGCGAGGTCGCGCGGCTGCTTGTCCAGCTCGTTCAGCATCGCGATGAACATGGTCGGTACGCCGTACAGCGCCGTGCACTTCTCGGCCTCCACCGCGTCGAGCGTGAGGACCGGGTCGAAGCCGGGCGCCGGGATCACGACGCACGTGCCGTGGGTCAGCGCGCCGAGATTCCCCATCACCATGCCGAAGCAGTGGTAGAAGGGCACGGGCACGCAGACGATGTCCTGCTCGGTCCATCCCTGCGCCTCGGTCATGAAGAAGCCGTTGTTGAGGATGTTGTGGTGCGAGAGGGTCGCACCCTTGGGGAAGCCCGTCGTTCCTGACGTGTACTGGATGTTGATCGGGTCGTCGCGATCAAGGCCCGCCATCGCGCTCGACACGCGCTCGGGATCGGCCTTGGTGGCGGCCAGGTCGTCCCACGACTGCTCACCGATGAAGATGACCTGCTTCAGGCCCATCGCCTCGCTGCGGACATCGCCCACCATCGCCTTGTAGTCGCTGGTCTTGAACGAGACCGCCGAGATGAGCGTGCCGATCTCGGACTGGTTGAGCACATAAGCCAACTCGTGTGTGCGGTACGCCGGGTTGATGTTGACCAGGATCGCGCCGATCTTTGCCGTCGCATACTGGGTCAGCACCCACTCGGCACAGTTCGGCGCCCAGATCCCGACGCGATCGCCCTTCTGGATGCCGAGGTCGAGCAGTCCGGTCGCCACCTGGTCGACGGCCTCGTTGAGCTGCGCCCACGTCCAGCGCCGGCCCGACGCGCTCTCTACCAGCGCCTCCCGGTCGCCGAACTGCTGCGCCGTACGCTCCAACATCTCGCCGATGGTCTCCCCCAGCAAGGGGGTCATGGTCACGCCACTGGCGTAGCTCAGCCCGCTCATGTCTCACTCCGATTGCTCGACGGCACACGTGCCGGTGACCGCCCTAGGTGGCTGCGGTCACACTCCTGCGCCTCATTCTGCCCGGTGCCCCCGATCGATGCCGCCGGGCCCGCGGTGCGGCCTGCGGCCGGGTTCTGTTTAATCGAGGTCAGTACGCCGTCTCGAAGCGCTGGAGGATCACATGGGCCCACTCGCCGGAATCAAGGTCATCGAGATCGCCAGTCTGGCGCCGGCTCCGATGGGTACGACGATCCTCGCCGACCTCGGCGCCGACGTCATCGTGATCGACCGCCCGGGCGGCACGCGCGGCGGTGCCGGGTCGGCACCGGGCAACCCGCTGCGGCGCAACCGACGCTCGATCACCCTCGACCTGAAGCAGCCCGAAGCGATCGAGGTACTGCTGCAGCTCTGCGAAAAGGCGGACGTCTTCGTGGAGGGGTTCCGCCCAGGGGTGACCGAACGGCTCGGGATTGGTCCTCAGGATCTCGCGGCGCGCAACGAGAAGCTCGTCTACGCGCGGATGACCGGCTGGGGCCAGGACGGACCGCTCGCCCAGACCGCGGGCCACGACATCGACTACATCGCCATGAGCGGCGTACTGCACATGCTCGGTCCGGCTGGCGGAAAGCCGGCGTTCCCCGCCAACCTCATCGGCGATTTCGGCGGGGGCGGGATGCTCATGGCACTAGGCATCCTGGCGGCGCTGGTCGAGCGCGCGAGCTCCGGAAAGGGTCAGGTCGTCGACGCCGCGATGGTCGACGGCGCGGCCCAGCTCGGCAACTTCATGTTCGGGATGCGCGGCGCGGGAAAGTGGCCGAACCCGCGCGGGGAGAACATGCTCGACGGCGCAGCACCTTTCTACGACACCTACGAGTGCGCCGACGGTGGCTACGTCGCGGTCGGCGCGATCGAGCCGCAGTTCTACGCGCTGCTGCTCGAGGGGCTGGGCATCGATCCGCAGTCGCTGCCCGACCAGCAAGACCAGGCGAGATGGCCTGAGGTGAAAGCGAAGTTCGGTGCCGTCTTCGCGTCAGAGCCGCGCGCGCACTGGGAAGAGGTCTTTGCCGGCACCGACGCGTGCGTCTCACCCATCCTGTCGCCGGACGAGGCGTTCGCGCATCCGGCCAACACCGCACGCGGCGTCTTCACCGAGATCGATGGCGTCACTCAGGCGGTCGGCGCTCCCCGGTTCAGTCGCACGCCCAACGATCCGCCGACCTCCGGACCGCAGAACGGCGCCGACTCCGACGAGATCCTCGCCGAACTCGGGATGACCGCGGACCAAATCGCCCAGGTGCGCCAGGCCGGCCTGCTGGGTTAGCCACCAGCTCGTGTGCACCACGTAACCTCGGAAGGTCATGTCCTCACCGAACTCACCCTCCGACCCAGCAGCCGAGACCGACCAGTCTGACGACGCGCCCGCCGCGCAGACGGAGCCCCGCGCCCGCTCGGGCGCCTGGCACGAGCACCTCGCATGGCGTATCGCCACGCGCGTGTTCGTCGCGGTGCTCGGCGCCGTACTCGGCGTGATCGTCGGCGGCAACGCGACCGGCGCGATCGGGCCGATCGACGTGCAGGCCACCCTGTCCATCGGTCCTGGGGATGCCACCGTGCGCATCCCGCCGCTCGGCGCGCTGAGCGTTGACGCGTACGACGGACCGCTGCACACCGAGATGACGGTGCTGACGGTCGACCAGCAGAAGGCGGCGCCGTACGTCAACGGCCAGAAGTCGCTCGACGACCTGACCGGGCAGGTCGAGTCGGACCTGCAGTCGCTGCTCGTGACGCTCGTCGTCAAGACTGTGATCTGGGCCGTCGCCGGCGCGGCTATCGCAAGTTTGCTGATATACCGACGGTTTCGCGACATCCTCATCTCGGTGGGTACGTCGGTCGCGGTGGTCGCGACCACGCTCGCGATCGGCTACTTCACCTTCGACGCCAAGAAGCTGCAGGAGCCGACGTACTCCGGGCTGCTCGCCCAGGCGCCCGCGCTGATCGGCAACGTCGAGGATCTCGCGACCAAGTTCGCCGACTACCGCCAGGCGCTGGCGAAGATGGTCACGAACGTCTCGACGCTGTACTCGGCGGTGTCGACGCTGCCCAGTGATCCCGGGAGCGGTGACACCATCCGCGTACTGCACGTGTCGGATATCCACATGAACCCAGCCGGCTTCGATCTGATGAGCAACCTGGTCGAGCAGTTCGGCGTCAACTTCGTCATCGACACCGGCGACATCGTCGACTGGGGCACCAGCCAGGAGCAGGAGACGTTCGCCGCCGTCGGCCAGCTGCCGGTGCCCTACGTCTACGTGCGCGGCAACCACGACTCGATGACGACCCAGCAGCAGCTGGCCGCGATGCCAAACGTGACCGTGCTCGATGAGTCGGAGACCGAGATCGACGGGCTGACGATCGCGGGCCTGGGTGATCCGCGGTTCAGCCCCGCCCGTTCGACGTACGACGACAGCACCCTGGACGAGGCCGTCGAGGTCGCGACGAAGAAGTTCGGCAAGTATGTCGAGGAACTCGACCCACGCCCGGACATCCTGGCCGTGCATGACCCGTCGGGCGCCGAGCTGCTGGCCGGCGACGCGCCGCTCATCCTGAGCGGGCACACGCACAAGCGTGAGGTCTCCGAGCTCGACGGCGGCGAGACGTTGCTGCTCGTGCAGGGTTCGACCGGCGGCGCCGGGCTGCGCGGGCTGGAGAAGGACGAACCGACGCCGCTGAACGCCTCGATCCTCTACTTCGACGAGTCGAGTAAAGAGCTGCTCGCCTGGGACGATGTCTCGCTGGGCGGGCTGGGGCAGACCGACGTGTCGATCCAGCGCACGATTGCCCCGAGGGCCTCCGCAGAGGCCGAAGAGTCGGCGGCCAGCATCACTCCGGACGAGCCGGACTCCGATGCTCCCGAGCCGTCGGACTCGCCTTCGCCCGAGCCCTCCGAGCCGTCAACGACCGAAGCGCCCACGACCTAGGCACCGGGTGCACCCCCGGTTGGCGGGCGATGATGAGTATCAAGTATGCTTTTCCAGCCCCACGGAACGGGAGGATCAACCGCGAGGTTGGCGCTCGGGACGGGCGAGGCCCCATCGTCTAGCGGTCCAGGACTCTGCCCTTTCACGGCAGCAACACGGGTTCGAACCCCGTTGGGGTCACGAGGTACGATCGGTGCTTCACAATTTCACAGCAAGGCCCTGTGGCGCAGTTGGTTAGCGCGCCGCCCTGTCACGGCGGAGGTCGCGGGTTCGAGTCCCGTCAGGGTCGCTCGCTGGTCCGGTTCGGACCGGCTCGGCCAGGTAGCTCAGTTGGTACGAGCGTCCGACTGAAAATCGGAAGGTCGGCGGTTCGACCCCGCCCCTGGCCACCATCCGAACCGCAGATCACGCGAGAGCTGATCTGCGGTTTTTTCTTGAGCCAAGCTTCGGTACGGTACTGGCGCCGAGGCGCGGGCCGCGGCCGGCCGCGCCACGTGGGCGCGAGCGCGAGATCCGGAGTACGTCGTGGTGGAGCTGAGCCTCGTGCGGGACGATCGACCTTGCCGGCGCCACAATGCCGGTCACGATCGCGATCGACAACTGGGATCCGATTCGGTTGCCATGGGGACATTCGCCGTACACCGTGCAGATTGCGCCGGGAGTGCACCACGCGTCGCTCAAGGTAGGCGCTGTTGCGCCGTACTCGAAACCCGTGCGCTTCGTCGTCGCCGACGTCAGCCGTGCGACCTTGAGTATTTACGGCAGCTCGGCCGGCTTCTGGCGCACCGCCACGCCGCGTCTCGTCGTCGATGATGGTCCTCCGAAGGCTCAAGCATGGCCGCAGCCTCAGTGGGTCGTGCTACTGGGCTCGGCGCTCGCGTTCGTCGTCGCGATGGTGGCCGTCGTCGTCATGACACCGGACTCCGGCCCGCGCGCATTCCTGCCTTGGTCCGCGGGGGTCGTGGCGGCAATATCGGGCGCGGCCTTCGCCGAGCACTTCATGCGCATGCGTCGATTGCGCGAGGCACGCCGGCTCGGCGGGTAGGGCGGCGAACCAGAACTGCAACGGACCGGCCGGCCAGGCTTGGATCCCGGCCTGAGGTGGCGCCTGGTTTGCTATTTGGGATCACCCTATTGCTCACCCGGCCATCCATCTGCATACTGCGGTCGCCATCGCCCACCACGCCGACGCGGTCATCGTCCAGCGCATCGAGAGCCAGCGACTGCTGCGCGCCGAGATCCGCGTCGGCACCCGCATGCCGCTGCACAGCTCGGCATCGGGCAAGAGCCTGCTGTCGCAGATGAGCGACGACACGATCCGCTCCCTCTACCCGCACGACGAGCTGCCGCAGCTCTCCCCCGACACGATCAGCACCCGCGACGCCCTGCTAGCCGAGCTCGACGAGGTCCGCCAGGCCGGCCATGCCTTCAACCGTGGCGAGTACGCCGGAGGCGTGATCGGCGTCGCGACGTGGGTTCGCGGCCGCGGCAACCGCTCGCCGCTCGCACTCTCGGGGGTCCGAGCCACCGATTCGACCCCGAACCGTGGGTTGGCCGTCTCAAGGAGATCGCCAAGGCCATGGGCGAGACGCTTGCGTAAGGGACTGTCGATGAAGTTTCAGATCCGCAAGATCCAGCTGACCAGCGAGACGACGTACGCCGAGGCCGGACGCCCGCTCGAGCGGCCGATCACCCGGGTCGCCGCGGCTGCGGTCGTGACCAACGAGTACGCCGGGCAGTGGCGCGACGACCTGTCGCCGATGTACGACGCCGCAGCCGAAGTCGCCGCCGATCTGGCACAGCGCGCAGTCGCGGCGCTCCCCGGCGAGCCGGAGTCCTACGGCAAGGCCGCGATCGTCGGTCTGGACGGTGAGCTCGAGCATGCCGCCGCCGTCTTGCATCCGAGCCTCGGCAAGCCGCTGCGCAATGCAGTCGGCGGTGGTACGTCGATCATCCCGTCAGCGAAGAAGGCCGGAACCGTCGGCACGACGATCGACGTGCCTCTGCACTACAAGGACGCCGCGTTCGTTCGCACCCACTTCGACGCGATGGAGGTGCGCGTCCCCGACGCACCTCGCCCCGACGAGCTCGTCATCGTTGTCGCGGTCACCGACGGCGGCCGGCCTCACCCCCGGGTGGGCGGCCTCACCATCGATGAGGCCGAGGGCGCCGACGGGCTTCGGTAGACCAAGCCACCACCCCAACCAGGCAGTCCGTGCCGATGTCCCGCGGCACGGACTGCCCACACCATGAAAGGAACAAGAATGAAAGCGACCGTCCGTCGCTGGCACTCGCAGGTCGAGGAGATCGAGTTCGAAGGCGACCGACCCATCGACCCGCCGCACCGCCGAGTCGTCGTCGCCGCTGTCGTCGTGAACCCGTACGCCGGCACCTGGCACGACGACCTCAGCGAGCTGATCGACCTAGGCGAGCAGCTGTCTGCCGAGCTCACCGCCCGCGCACAAGCGCTGCTCGGCAACCCGGTTCGCGCCTTCGGCAAGGCCGCGATCGTAGGCACCGCAGGCGAAATCGAGCACGTGTCGGCCGTCGTACACCTTCGGTTCGGCCAGCCGCTGCGCGCGGCCACCGATGGGGCCGCGCTCCTGCAGTCGATCAAGAAGCGCGGCGGGCCCGGTGCCGTCGTCGACGTGCCGCTCAGCCACTACCGCGACATGGCTGTGCGCTCGCACTTCGACTCGACCAGCTTCATGGTCCCCGACGCGCCGTTGCCGGACGAGATGGTGATCGCCCTGGCGGTCGCCGACGGTCCACGTGCCCACCAGCGCATCGGGGGCAAGACCGAAGCCGACGTGACCGCCTCGTCAAAGGAGCAGACATGACCACGAATGTTGACTCGTTCTCCGCGCACCAGAGCGACGCGCCGCAGACATTCTCGTGGGATCCCGCGAGTACGGCGGTGCTCGTCGTCGACATGGTCAACGACTTCTGCACCGACGGCGGCGCGATGGTGCTGCCCGGCTCCGACGTGCTCTATCCCCCGATCGCCAGGCTGACCGACACCGCACGCGACCTAGGCGCGCACATCGTGTGGGTCCGCGACGAGCATGAGCCAGGCGACCGGGAGTTTCGCAAACGATCGGTCCATTGCCTGCGCGGCACGTGGGGCGCCCAGATCGTCGACGAGCTGCCGCAGCATGAGTCGGATTCGGTGCGCACCAAGCGAACCTTCAGCAGCTTCTATGGATCCGACCTCGATGCCTGGCTGATGGAGCGCGGCATCACGCACCTGATCGTGTGCGGCGTCGTGACCAATATCTGCGTACGTTCCACCGTGCATGATGCGTTCTTCCGCGGCTTCGAAGTCGCCGTCGCGACCGACGCCTGCGCGGGCACGAGCGATCGTGAGCATGAGGCCGCGATCTACGACATGGACACCCACTTCGCCCATGCCGACAGCGTCGACGAGCTACTCGCGGGCGCCGCCACCAGTAGCCGGGCCCAGCCAATTGCAGGATCCCACGATGGCTGACCAAGCGGCGACGAGCCCCGGCGGCGACCTGCAGATCACTGGCATCGGCACACTCTTCACCGGGATACGGGAGAAGCCGCGTCTCGATGGCGCCGACTCCATCATCGTCAAGGGCGGCAAGATCGCCGCGATAGGTGAGAAGTACGACGATGGCTTGCCGACGCTGGATATCGGCGGTGCCACCATGCTTCCCGGGCTGATTGACCCGCACGTGCATCCGGTCTTCGGCGACTTCACTCCGCGCCACCCGGCATTCGGGTGGATCGAGTCCTATGTCAACGGCGGCATCACCACGATGATCTCGGCCGGCGAGCCGCACCTGCCCGGCCGGCCACGTGACGCCGCAGGCGTCAAAGCACTGGCAATCCTTGCGCATAAGTCTTTCCAGGCGGTCCGCCCGCTCGGCGCGACCGTGCACGCCGGCGCCGTGCTGCTTGAGCCTGGCCTGACCGAGGACGATTTTGCCGAGATGGCAGCAGAAGGGGTGTGGCTGGTCGGCGAGATCGGCGTCTCCAGCGTCTACCAGATCGAGCAGGCGCTACCTCTCGTCGAGATGGCCAAGGCACACGGCTTTCGGGTCCCGGTGCACGTGGGCGGAGCCTCTGTCCCCGGTTCCAACGTCATCGGCGCCGACATCGTGGTCGGTTTGCAGCCCCATGTCGCCGTCCACTGCAACGGCGGACCGACCGCACCGTCGAACGCCGACATCGCCAGAATCATTGACGAGTCCGACGCAGCGGTGGAGGTCGTGCAGGCCGGCAACATCCGCGCGCTGGTCGACGTCGTCGCGATGTTGCGGGAGCGCGATGCTCTCGACCGACTGCAGATCGCCAGCGACACTCCGTCGGGCACCGGCATCGTCCCGTCAGCGATTCTGCGCACCATGGCCTACACGGTCGCACTCGGCGGTCTTGACGTCGACGATGCGGTGTGTGCCGCGACGGGCCAGACCGCGCGCCGTTACGGCCTGGACAGCGGCGTCATCGAGATCGGCGCACCGGCCGACTTCGCCGTACTCGACGCACCACGCGGATCCGTCGCCTCCGACGCTGCAGGCGCGCTTCAGATCGGTGACATGCCCGCTGTCGCAGCGGTTGTCACCGACGGCGTCGTCCGACTCACCGCCAGCCGTGTCACCCCTCCGCCGCAGCGCGCGGCCACCCAGCATCCCTAACGCACCATCGGCCCAGTCCCGGGGTCGCCCCATCCCCAGTAGGAGCCACTATGACCGCCCACAGCCAACCCGCACCGGACGACCGGATCGTGGAGCAAGACATCCTCGAGCATGAGGAACGCGAGGACTACGCGCGCTCGCGCGTCCCGGAGCATGCTCGCCGCAGCACGGGCGCAGTGTTCATGGTGCTGGTCGGGATCGTCACGGCCTTCTTCTTCCCGACGGTCGGCGGCAGCTACCTGCTGGCGTACGGCGCAGCGGCCACCTGGATCGCTTTGGTGGTCGGCTTTCTGATCCTCATCGCGCTGACCTTGGTCGTCGCGTCCGCCGCGAGCCGCGAGGGACTGACCGCGGAGCTGCTGACCCGCGGCTGCGGCTACGGGTTCGTCGGCAGTGTCCTCACCACGCTGATCTACGCGGCCACGTTCGTGCTCTACACCGCACTCGAAGGGCAGATCCTCGCCACCTCGATCGACCAGATCTGGGACCTGCCCGACATCGTCTGGTACATCATCGTCGGGCTGATCTTCATCCCGCTGACGTGGTACGGCATGACCCAGCTGACCTGGATCATGTGGCTGACGTTCCCGATCTACATCGTGCTGGTCACCATCGCCGTGGTGAAGGCAGTCAACGAGAACGGCGGGTTCCCAACCGAGCTGTTCACCGCGGTTCCGGAGGGCTCGATCACCGGCATACTTGGCTTCCTCGGCGTGATGGCCGGCCTCGCCGGCACCATCGGGCTCAACCCGATGGAGGCCAGCGACTACAACCGGTTCATCGCCGCCGACCGGTTCAAGAAGGTCGCGTGGAAGAGCATCGTGCTGCCCTACGCGCTGATGTTCTTCGTGGCGATGCCGCTGGGCATGTTCTTCACGCTCATCACCAACGAGATCAACCCGGCCGTCTACTTCTCCTCGCTGCTTGGCGTCGGGCTCGGCGTACTGCTCGCCTGGATCTCCCAGGTGCGCATCAACCTCACCAACGTGCACCTCGGCTCCATCGCTCTCACCAGTGCCGCCCAGCGCGTCACCAAACGGCCGCCCGGCCGCATGGTCTGGGTGACCGTCGTGGCGGTGCTGTCGATCCTGCTCATGCAGGCCGACGTACTCGCCAACGTGCTGGGATTCCTGGAGTGGAACGGCATGTTCCTGCTGGCCTGGGTCGGCACGGTGGTCGCCGACCTGCTGATCGTGCGCAAGGCGCTCGGCATCGTTCGCGGGCCTATCGAGTACCGCGAAGGCTACATCCGCAAGGTCAACCCGGTCGGTGTGACAGCGCTGGTCGCCGCCGTACTCGTCGGATCGATCCTGCTCTATGCCGCCGACGGAACCCTGCTGCGCGGGCTCGCGCCCTACATCGCGTTTGCGGTGGCGGTCGTGGTCCACACCGCGATGGCCGTGGCTACGAAGGGCCGCTACTACCTCAGCGACCCGGCTCCGGAGCGTGCTCGGTAGGCGCCAGCCCCTGGTCCTGAAACTCCTCGGCCGGCCCGGCCCACCACATCACCGCGGCGCCGACCAGCGACAGGCAGCCGGCGACCAGATACGACATCCGGTAGTCCCCGGACAGGTCGTAGAGCCAGCCGAGAAGCAGGGGTCCGCCCGCCGTGCCGATCACCACGAACAACTGCGAACGGCTGAACAGCCGGGCATAGTCGAGTACGCCGAAGCGGTGGCTGATCAGCAGCGACTGCAGCAGCAGGATGTTGCCGACCGTGCCACCGAAGACCACGATCATCGCGAAGAAGGCGACGGCGTTGTAGGAGAACGCGAGGGCGGCGAGTGACACGGCCTGCAGAAGGCCGAGTACGACGGTGAACCCGCCCATCGGCACCCGGTAGACCAGCCGCCCGCCGACGAGACGAGCGATGACCGACATCGCCGCGACGACGAAGGTCGCGAATGCCGCGGCAACAGCTCCGGTGCGTTCCTCCGCCAGCTTGACCAGCTGCTGCAGGGCCCCGACCTGCGCCGCCATCAGCAGGACATACGCCGCGGTCATGCCGCGGAAGAAGCGGGTGCGAATGGCGGTGGCATACGGCTCGCCGGACGGCGGCGTCGCCGGGGTGTCGGGCGCGGCACGGGCACCGTCGGGCAGCCAGCCCAGGGTCGTGGGGTCGGGGCGGATCAGCCAGATGATCACCGGGATGGTTCCGGCGAGCCAGACCAGCGCCAGGATCGGGGTCGCGTGCGACAGACCGACGTGGTCGGTCAGCCACTTCGCGAGTGGCGTCAGCACCATGCCGCCCACCGAGAGCCCGGTCGAGGCGATCGACAGCGCGATCGATCGTCTGCGGTTGTACCAGCGAGTGACGACCGTGGTCACCGGGACGAGCCCTGCGGCAGCGAAGCCAAAGGCAAACAGCAGATAGACCAGATATAGCTGCCATTGTTCGTGCACCTGACCGAGCAGCGCGAGCGCGACCGCGCCAATCGCCGCGCCGGCCACCATCACCCGGCGAGCGTCGTACCGCGTGATCAGCCGCGCGACGAGCATCCCGACAAAGCCGGTCGACACGAAGAAGATGGTGGTCGCCAGCGAGATCGACGACAGCGACCAGCCGCGTTCCTTGCTGAAGGCATTGAGATAGACCGCCAGCCCGTAGAAACACAGGCCCGAAGTCGTCGTCAGCGAGAGGAAACAGCCCGCCACCACGCGGCCGCCCGGGAATCGATCACCCGTCATGACCCCACCGGTCCCCCACACGCTCACCGCCCATGCGCGGGACTCTACGCTATGCGAACTATTTGGTCGCTAGGGTGAGTACGGCGCCGTTCGGCGGCCGATCACGAGTCCCACGTGAACATCCGGAGGCGACTTCATGAGCGAGCAGACCGCAGCCGACTACGTCAATGAAGCCGAAGAGAAGGCCGTCCACGTCGACGACCTGCCCGAGGACACCACCACGCGCGAGGTGCACTCGGTCGCCGTCATCGGCGCGGGCACGATGGGTGGCGGCATCGCCATGGTCTTTAGCAACGCCGGACTGCCGGTCACATTGATCGAACAGGCACAGGAGGGCCTGGACCGCGGAATCGCCACCATCAAAGGGAACTACGACCGCACGGCAGCAAAGGGCCGAATCTCCGAGCAGGACGTCGCCGACCGGATGGAGCGGATCACCCCGACCCTGAACCTGGAGGACGCGGCTGACGCGGACCTCATCATCGAGGCGGTGTTCGAGGAGATGGACGTCAAGAAGGCCGTCTTCACCCGGCTCGATGCGATCGCCAAGGACGGCGCGATCCTGGCCACGAACACCTCCCGCCTCGACGTCGACGAGATCGCCGCGGTGACGAGTCGCCCGCAGGACGTCGTCGGCCTGCACTTCTTCAGTCCGGCCAACGTCATGAAGCTGCTGGAGGTCGTGCGTGGGGCGCAGACCGTCCCCGACGTGATCGCCACAAGCATGCAGCTCGGCCCGAAGGTCGGCAAGAAGCCTGTGCTCGCGCGTATCTGCGACGGCTTCATCGGCAACCGGATGATGACGCCGTACCGCCGGGAGGCTGACTTCCTGATCGAGGAGGGCGCGACCCCACAGCAGGTCGACTCGGCGCTGAAGGACTTCGGGCTGGCCATGGGGCCGTTCGCCATGTCCGACCTGGCCGGGCTGGACATCGGCTGGGCAGCGCGCAAGCGCCAGGCACCCACCCGTCCTGCCCATCTGCGCTACTCCACCGTCGCCGACCAGTTGTGCGAGGCCGGCCGGTTCGGGCAGAAGACCGGCGCCGGCTACTACCGCTACGAGAAGGGGGACCGTACGCCGATCCCCGACCCGGAGGTCGAGGCGGTCATTGAGAAGGCGGCCGCCGACGCCGGTATCGAGCGGCGTGAGATCACCGACGAGGAGATCGTCGACCGCACGATGCTGGCGCTGGTCAACGAGGGTGCGAAGCTGCTCGAGGAAGGAATCGCCCAGCGCGCTTCAGATATCGATGTCGTCTACGTCAACGGCTACGGATTCCCGGCCGGCAAGGGCGGACCGATGCACTGGGCCGAGGAGCGGGGCCTGGCCGACGTACTCGCCACGATCGAACGGCTGCACGAGCAGCACGGCGAGTTCTGGGAGCCCGCACCGCTTCTGGTTCGGCGGGTGGCCGAGGGCGCGAATCGCTTCTAGGCCCGCAACGCGACCGCGCGCCGCCGAGTCTGCGACGGGAGCTCGTCGAATCGCTGCTTGTACGCCGAGGCGAACCGGCCGAGGTGGCGCAGCCCTACCTGCTCGGCGATCTGGGCCACCGACGACTCCTCGCCCGCGTGCTGGAGCAGCTGACGTGCCCGACCGAGGCGCATCGCCAGCAGATACTCCACGGGCGTGCAACCGTGCACGTCCTGGAACACCTTCTGTAGGTGGCGCACCGAGATTCCGGTGGCCGCAGCCCACTCGTCGACGGTGATCTTGCTGCCGACCCTGGGCCGCGCCCAGGCGATCGCCCGCCGCACATGGATCGCGCTCGATGCGCCGTTGCCCGCGGCGCTCAGCTCCGGCGCCAGCGCGATCGGCAGTTCGATGAGCAGCGCGCTCAGCATGACCTGCTCGAACGCGGCGAGCATGGGCGCCGAGGCCCGGGGCCAGACGGCGAGCATGCGGTCGACGTAGTGCCAGGCCGCGTCAACCACTCCGGAATGCGGCGCGCGGCTCGGACCGGCCTGCACGCGAAGCAGGGCGGAATCCTCGCCGCTGAGCTCGCGGCGATACTCCCGCAGCCGCTCCTCGGTCGTCGTGACGAATACCGCCCCTTCCCAGGCGGCCGGCACCAGCACGGTCGGCTCCTCGCGCGCCAACGCGAAGCCGTCACGCAGCCTCGTCTTGGGCTGGCCGGGGGCCGAGACGGTCATCGTTTCGAGCGGCACGACCCAGCAGATCTCGCTGGCGCTGGGCGCCATGCTCAGCCGGACCGGGGCGCCGTACCTCGCGAACGCCACGGTGACGTGTCCCAACACCACGCCGGTCGCGAGGCCATCGACGACCCCGCGGATGTGCTCGACCGCGTGCTGCACAGTCAGGTTGGACAGGAACTCGCGCATGACGTCGGCGCGCGAGGATTCCTCTCGCAGCTGCCCGAGCAAAGGCGGCGTCTCCCCCCGAAATGCGCGCATGGGGAGCACGGTAGGCACCCAGACGAAGCTTGACCACCGAAACCCGAATCCGATTTCAAACCGCGACCTTCCGAATAGCGCTACACGGTAGCCACATAGCGTCCGAAGTTCGGCGTTTTGGCGGTCTCGGGTCGCACAGTCGGGATGCAGTACATAGTTTCAACGATGAGTCCCGACGCGCTCGGGGGACGTAGCACGAGCTGCGTGAGTGCGTGGGACGTGATGGGGCGGATCTTCTGTAGCCGTGTGCTTCGTTTTGTGCTCCAGCACCGATGATGGTCGACTGGCCGGCCCCGCGGCGGCGCGTAACAGCGTGGGGGGTGCCGTCGCGCCCGTGTGTGGCAGGCCGGGTTTCTCACCACTACAGAACGGCCTTCATCGGCGTGCCCAGATGACCATGCAAGCACTCGCCTGGTCTCGTGGCGAAACGGCCGCTAGACCTCAGTGACGAGCAGCGGCTGGGCGACGGTGCCGCACATTCCGTCCCGGTCGCCGAGTACGCCGTGGCTCAACCCGCCACCGTCGGGAGCGATCGTGGTCTTGGCATCGAGCATCACCCACTCGCCGGTGGGCTGTCGCAGCGAGGTGTAGGTCATCGTCGGCGGGATGAACAGCCACTTTCCGATCGGCAGCTCGTTGGAGATCCCATTGGCGGAGTCGGCAACGACCACCGCGCGATCCTGTCCGGTGAGCCCGCGCCCGGCGATCAGCGGGAGCTTCGGGCGCGCCCACACAACAGCCGGGCCTGGCTCGGCGAGCGAGCCGCGGGCAAACCGCCACTCGATGGCTCGGCCGTATCCCCAGTCCGGGTTCAGGCCGTTGAAGTAGCGCTGTTCTTGCTCATCTGGCAGCGGAGGTACGTCGTACTCCTGCCACCCGGCCGTCGGTGGTTGCGAGGCGGCCGCGATGAACCACGCGCTGGCCGCGACCATGACCTTGCCGTCGGACCGCAGGGTCGCCTCGGCGCGGCAGATCCGTCGTCCCGGGCGGGTGATCGCGACCTCGACCTCACACTGGGCCAGCGGGATCTGGGCGAGGAAGTCGACGGTGATCCGACCGAGACGTAATGCTTGGTCCGGGAGCGCGTCGCTCATGCATCTGGCCAGCAGCGCTGCCGGCGGTCCGCCGTGTTGCGCCGACGCGTCCCACGGGCTCTGCGTGGCGTGAGTCGCGTCGTATACGCCCTCGCCGGCCGGGAGGTAGAAGGCGTCCGGAAGCGGGGTCAACGATGGCATACCGGCACGGTAGCCGATCAGCGAACCGAGATGATCGCCTCCTGGCTGGGCACCAGCTGCCCGATGACCGGGTAACCGGGGACCTCCCCGGCGACGAGCAGCCCGCCCGACGTCTGGGCGTCCGCCAGCAGGATGAGCTCGTCGTCCGAAACGACGCTCGACAGGTGCGGTCGCACCCAGTCGAGATTGCGTCGGCTGCCGCCGGGCACGTAGCCGTCGGCGAGCGCCTGCCGCGCGCCGTCGACGTACGGCACGGCAGCTGTGTCGAGGACGGCGCTCACCCCGCTCGCGCGGCACAGCTTCATCAGGTGTCCCAGCAGCCCGAAGCCGGTCACGTCGGTGGCCGCTCGCGCACCGGCGTCGAGCGCGGCGCGCGACGCGTCCCGGTTCAGCGTCGTCATGACCGCGATCGCCTCTTCGAAGACCTCGCCAGTGGCCTTGTGGCGGTTGTTGAGTACGCCGAGACCGAGCGGTTTGGTCAGGGTCAGTGGCAAGCCCGCGCGGGCCGCGTCGTTGCGCAGGAGCCGGCCCGGGTTGGCGACTCCGGTGACCGCGACGCCGTACTTCGGCTCGGGGTCATCGATCGAGTGCCCGCCCGCGAGGTAGGAACCGGCCTGCGCGCATGCATCACCACCGCCGCGCAGTACCTCGGCGGCGACCTCGAATGGAATCACGTCGCGCGGCCAGCAGAGCAGGTTGACCCCGACCAGCGGCGTACCGCCCATGGCGTAGACGTCTGACAGCGCGTTGGTCGCGGCAATCCGGCCGAACGTGTAGGGGTCATCGACGACGGGGGTGAAGAAGTCGGCGGTTGCGATGATCGCCTGGTCTCCGTCGAGGCGTACGGCGGCCGCGTCGTCGCCGTCGTCGATGCCGACGAGCAGGTCACCGCCGGCGCGCGATACGGGCAAGTCGCCGAGGACTCGCTCAAGCTCGCCGGGCGGGACTTTGCAGGCGCACCCGCCACCGGAGGCGTACTGGGTCAGTCGAATCTGCGGCATGGCCGCCACTCTAGGCGCGCGCGCCGATTTTGGACGTGGCACCTCGCATAGCGAGTTGGACCGTCCAATTCTCGAGCCCGGGTGCCGATCACGGCCGCAGGATCCTAGGCCCTAGGCTGGGGCGACCGATCGGCGTAGCCGGTCAGGGAGGCGTTTCTCGTCTGGTGACGGGCGCAGCCTTCAAAGCTGCTGTGGGTGAGTACCTCACCCAGGCGGGTTCGATTCCCGTCCGCCTCCGCTGGGTTGCCTCGGGCCCGAGCTTGCGAGTGGCCCGGGGCAACCCAATGACGCTGCCGGGAATCGGGAGGAGCCTGCGACGGATCCCGTCCGCCTCCGCTGTGCTCGTGCACGGTTGAATGGAAACATGACCGACCCGCGCCGTGCGACCCCGCGGACCGACGCTGTGCTGGCCGATCCGCGCCTCGAGCAGGCCACGCACTGCCTTGGCCACGACATCGTCAAGACCGCCGTACGCCGCGCGCAGCAGCAGTGCCGTGACGGGCTGATCTCCCCCGAGTACGTCGCCGACACGGCGTACGCCGCGCTGCCCGCGGCGGCGACGAGCATGCGGCCGGTCATCAACGCAACCGGGATCGTCGTACACACCAACCTCGGGCGGGCACCGCTGTCGGATGCCGCCCGCCTCGCGGTCGGAGTAGCTTCCGGGACGACCGACGTCGAGCTCAACCTGGCGACCGGCCGTCGCGGTCGTCGCGGCAGCGGCGCCATCGACGCCCTCGCGGACGCGGTGCCGGAGGCTGGCGGCGTACACGTGGTCAATAACGGCGCCGCCGCACTCGCGCTCGCCGCATGCGCGCTGGCGCAGGGACGCGAGATCATCGTGGCGCGGGGGGAGCTGGTCGAGATCGGCGACGGCTTCCGCATCCCCGAGCTGTTGGAGTCGGTGGGGGCGCGGCTGCGCGAGGTGGGTACGACGAACAGGGTGCGCCTCGAGGACTACGCCGCGGCGATCGGCGAGCAGACGGCGTTCGTGCTCAAGGTCCACCCGTCGAACTTCCGCGTCGAGGGATTCACCAGCACGGTGGGGATCGCCGCCCTAGCAGAGCTCGACCTCCCGGTGATCGCCGACATCGGCTCCGGTCTGCTGCGCCCGCATCCGCGGCTGCCCGACGAGCCGGACGCGGCGTCGGTCCTGCGCGCTGGGGCCAGCCTGGTCACCGCATCAGGAGACAAGCTTCTGGGCGGCCCGCAGTGCGGACTGATGCTCGGCGAGCAGATGCTCGTTGAGCGGCTTCGTAAGCACCCCTTCGCTCGCGCAGTCCGGGTCGACAAGCTGACGTTGGCCGCCCTGGAGGCGACGCTGCGCGGGCCGCGAGCGCCGGTGCCGGCCGCGCTGAGCGCGTCCGATGAGGCGCTGCGCGACCGAGCGGAGCGCCTCGCCGCAGAGCTCGGTGACATCGCGTCTGTCGTGCGCTCCCACGGCGCGGTCGGCGGGGGCGGCGCGCCGGGCGTCTCGCTCGACAGCTGGGCCGTGGCTCTACCTCCGCAGTACGCCGAACCGCTGCGCACCGGCGATCCGGCCGTCATCGGGCGCGTCACCGCGGGGCAGCTGCTGCTCGACGTACTCGCGATCACCGATGACGAGTTCGAATTGGTCGTCGATGCCGTACGCCGGTGTCAATGAGAAGATCGCCCGATGACCGATCTTGACCCAGCGCTGCGCGAACTCATCGGGCAGCTCAGCTCGGTCGGCGCGGACGCCGTCGGTCGTGGTCTGGTGCTCGCCAGCGGCGGCAACCTCTCCGCGCGGCTGCCTGGCTCCGAGACCTTTGTGGTGACCGGCAAAGGCACCTGGCTTGACCGGCTCGACGTCGACGACTTCGCGGTCATGGACCTCGACGGCGGCGTACTCGGCGGCGCCGAACCGTCCAGCGAGTGGAAGCTGCACCAGCGCACCTACCGCGCGCGGCCGGACGTCAGTTGCGTGATCCACCTGCACCCGCAGATGTCCGTGCTGTTGACGGCGCTCGGGCACCCGATCCGGCTGATGACGCTCGACCACGCGTTCTACGTGAAGTCGATCGGTACGACGCCCTACTTCCCCAACGGCTCGGACGAACTCGCCGACAGCGCCGCCGACCAGGCACGCACCCACAACTGCGTCGTACTCGGCAACCACGGTTGCTCTGCGGTCGCCGACTCGATCGAGATGGCCTACCGCCGGGCGCTGAACCTCGAGCAGGCCGCGACTGCGACGTTCCACGCGCTGCAGCTCGGCGACACCACGACGAGTTTTCCGCCCGAGGAGCTCGAGCGCCTGCACCACGCGTGAGCAGTTGTCCACAGCGACGGCGTGTTTCCACTTTGATGTCGATCAGCGCTCGCGGAACGAAGGTGTGACGCCTACCTTTCCCGGTGAACCACTGCGATTCCGGGGGAAGACATGGCCCATTCTGACAAACCCGCCCGCCTCCTGCTGCTGCTCGTCGCGCCGTTGGTAGCGGGCCCGCTGCTGATCGGTCCGGCGTACGCCGAACCCGACCTTGTCGCCGGACCGCACGCGGAGAGCGGACTGGTGGTGCAGATATCTGGGGTCGGTGCGATGGGCACCTATACCTACGTTGTGGACGCTCCGGGCGAGCCGGACCCGATCGCGTACTGCATCGACGTCGCCGCTGACTACCGAGCCGGCGCGCCGCTAATGGAGCATCTGTGGTCGCAGGCGCCGCGGATCGCCGAGGTGGCGCCTCAGCTCAACTGGGTGTTGCGCAACAGCTACCCCAACCAGTCGCTCGCGACCACCGCAGCCGGCTCGGGCGCCAGCTACCACGACGGGCTTTCGGCCACCGAGGCCATCGCGGCGACCCAGGCCGCGCTTTGGCACTATTCCGACGGGGTCACGCTCTCGGCGGCCGAAGGGACGGCCGAAGAGCAGGCAGATGTGATGGCGCTCTACTCCTACCTGACCGGCCCGGCCAATGTCGGCGCCGCCGAGGACCCGCCGGGTTCGCTCACGCTCAAGACCGCCGCGAGCTCCGCGCAGTCCGGATCACGGATTGGCCCGATCACGGTGTCGACGTCGGCCGCAAGCGTCGCGTTGAGCGTGGACGGACCGTCGCAGGTGCGGCTTGTCTCTGCCGACGGCGACGCGGTGACACAAGCCGGCGACGGCGACGAGGTGTACGTCGACGTTCCCGCGGGAACGCCCACCGGCTCTGCCACGATCACCGCGTCAGCGACCGCGGCCGTCACCAGCGGGCGGATCTTCGCGCCCGCGCGGACCGAGCCGGAGTCAACAACGCAGACCCTCGTGCTCGCGAGCACGACGACCAAGCCCTTGACCGCGGCGCTGCCGCTCAGCTGGACCGCGCCACCACCGGTGACGACATCTCCCCCGCCAGTCACCTCGTCTCCCCCGAACTCATCTCCGCCGGTTACCTCATCTCCGCCGGTTACCTCCTCGGCAACCACGCCGACCCCTCCGAGTCCCTCGACTCAGCCGCCAACGACACCGCCAAACCCGCCGACGACGCCCGCGACGTCCACGACCGAGACACCGTCAGCGACCGCGCCGCCGGTGACCACGCCGCCCACTCTCGCCGACACCGGCGCCGATATCGGTGACGCCGCCTCATGGGCCGGTGGCCTATTTCTCGCCGGGGGCCTCCTGCTCTGGGTGGCACGGCGTACCAGGCGCTGAACCCGGTGACAGCGCGTCTGATCGAGGCGCCGGGCGACTGGATTCGCGCTGAGGGGTTGCAGACTGGGCAGATCCCCCGCACAATCGACACATGTCGCTTATTGAACGTGGTTCAGCAAGACCGGATGTCGACTACGACGTCATCATCGTCGGGGCCGGGCTCTCCGGCATTGGCGCGGCGTACCGGCTGCAGGAGGCACACCCGCACCGCAGCTACGCGATCCTCGAAGGCCGCGAGGCGATCGGCGGCACCTGGGACCTCTTCCGCTATCCCGGCGTGCGCTCGGATTCGGATATGTACACGCTCGGTTACCCCTTCCGGCCCTGGACCAACCGCAAGTCGATCGCCGACGGCGAAACCATCCGCGAGTATGTGACAGAAACCGCCGTCGAGAACGGCATCGACCGGCACATCCAGTTCCAGACCAAGGTGCAGAGCGCTGCGTGGTCGAGTGCCGACGAGCGCTGGACACTCACCGTGACCCGCACGGACGGCGAGCAGGCCCGCACCGAAGAGCTGACCGCCGCGTTCGTGTTCATGTGCTCGGGCTACTACAACTACGAGCACCCCTACGAGCCCGTGTTCGAAGGCATCGCGGACTTCGCCGGTCAGGTGGTGCATCCGCAGTTCTGGCCCGAAGATCTCGACTACGCCGGCAAGAAGGTCGTCGTGATCGGCTCTGGGGCCACGGCCGTCACCGTCGTACCGGCCATGACCGACCGCGCCGAGCACGTGACGATGCTGCAGCGTACGCCGACCTACTTCACGGTTCTGCCCGAAGAGGACCCGATCGCGAAGCCGTTGCGCTCCATCCTCCCCGAGAAGCTGGCCTACAAGATCATTCGCGGCAAGAACGTCGCCCTCACTTCGGCCTTCTACCAACTGTGCCGCCGCCGTCCTAAGGTCGCCAAGAAGCTGCTGCAGAGCCAGGTCACGCACTTCCTGAAGGACGCCGAGCAGACCGAGCAGCACTTCAACCCGCCGTACCAGCCCTGGGACCAGCGCCTGTGCGTCGTACCGGATGCCGACTTCTTCCGTGCTCTGCGTTCGGGCAAGGCCTCCGTGGTGACCGACCACATCGAGCGGTTCGTGCCCAAAGGGATCAAGCTGCGGTCCGGCAAAGTCCTCGAGGCCGACATTGTCGTCACCGCAACCGGTCTCGCGTTGGAGATGGTCGGCGGAGTCGACATCTCGGTCGACGGGAAGCCGGTCGAGGCGAGCGAGACCTGGCTCTACCGCGGTGCACTGCTCAGCGGCGTACCCAATCTGGCCATCTGCATCGGCTACGTCAATGCGTCGTGGACCCTGCGCTCGGACCTCACCTCGCGGTACGTCGCCCGCCTGCTGACCTACCTCGACCAGAACGGCTACTCCGTCGCGACCGCGACCGCGCCGACCAGCCAGGACGAGCAGCCGTTGCTGCCGCTCGACTCCGGCTACATCGCGCGGTCGGCGGCGCTCATGCCTAAGCTCGGCACCGCGGATCCGTGGCTGATGCCGCAGAACTACCTGCGCGATGCAGCGATGATGCGCACTGCCGACGTCACCCGTTCGATGAGCTTCGGGCGGCGTGCGCGCAAGACCGCTGCGGCGACCGAGTACGAGCGCGCGTCGGTCTAGCCTCGGCGGCCGGCAACTCGTTGGGCGACGTGGGGCGTCTACCATCAAAGGATGACCGCGTCGACGGGAGAAGCCGCCATGGACGACCAGCTCGAAGTCCATCGTCAGGGGATCGCGACCCGGCGCTCGTTCGTCGTCGGCACAACGGCCGCCGCGGCTGCCGCCACGCTTGCGGCATGCACGAACTCCGGGCCCAAGGCGGCCGAGGTCGACTCCGGGACCAAGCTCGCTGACGTCAACGAGATCCCGGTCGGCAGCGGCAAGCTCTTCCTCGAGGGTTCGATCATCGTGACCCAGCCGGAGGAAGGCGACTTCGTCGGCCTGTCGGCTGTCTGCACGCATCAGGGCTGCACGGTGCGCGAGGTCAGCGGCGACATGATCTACTGCGGATGCCACGGATCGGAGTTTGACCTGCAAGGCGAGGTGGTCAAGGGTCCCGCGACCGAGCCGCTGCCGGAAAAGAAGATCGAGATCCGCGACAACGCCGTCTACACCCTCTAGCGCCGATCCGAGCGTTAATGTGGCCGATCCGAGCGTTAATGTCGCCGATCCGAGCGATATTCTCGCCGATCCGAGCGATATTCTCGCCGATCCGAGCGTTAATGTCGTAGATCCGAGCGAAACCGTCCGACGACTCGACCGCAAGGAGTACCGGTGCCTGAAGGCAAGATCGCCGTCGACCCGCAAGATGGGCTGACCACTCGCCAACGCCGTACTCAGCCCCTCTTCATCATCAACACTGGCGAGAACAAGGGAAAGTCGACCGCCGCGTTTGGTACGGCGCTTCGGGCGTGGAACCAAGGATGGGACATCGGGGTGTTCCAGTTCGTCAAGTCTGCGAAGTGGCGAATCGGCGAGGAGGACGCCTTTCTCACCCTCGGCAAGCTACATCGGCAGACGGGCGCGGGCGGTCCCGTCGAGTGGCACAAGATGGGTCAAGGGTGGAGCTGGTCGCGTAAGCAGGGCAGCGACGAGGACCACGCCGCCGACGCTCTTGAGGGGTGGCGCGAGATTCAGCGGCGTATTGCCGACGAGCGCCACGACCTCTATGTACTTGACGAGTTCACCTACCCGCTGAAGTGGGGCTGGATCGATGTCGCCGACGTTGTCGAGACGATCACCAATCGGACCGGACGCCAGCACATCATCATCACCGGACGCGACGCGCCCGCCGAACTCGTCGAGATCGCCGACCTAGTCACCGAGATGCGCAAGGTCAAGCATCCGATGGACGCCGGCCGCAAGGGACAACGCGGCATCGAGTGGTGAGCGCCGCCGCGCATTAACGCTCGGATCGGCGAAATTAACGCTCGGATCGG
>ERZ500994.116-NODE-116-length-25959-cov-11.815781_pt1 | contig 25959 bp, 25 predicted proteins | sample MGYA00248878_ERZ500994 | MGnify/ENA primary metagenome ERZ500994 (study PRJEB25958, sample SAMN03398533) | human skin metagenome | study: EMG produced TPA metagenomics assembly of the Human Skin Microbiome Metagenome (human skin metagenome) data set. | reverse complement strand
TGACGCTGCCAGCGGGACGCCCGGCGGCGGCCTCGGCCGCGGCGATGCGGCGGCGGATGTCGTCCAGTCCCATGCGATCCTCCTTGTATTCGTGCACCCGAGCGGCCGGCGCCTGTCGTCGGAACGTCGGGCAGCGTCGTCGTCAGACGGAAAACGTCAGGATGTCGCGCGTGCGTTTCTGCGTCTGACCGCCGCGCACGTCCTCGCCGGCGCCGCGCACGTGTGCCCCGCGCTCGCCGACCTCGTCGATGCGGACCACGTCCGTGCCCGCGTCGGTCCGCTCGACCGGCACGACGGTGTCGGCGTCGGTGGGCAGCGGGGCGCCGGTCATGATCCGGACGCACTCGCCCGGGGCGATCGCCGGGTCGTCGGGCGACCCGGCGGGCACGTCGCCGACGACCCGCAGGGTGGCCGGCAGGCTCGTCAGGTCCGCCAGCCGCACGGCATAGCCGTCCATCGCGGAGTTGGCGAAGGCCGGGACGTCACCGCGGGCCGTCACCGGCTCGGCGAGCACGCGGCCGAGGGCCTCGGCCAGGGGCACCGTCTCGATCTCCGCGACGGGGCCCGCCCCGGCGAGCAGGTCGGTGAGCAGCTCGTCGAGGTACTCCTCGACGGTGAGCAGCAGGCGCTGCGTCGTCATGTCGTCTCCTCGTGCGGCACGGGGTCGGGCCACGTGAGCATCCCACCATCGAGAACGAGAAGGCGCTCGTGACCCCGCGCCCGCAGCGCAGCGGCGGCGAGCCGGGCGCGGGGACCGGCACGGCAGACGAGCACGACCTCGCGGTCGCTCGGGACGTCGCGGGTCGAGGCGGGGTCGGAGAGCAGGTCGGCCACCGGGATGTGCACGGCTCCGGCGACAGTGCCCTCGGCCAGCTCGTGGGCGTCGCGCACGTCGATGACGAAGGGGGCCTCGCCCCCGGCGAGGCGAGCGGCCAGCTCGGCGGGGGAGACGTGCTCGACGTCGGTGGGCGTCGACTCCTCGACGTCGGTGGCGGCGTCTGTGGGCGACGACGCAGGGGCGCGGCGCGGGCGGTCGTGCCGGGGCAGGAGCGGGATCTCCCGCTGGGTGGCGGTGAGCACGTCCACGAAGAGGAGCCGTCCCAGCAGGGGCTCGCCGCAGCCGGTGATGAGCTTGATCGCCTCCGTCGCCATCATCGAGCCGATCTGCCCGACGAGCGGGCCGAGCACACCGGCGTCGCCGCAGGCGGGCACGCTGCCGGGTGCGGGCGGCACGGGGAAGAGGTCGCGCAACCCCGGCGCGGGGACGCCCTCGGGGGCCGCGGTCCAGAAGACGGTGACGTGGGCCTCGGTGCGCAAGACCGCGGCCCAGACGAGCGGCAGCCCGAGGGCATCGCAGGCGTCGGCGACGGCATAGCGCGTGTCGAAGCTGTCGCTCCCGTCGAGGACGAGGTCGTGCCCGGCGAGGATCTCCCGGGCGTTCGTCGGGTCGAGCCTCCGGTCGACCGGGGTGACCGCCACGTCGGGGTTGAGCGCGCGCAGCCGCTCGACGGCGCTGTCGGTCTTGGCCCGCCCGATGTCGTCGGCGGAGTGCAGCACCTGCCGCTGCAGGTTGGACTCCTCGACGACGTCGTCGTCGATCAGGGTGATCGACCCGACGCCCGCGGCGGCGAGGTAGAGGAGCGAAGGGGAGCCCAGGCCCCCCGCGCCGACGACGGCGATGCGGGCGGCGAGGAGGCGACGTTGACCCCCTTCGCCGATGGCGGGCATGAGCAGGTGGCGCGAGTAGCGGGCCACCTGGTCGGCCGTCAGGGCCGGCCCGGGAGCGACGAGCGGGGGGAGCGTCATGCCGAGACCGTCACCCCTGTCACGGGCCAGCGGTCTGGGCGCCGGGACGCTGCTTGATGCGGACCATCGCCTCCTGGGCGATCGTCGCGACGAGGACACCCGCCTCGGTGTAGACCTTGCCCACCATGAGCCCGCGGCCGGAGCGAGTGGAGGGCGACTCCTGCTCGTAGAGCAGCCACTCGCCGGGGTCGACGGGGCGGTGGAACCAGATCGTGTGGTCGATCGTCGCCGGGGTCAGGCCGGGCTGGGTCCAGGACAACCCGTGGGCGCGCAGCATCACGTCGATCGGCGTGTAGTCGGAGGCGAAGGCCAGGACCGCACAGCGGGTCAGCTGGTCGTGCGGCAGCTGGGCGACGGTGCGGAACCACACCCGCTGGCGGCCCTCGTGGTCGGGCGCGGGAACCGCGAGGATGTCGCCGTCGACATAGCGGTGGTCGACGGGTCGCGTGGTGATGTACTTCGCCCGCGGGTGGTCGACGCCGGCGTACTTGTCCGAGACCGACACCAGCTCGTCGGGCCCGGGGACGTCGGGCATCGGCAGGTGGTGGTCGAGGCCGTCGGAGGGGTCCTGGAAGGACGCGGTCATCGACAGGATCGGACGGCCGTGCTGGAGCGCGTGGACCCGGCGGGTCGAGAAGGAGCGCCCGTCGCGCATCCGCTCGACGGCGAAGCGGATCGGCAGGCTCGAGTCTCCCGGGCGCATGAAGTAGGCGTGCAGCGAGTGCGGCATGCGGTGCGGCAGCTCGTCGTTGACGGTGCGGCCGGCCGCGACGAGGGCCTGGGCGAGGACCTGCCCGCCGAAGACCCGTCCGTGCGGCATCGCGATGCTCTCACCCTCGTAGACGTCGGCCGAGCTGGCGCCGAGCTCGCCGACGCCCTCAGGACCCTCGACGCGGATCGTCGCGTGGCCGACCTCCTCGAGGTCGAGCGTGGACAGGGCGGTGCTCAGGGCAACGCGCTGGGCGTGCTCGATCGACTCGTCGGCCATGCTGCTCCTCGCTCGGGGTGGACGTCGTGAGCCTACTCAGCCGTCCAGACCCAGGACGAAGGGGAGGACCTCGTCGACCCCGGCGCGGCGCAGCGCCCGGGCGGCGACGGTGAGGGTCCACCGTGAGTGGGCCACGTCGTCGACGAGCAGCACCGGCCCCGCGACGGACGACAGGATCCCGGCGAGGCCCGGGCCGACGACCAACCGCTCCCAGACATTGCTCAGGCGGTAGGCGGAGTTGCCCCCGGGCTCGCCGACGGGTCCGCCCTCGGCGAGGTCGAGCGCGCCGAGCACCGGCAGCCGCCCGATCTGGCCGAGCTGGTCGGCGAGCGAGGTGACGAGGGTCGGGCGGGAGCGGGAGGGCACCGTGACGATGCCGACCGGGCGCGTCTGCCACCCCCACTCGGCGAGCACCCGGACGCAGGCGCGCACGGCACCCTCGGGCACCGGCTGGTCGGTCGCGAGGAGCTCGCGCACGCGGGGGCCCCAGCCCAGGTCGGTGACGCGGGCGAGGGCGCGGCCCCGGGACATGGCCTCCGCGGGCGGGATCTTGCCCTTGACCGGGACGCCGAGCCGGTCCATGCCGGTCGGCCACTGGGCGCGGGGGTCGAGGTCGACACCGGCGCGGTCGAGCGTGGAGCGCGCCGAGCCGAGCGCGTCGTCGGCGACCTCGGCGTCGATCCACGCCCCCGCGCAGCGGTCGCAGCGGCCGCAGTCGTGGGCGGTCGGGTCGTCGAGGGTGCGCTGGAGGAAGGCCATGCGGCAGTCGGGGGTCGAGATGTAGTCGAGCATGTGCTGCTGCTCGGCCTCACGCGCCGCGGCGACCCGCTCGTAGCGCTCCGCGTCGTAGACCCACGGCTGCCCGGTGCCGATCCAGCCGCCGCTCACCCGCTGGACGGCGCCGTCGACGTCGAGCACCTTGAGCAGCAGCTCCAGCCGGGTGCGCCGGATGTCGACGATCGTCTCGAGGGCGGCCGTCGACAGGGGACGCCCGGCCTCGGCGAGTGCGGTGATGACGGCCGCGGCCTGGTCCTCGCGGGGCATGGACGCGGAGGCGAAGTGCTTCCAGATCGACACGTCGTCGTGCCCGGGCAGCAGGACCACGTCGGCCCGCTCCGTGGCGCGGCCCGCACGACCGACCTGCTGGTAGTAGGCGACGGGGGAGGAGGGCGCCCCGAGGTGGACGACGAAGCCGAGGTCCGGCTTGTCGAAGCCCATGCCCAGCGCGCTCGTCGCCACGAGGGCCTTGACCCGGTTGTGGCGCAGCGCTTCCTCCATCGCCGCCCGCTCCTCCGTGTCTGAGCGGCCGGTGTAGGCGGCGACCTCGTGGCCCGCGGACTGCAGCGCGGCTGCGACGTCCTCGGCCGCGCTCACGGTGAGGGTGTAGACGATGCCGCTGCCCTCGAGCTGCCTCAGATGGGTCGCGAGCCAGGCGAGGTGGTGGTCCATGCCGGCCCGGGGGAGCACGGCCAGCCGCAGGCTGTCGCGCGCGAGCGGGCCGCGGACGGTCAGCACGTCCCCCTCGGCGCCGGCGGCGAGCTGCTCGGCGACGTCGTGGACGACGCGTTCGTTGGCCGTGGCGGTCGTCGCGAGCACCGGCGTTCCCTGCGGCAGCTCGCCGAGCAGGTCCTTGATCCGGCGGTAGTCGGGCCGGAAGTCGTGGCCCCAGTCGCTCACGCAGTGCGCCTCGTCGACGACGAGCAGGCCGCACCGGCGGGTGAGGTCGGGCAGCTGCTCGGCCCGGAACCGTGGGTTGTTGAGCCGCTCCGGGCTCACGAGCAGGACGTCGACCTCGTCGCGGGCCAGCCGCCCGCGCACGTCGTCCCACTCCTGCGCGTTGGCGGAGTTCATCGACACCGCGCGCACGCCGGCCCGCTCGGCCGCCGCGATCTGGTCACGCATGAGCGCGAGCAGCGGCGAGACGATGAGCGCCGGCCCGGCGCCGCGCGCCCGCTGGAGCCGGGAGGCGACGAAGTAGACGGCCGACTTGCCCCACCCGGTGCGCTGCACGACGAGCACGCGGCGCCCCTCGCCGACGAGCGCCTCGATCGCCTCGAGCTGCCCGTCGCGGAAGTCGACGTCGTCACGGCCGACGAGGCGGCGCAGGACGGCGGTGGCGTCGGCGGCCAGGGTGCTGGCGGGTGAGGTGGTCATGGCCTCCACCGTAGGCGAGCGGTCCGACGACGCCCGAGCGTCGGGACGGCTGGGGACGAGCGCCCCTGCCGGTGCGAGGATGTGGACATGACGAGCGAGACCATCGAGCCGCGGGCCTTCACGGCCGAGATCTCCCTGCGCTGGGGCGACATGGACGCCTACGGCCACGTCAACAACGTGCAGTACCACCGGCTGCTCGAGGAGGCCCGCATCCGGGCCTTCGGCGAGTGGTTCCACTCCAGCGGCGGCGACAGCATGCTCCGCTCGGGGGTGCTCCTCGCCCGGCAGGAGATCGAGTTCCTCGAGCAGCTCGTCTACCGCCCGGAGCCGGTCCTCGTCGACATGTGGGTGACCTCGCTCGGCGGTGCCAGCTGGGACATGGGCTACACGATCCGCGACGCGGAGGCCGTCTTCGCCCGCGCGGAGTCGACGCTCGTAGCCTTCGACGTCGCGGCGCAGAGCGCCCGTCGACTCACCGACGAGGAGCGCGACGCGCTGCGCGCGGAGCTCGGCGACCCGGTGCCGATGCGGCGCCGGCGATGACCCCCCTTCGCCTCGCCGACGAGCAGACCGCGGCCGACCTCGCGACCTATCTGACCCGGGCCAAGCGCCTCGACGACGAGGGCGACGTCCGGCTCCAGGCGGTCGGGTCCGTCCTCGCCGCCTGGACCTGCGTGCTGCCGGGCCGCGGGCTCGGCAGCAGCGGCCTCGTCCTCGGCCTGCGGACCTGCGCCCTGACGGAGCAGGCCACGTGGGACACCTGCGTCCCCATCGCTGCCGTGACCGATCGCCTCGCCCGGGGCAGGACCCAGCTCGAGGCGCCGCCGGTCACCTCGCAGCCGACCTGGCGTGCGCTCACCCCGCCCCGCTCGGGCTGGGAGCCCGTCGGGCTCGTCGCCGACGCCGACCTGCTGGCGGTCGCCCGGGAGGGGATCGCCGAGGTCGCCCAGGGGGCTCCGGAAGGCTCCGGTGCGTCAGCCGTCGCCGATCTGCGATCGCGGGTGTGGGGCAGGTCGACCGCCACCGTCCCGCCGGTCCCGGCGGGCACCGCCTTCGGCCTGCACGCGCTGGGCTTCCTGAGGCCGGAGGCCGGCGCGCAGGCTCAGGTGCACACGATCGGGCCGTGGACGCGGGTGGCGACCGACCGCGGCTTCGTGCTCACCCGCTGACCCATAGTGTGGGGCGCGTGGACGACCATCTCGCTGACCTCGACCACCTCACCGATCTCGCCGACGCCGCGCTGGCCGCAGCGCTGACCCGTGACGCGGCGCGGCTCGCCGCGCGCATGCGCGCCGAGGGGCTGCAGGCACAGCACAAGACGTCGATCTCCGACGTCGTCACGGCGGCCGACCATGCCGCCGAGGAGCTCGTCGCCGGCACGCTCGCCCGGCTGCGCCCCGACGACGGGATCGTCGGCGAGGAGGGTGCCGAGGCCGAGAGCCGCTCCGGTCGCACGTGGGTCATCGACCCCGTCGACGGGACGTACAACTTCCTCTCCGGCCTGGGCACCTGGTGCAGCGCGCTCGCGCTGCGCGACCACGCCGGGCTGGCTCTCGGGGCCGTGCACCAACCTGCCGTCGGCGAGGCGTGGCTCGGTGGTCGCGACCTGCCGACGACGCTCAACGGCTCACCCGTCGGCGACCTCGCCGACCTGCCCCTCGCCGAGGTCGCGATGGCGACCTATCTCCACCCCGCGCGCCTGTCCGATGCCACGCTCCGTGAGCCCTGGCTGGCCGCGATCGAGGGTGCGGCGACGGTCCGCATGTTCGGCTCCGGCTCGTGCGACCTCGCCGCGGTCGCTGCCGGCCGCATCGGCGTCTGGGCCCAGCAGGCGGTGCCCGAGTGGGACTGGCTGCCCGGCGCCGCGCTCGTCACGGCTGTCGGCGGCCGGGCCGAGCAGGTCCAGGTCCGCGGTCACGTGTGGAGCGTCGCCGGGCGTCCCACCGCCGTCGAGCAGGTCCTCGCCGCGCTGCAGTCCTGACCTGCCGCGACTACGGGCGAAGGGGGCGACCCCGGTCCGCGAGCACGTCCCGCAGGGTGTCGATCCGGTCGGAGACGATGCCGTCGACGCCGAGGTCGAGCAGGCGATGCATCTCGTCGGCGTCGTCGATCGTCCACACGTGCACCTGCTTGCCCAGCCGGTGTGCCACCTCGACCAGCCGGGGCACGACGACCGTCACCGACCTCGGCCCGACGGCGTGGGTGACAGGGATCTGCAGCGCCTGGGCGGGGGAGTGGACGAGCCGGGAGAGCACCCCCGGGAGCAGCCGGAGGGAGGCGACGCCGACCGGGCCGGCAGACGTCGCGAGGTCGGGGCCGAGCGCGCGGCGCACCCGACGCAGCCGCGCGTCGCTGAAGGACCCGATGCACACCCGCTCGACGGCGTCGTGTCGTCGGATCGCCTCGACGAGCGGGGCGACCGCGCCGTCGGCCTTGACGTCGATGTTGAAGCGCGCCTCGGGGAAGGTCTCGAAGAGCTCGTCCATCAGGGGCACCGCGTCGATCCCGTGGATCCGCGCCTGCGACACCTGCGCCCACGGCAGCCCGGCGATGGCTCCCTGCGCGTCCGTCATCCGGTCGAGGACCTCGTCGTGGAAGGCGACGAGCCGACCGTCGGCCGTCGCGTGCACGTCGGTCTCGAGGTAGCGGTAGCCCATGTCGACCGCCTGGTGGAAGGCGTGGACGGTGTTCTCACGACCGAGGTTGGGCTCGAAGGTCGACCCGCCCCGGTGGGCGAGGGCGATGGGGGTCTCGTCGCTGAAGTATGCGTAGTCGCGCGCGGGCCTCACCCGCTCACCGTACGCGCGCCCGTCAGTGGTTGGCGACGCAGAACTCGTTGCCGTCCGGGTCGGCCATCGTCACCCAGCGGAAGTCGCCCATCTGCCGCTGCGCGACGACCGTGGCGCCCACGCCGGTGAGCCGCTCGACCTCGGCATCGAGGTCGGGCGCACCGAGGTCGAGGTGCAGCCGGTTCTTGCCGGGTGTCGGGTCGTCGACCCGCTGGAAGGCGAGCAGCGGCCCGCCGGGCAGCTGCACGGTGACGAACCAGCCGTCGTTGGTCTCGAGGACCTCGCCGCCGGTCTGCTCCGCCCACCAGTCGGCCAGGGCGGTGGCGTCGGTCGTGTCGGTCGTGATCATGCCGAGCGTGAGGGTCATGCACCGACCGTAGCGACGGCCTCCGACAGCGATCGGGCCTCAGCGGAGGAAGCCGTCGATCCGTTCGACCGTCGCGCCGGTCGCCGCCTCGTCGTAGCCGGGCAGGTCGGGGTCGGCGAAGAGGTGCCCGTGGCCGGGCGTCACGTGGTCCTCGAAGGGGGCCCCGCTCGCCACGACCGCGGCGCCGAGCGCGACGACGTCGCCCGGGGCGATCCACGGGTCGTCCTCGTGCCGGTGCACCTGGACGGGTACGCCCGACCAGTCGTGGCGGGGCGCGGCGACCGAGTGCATGAGGATCGCCGCCCGGGCGCGGGGCCTGCGCGCGGCCAGCCGCTGGGCGAAGAAGGACCCGAGCGACATGCCGATCAGGGCCGTCTCCGGCGGCATCTGCGCCGCGAGCTCGCGGACCGCCTCGAAGTACTCGGGGTGGGCGTCGCGGTGCGCGATGCCGGGGACTTCCTGCTCGAAGACGTGCCCCTCGTAGTAGTCGGGCACGACGACCTCGTGCCCGAGCTCGCGCAACCGGTCGGCGAAGGTGTGCACCCCCGGCCGCAGCCCGAGCGCGGAGTGGAGCAGCAGGACGTGGGCCATCAGCCCAGGTCCGCCCACACCGCGGTGTCCGTCGGCACCCGGCCGTCGACGAGGTCACCGGATGCCACCAACAGCCTGGCACCCTCGGGCAGCGTCACCGGCTCGGTGCCGAGGTTGGCCACGACGAGGGTGCGCGTGCCGTCGGGTGAGGTCGCGACGTAGCCCACGACGTCATCGCCCAGGCCCTCGACCTCCTCGAGTCCGGCGAGCCCGAGCCGGCGCTCGCGCCGCAGCGCGAGCAGCGAGCGGTAGAGCTCGAGGGTCGACCCCTTGACGCCCGTCTGCGCGTCGACGGCGAGGCCGGAGTAGGCGGGCGGCTGCGGCAGCCACGCGGCGCCGGTGGGGGAGAAACCCAGGGCCGGTGCCCCCTGCTCCCAAGCCATCGGCACACGGCACCCGTCACGGCCCAGCTCGAGTCCTCCGGTGCGGGCGAAGGTCGGGTCCTGGCGCACCTCGTCGGGCAGGCTCGTGTGGTCCGGCAGCCCGAGCTCCTCGCCCTGGTAGACGTAGGCGCCACCGGGCAGCGCGAGCATGAGCGTCGTGGCGGCCCGCGCCCGGCGCAGCCCCACCTCGGCGTCCGGCTGCGGGTCGTCGGCGCCGATGCCGTTGGGCCGCGGCTGGCCGACGGGCAGGCCGAAGCGGCTGGCGTGGCGCAGCACGTCGTGGTTGCTGAGCACCCACGTCGACGGCGCGCCGACCGAGTCGTTGGCCTCGAGCGAGCGACGCACGACCGAGCGCAGGTCGGCTGCCCGCCAGGTCGTCTCGAGGAAGTCGAAGTTGAAGGCCTGGTGGAACTCGTCGGGCCGCACGTAGCGGGCGGCGCGGTCCGCCGGCGCGACCCACGCCTCGGCGCACATGATGCGGGCGGGCTCGCCGTAGGAGTCGAGCAGCTCGCGCCAGGCGCGGTAGATCTCGTGGACGCCGTCCTGGTCCCAGTAGGGCGCCTCGTGGGTGACCTCCATGAGCCCGCCGGGGTGCTTGCCGAAGGGCGGGAAGGTCGGGTCCTTGACCAGCCCGTGGGCGACGTCGACGCGGAATCCGTCGACCCCCCGGTCGAGCCAGAAGCGCAGCGTCGTCTCGAAGTCTTCGCGCACCTGCGGGTTGGTCCAGTCGAGGTCCGGCTGGCTCGGGTCGAAGAGGTGCAGGTACCACTGCCCGGGCGTGCCGTCGGGCTCGGTGACCCGGGTCCACGCGCCGCCACCGAAGTTGGCGAGCCAGTCGGTCGGCGGCAGCGACCCGTCGTCGCCGAGCCCGTCGCGGAAGATGTAGCGCTGTCGCGCCGCGCTGCCCGGCCCGGCGGCCAGCGCCTCGCGGAACCAGGCGTGGTCGGAGGAGGTGTGGTTGGGGACGAGGTCGACGATGACGCGCAGGCCGAGCTCGTGGGCCCGGGCGATCATGGCGTCGGCGTCGTCGAGGGTCCCGAAGAGCGGGTCGACGTCACGGTGGTCGGCGACGTCGTAACCGGCGTCGCGCTGCGGCGAGCGGTAGAAGGGGGAGAGCCACACCGCGTCGACACCGAGGTCACGCAGGTGCTCCAGCCGCGAGGTGATGCCCGGCAGGTCACCGACACCGTCGCCCGAGGCGTCGGCCCACGAGCGTGGGTACACCTGGTAGATGACGGCATCGCGCCACCACGGGGCGTCTGCCGGGTCCGGGGCGTGCAGCCCGACGGTGCGGTCGAAGGGGGTCGGTCTGGTCGTCACAGGCGCTGCCCCTCGTCGTCGGCGTTGATCAGCATGTCCGCCGCCCGGCGGAAGTAGTCGCGCATCGCCGCGTCGTGCGACGCGGGCAGCTCGAGCGTGTCCATCGCGGCGAGCATGTGCCGCATCCACCGGTCGCGCATGTCGGGGGTCACGGCATAGGGCACGTGCCGCATCCGCAGGCGCGGGTGACCACGCTCCTGGCTGTAGGTGCCGGGGCCGCCGAAGTACTGCTCGAGGAACATCCGCAGTCGCACCTCTGCGGGGCCGAGATCCTCCTCGGGGTAGAGCGCGCGCAGCGGGGCGTCCTGCGCTACGCCCTCGTAGAAGGCACGCACGAGGCGCACGAAGGTGTCGTGCCCCCCGACCTGCTCGTAGAAACTGTCTCCGGGCTGGGCGAACATGCCCGTCAGTCTGTCAGGCCTGCGTGTCTTCCCCGGCGGCGGTGTCCTGGCCGCCGGCGTCCGTGCGACGGGGACGCTTCCACGGCATCTCGACGAGCGGCCGGGTGTCGGCCTCGTCGCGGGCCGTGCTCGTCCTCGTGCCGGTGCGCCACGAGTTGAGGATGTGGATCAGGCCGAGCGTCTCGCCCGTCGAGGCGCCCGACGCGGTCCCGATCACCGCACCCACCTGCAGGTTGCTGCATCCCCGGCACGCCGGTTTGCCGATCGTCGAGCGGTGGACCGTGCCCTTGATGGTGCGGCCGCACGAGTAGCACGCGGTCATGACCTTCCCCCTTCGTCAGTGGTGGCGAGCGTACTCAGATCTGGTGCCCGCCACCGGACATCGGGATCGGAGGACCCGCGATGCCCTCGCGGTCGAAGGTCTCCTTGACCCGACGTCGGATCTCGCGCTGGATGCCCCAGTTCTCGTCGGGGGCACAGCGGGCGAGGACCCGCACGGTGACGGTGCCCCCGGTGATCGACTCGACGCCGAGGACCTGCAGGTCCTCGCGCAGCACCTCGTGCCAGTGCGGGTCGTCGTCGATCTGCTCGACGGTGCCCCGGATGATCTCCAGGACCCGCTCGATGTCCTCGCGGTAGCTGAAGGGGATGTCGACCATCACCGTCGACCAGCCCTGGCTGCGGTTGCCGATCCGGACGATCTCGCCATTGCGGACGTACCACACGACGCCATCGGGGTCGCGCAGCCGGGTGACGCGCAGCGTCACCTCCTCGACGGTGCCGACGGCCTCGCCGGTGTCGATGAGGTCGCCCACGCCGTACTGGTCCTCGAGGATCATGAAGATCCCGGAGAGGAAGTCCTTGACCAGGGCCTGCGCGCCGAAGCCGAGCGCGACACCACCGACTCCGGCGGAGGCCAGCAGCGGCGCGAGCGGGATCCCGAGGAGCGACATCACGGTGAGCACGGTGATGACGGCGATGGCGAAGGTCGCGATGCTGCGCAGCAGCGAGCCCATCGTCAGCGTTCGCTGGCGATAACGCTCCTTGGCGGCGGACGCGGGGATCCCGCTGCTGCGCTCACGCTTGGCGCGGCTGGCCTCGCTGCGGGCGATCGACGCGTCGACCGCTTTGGTGATCGCCCGGTGGGCGAGCCACCGGCCAAGGAAGGCGACGACGACCGTGACGAGAATCTGCAGGGGCGCACCGAGGACCCAGTCGAGGGCGGACTCCCAGGTGAGGTCGATGGCAAGCGGGTGGGGCACGTCGATCATCCGACGGAGTCTGCGTCACGCTCCTGAGCAGCAACTGCACGCGCCACCGTGTCGCGGCTCTCGGCGACGGTGCGCCGCAGGCCTGCCGGCGCATCCGGGTGCTCGTCGAGCCAGGTCTGCGTCGTGGCGAGCAGCTCCGGCCCCGCCAGCGCCATCGGGTAGAAGCCGATGACGATGCCCTCGGCGATGGCGTGGGTGCGCTCGGCCCAGACCTGCTCCAGCACCTCGTGGTAGCGCTGGACGAAGGGGGTGAGCAGCGCCGTGTCGCCGGTGCGGCCGAAGCCGAGCGCGTGCGCGTCGACGACGGAGTTGGGCGTGTCGGTGGCGACGACGCCGGCCTGCCACGCGGCCTCCTTGGCCTCGGCCGTGGGGATGCTCGCCGCGGCCCGGGCCGCGCGCTCGCGACCGGTGGCGGTGTTGTCCCCTTGGGCCTCCGTGGCCACGGCATCGGCGTCGGCGACCCCGGCCGCGGCCAGGCCGGTGAGCAGGGTCCACCGCATGTCGGTGTCGACCGCCAGGCCCTCGAGCGTCGTGCTGCCGTCGAGCAGGCCGGCGACCCACGTCGTGTCGTCGCCCGGTGCCAGCAGGTTGGCGTGGCCGGTGACGAGCTGGAGCTGGGCGTCGCTGCCGGCCGCCGCGCGCTGCGCCAGGGCCGCGAGGTGCGTGACGACCTGCTGGCGCAGCTGCTCGCGGTGCTCGGGCGCGGAGTAGGTGAGCACGGCGGTGCTGACCTGGGCGACGAGCGTGCGCAGCAGGGTCGAGTCGGCCAGGCCGTCGAGCACGGGCAGGACGAGCTCGACGTAGTCGCTCGCCGGCATCTCGGCGTCTCGGGTCATGTCCCAGGCCGAGGCCAGCGCCAGCGAGGCCGGCAGCGAGTCCTCGAAGGCCGTCGGGTGGGCGAGCAGCGTGGCGAGGGAACGCTCGTCGAGGCGCAGCTTGGCGTAGGTCAGGTCGTCGTCGTTGAGCAGCAGCAGGTCGGGCTGGCGCTGGCCGACGAGCTGGGGCAGCGGGGTGCGCTCGCGGTCGACGTCGACCTCGATGCGCTCGCGGCGCTGCAGCGTGCCGTCGACGAGGTCGTAGAGACCCACGGCGAGGCGGTGCGGGCGGATCGTCTCGAAGCCCTCGGCGAAGCTCTGCTCGATGACCGCGTCGACGTAGTGGCCGCGGTCGTCGACCTCGACCTGCGGGCGAAGGGTGTTGACGCCCGCCGTCTCGAGCCACAGCTTCGACCAGGAGCGCAGGTCGCGACCCGAGGTGGTCTCGAGCTCGTCGAGCAGGTCGTCGAGCGTGGTGTTGCCCCACGCGTGCTTGGCGAAGTAGGCGCGCAGGCCGTCGCGGAAGGGCTCACGCCCGACATAGGCGACGAGCTGCTTGAGCACCGACGCGCCCTTGGCGTAGGTGATGCCGTCGAAGTTGACCTCGACGTCGGCGAGGTCGCGGATCGGGGCGACGATCGGGTGGGTCGAGCTCAGCTGGTCCTGGCGGTAGGCCCAAGCCTTCTCGTGGGTGCAGAAGGTCGTCCACGCGTCGGCCCACTCGGTGGCCTCGGCCTGGCAGGTCGTCGAGGCCCATTCGGCGAAGGACTCGTTGAGCCACAGGTCGTTCCACCACTTCATCGTCACGAGGTTGCCGAACCACATGTGGGCGAGCTCGTGCAGCACGGTGAGGGCGCGGCGCTCGACGAGGGCGTCGGGCACCTTGGAGCGGAAGACGTACATCTCGTGGAAGGTCACGCACCCGGCGTTCTCCATCGCGCCCATGTTGTACTCCGGCGTGAAGACCTGGTCGTACTTCGTGAAGGGGTAGGCGTGGTCGAACTCCTCCTCGAAGAAGGCGAAGCCCGCCCTGGTCAGGGCGAAGAGGTTGTCGGCGTCGAGGTACTGGGTGAGCGACTTGCGGCAGAAGATGCCCAGGGGCACCTCCTTGTCCCGCGAGGTGAGCGAGTCGCGCACGACGTCGTAGGGGCCGGCGACGAGCGCGGTGATGTAGCTGCTCATCCGCTCGGTCGGGGCGAAGGCCCAGGTCGCCACGCCCTCCTGACCCTCGACGGGGGTCGGCTCGGGGGTGGGGGAGTTGCCGATGACCTGCCAGTGGGCCGGCGCGGTGACGGTCAGGGTGAAGCTCGCCTTGAGGTCCGGCTGCTCGAAGACGGGGTACATGCGGCGGCTGTCGGGCACCTCGAACTGCGTGTAGAGGTAGACCTCGCCGTCGACCGGGTCGACGAAGCGGTGCAGGCCCTCGCCGGTGTTCATGTAGCGACCGGTCGCCGCGATCGTCACGACGTTGTCCTCGGCGAGGTCGTCGAGGCGGATCCGGTGGTCGGCGAAGATCGCCGCGGCGTCCAGCTGGGTGCCGTTGAGCTCGACGCGCTCCACGGACTCGCCGATGAAGTCGACGAAGGTGGAGGCGCCCCCCTTCGCGCTGAAGCGGATGGTGCTCGTCGTCGCGAAGGTCGTCTCCGAGGTCGTCAGGTCGAGCGTGATCTCGTGGCTGTCGACCGTGACGAGGGCCGCGCGCTCCGCGGCCTCCTCACGGGTGAGGTTCTTCCCGGGCACGTGCTGCTCCTTCGCGTGGGACGTTTTGGCGCCATGCTGTCACAGCACGACGACAGGTCTGAGACGATGGCGCCATGACGCAGACCGTGGAGATGTGGTTCGACCCGCTGTGCCCCTGGGCCTGGATGACGAGCCGGTGGCTCATGGAGGTCGAGCAAGTGCGTGACCTGGAGGTCACCTGGTCGCAGATGAGCCTGTCGGTCCTCAACGAAGGGCGTGACCTCCCCGACGAGTACCGCGAGATGATGGACCGTGGCTGGGCTCCGGTCCGGGTCATCGCGGCCGCGCGCAAGGCGCACGGCGACGAGGTGACCAAGCCGCTCTACGACGCCATCGGGACCCGCCTGCACCTCGGTGGTGAGCGCGACCTCGTCGCCGCCACGGCCGCCGCGCTCGCCGAGGTCGGCTTGCCGGCCGAGCTCATCGAAGCCGCCGACACCGACGAGCACGACGCCTTCCTGCGCGAGAGCCACGACCGCGCCATCGCCCTCGTCGGCGATGACGTGGGCACGCCCGTGATCTCCGTGGCGGACACCGCCTTCTTCGGCCCGGTCGTCTCGCCGGCGCCCAAGGGCGAGGCCGCCGGCCGACTGTGGGACGGCTGCGTCCTCGTCGCCGGCACCGACGGCTTCTTCGAGCTCAAGCGCTCCCGCACCCGCGACCCGATCTTCGACTGAGAGGCACTTCCTTGCGCGTCCACATCGGCGGCGACCACGCCGCCTTCGAGCTCCACCAGGAGCTGCTCACCTTCCTCGCCGACGAGGGCCACGAGGTCACCGACCACGGGCCCTTCGCCTACGACGCCCTCGACGACTACCCGGTCTTCGTCATCCGTGCAGCCCAGGCCGTCGCGGCCGACCCGGGCAGCCGCGGCATCGTCCTCGGTGGTTCCGGCAACGGCGAGCAGATGGCGGCCAACAAGGTCGCCGGCATCCGAGCGGCCCTGTGCTACAACGCCGAGCTGGCCCGCCTGGCCCGCGAGCACAACGACGCCCAGGTGCTGTCGATGGGTGGCCGCATGCAGTCGGTCGAGGAGGCCAAGGAGATGGTCCGCGTCTTCCTCGCCACCGACTTCACCGGCGAGGAGCGCCACCAGCGCCGCATCGACATGGTGAGCGCCTTCGAGGCCGACGGCACCGTCCCGCCCCTGCCCTGACCGCGGAACCTATAGCACCAGAGACCCGTCGCACGGTGTGTGCGGCGGGTCTCTGATTGGTCACAACCCTTCACAGACAGGCGAATCGGCGCCTAGGGTGCGGTCAACGGTCCCGGACGGGGCCGTGACGAACGACCGGGGAGAAGACGTTTGTCCGCCATCCTGCCCAGCCGGACCCTGTGGTCCGAGCGACGCCAGCCGTCGTGGGCGATGTCATCGACCAGCAGCACCCCTCTCGTCGTCGGTGTCGTCGCCGCCGTCGTGATCGTCGCGGCCGCCCACGTCGTCTGGCCGGAGGCGGTCCCGCTCGTCGCGCTCGTGCCGCCGTGCCTGCTCGCGGCCACCCTCTGCCCGATCGGCCAGGTCCGCGTCGTCTTCGCGCTCGTCCTCGCCTACCTCCTGTGGTCGACGGTCGCCTCGGGCGAAGGGGTGGCCCGTCACCTCCCGCTGCTGCTCTCGCTCGGCCTGATGTACGCCATCGCCGCCTCGCGCTCCAGCCACGGCGTCGCCGCCTTCGCCGGTGACCGCATGCTCGGCGACCTGCGCTCGCGACTGCACGGCATGGGCGCGATCCCGACCTTGCCGCGTGGTTGGCACGCCGAGCGCTCCTTCGCCACCGCCCACGGCAGCGCCTTCGCCGGCGACTTCAACGTCGCGACGACGAGCCGCTGCGGCAACACCCTCGAGATGGTCCTCGCCGACGTCAGCGGCAAGGGGCAGGAGGCCGGCACCCGCGCGCTCGTCCTCGCCGGCGCCATCGGGGGAGTCATCGGCGGCAGCGCCCCGCAGGAGGTCCTGCCGATGGCCAACGAGTTCCTCGAGCGTGACGGCTGGGACGAGGGATTTGCCACCGCCGTGCACGTGCACATGGACCTCGTGACCGGCGAGACCCTCGTCTTCACGGCCGGCCACCCGCCGGCGATGCACTACGACGCGGGCTGCGGCCGGTGGTCGGCGCTCGACGACCAGCGCGGCCCGGCCCTGGGCCTGCTGCCCGGCACGCACTACACCCCCGCCCACACCGTCCTGCAGCGAGGCGACGCGCTGCTCGTCTACACCGACGGCATCATCGAGTCGCGCCAGCGCGACCTCGACGACGGCATCGACTGGATGCTCGGGCAGGCGGAGGCCCGTGTCGCGCAAGGCTTCTCGGGTCTGGCCAAGCGGCTCGTCGCCGGCGGCCGCGCCGGGGTCGAGGACGATCGCGCCGCCGTCCTCGTGTGGCGAGACTGACCCCCCTTAGTCCCGCGTCGGCGATCTGACGGTGCAGCCGCGCCGTATCCTTGCGGCCGTGACCTCCGAGCCCGACCCGTACAAGCTGCCCCTGACCGATACGCCGCGCACCGCGGACGGCCGGTACCGGGCGACCGTGCGCACCTTCACCCCGCGCTGGCGGATGTCGCCGCGGGTCGAGGAACTCATGGAGCGGCTCCTGCCGCGCTACGCCGTCCCGACGACGCCCCTGGACCCGACGCAGGTCTTCGGCCGTGACCTGCCCGTCGTCCTCGAGATCGGGTCCGGCTACGGCGAGGCCGCGGTGGCCTACGCCCGCGAGCACCCCGAGCACGGGATCATCGCGGCCGAGGTGCACGTGCCGGGCGTGGCCACGCTGATGGAGAAGGCCGAGCGCGAGGGCCTGGACAACGTGCGGACCTTCCGCGGCGATGCCCTGGAGTACCTCATCGAGTGCGTCGGCCGCGACCAGCTCGAGGCCGTGCACCTCTTCTTCCCCGACCCGTGGCCCAAGGCGCGTCACGCCAAGCGGCGCTTCGTCCAACAGGACACCCTCGACCTCGTGCTCGAGCGACTGCGGCCCGGTGGGCGCCTGCTCGTCGCCACCGACCACGCGAACTATGCCGAGCACGTGCGCGAACAGCTCGCGCAGCACCCGCGGGTGTCCGTCGTCGAGGGCGAGCGTCCCGCGTGGCGTCCGTCGGCGGGCTTTGAGGACAAGGGCCGCGCGGCCGGCCGCGAGATCCACGAGTTCCGGGTCACCGAGCGAGGGTGACCAGGCCGTGGCGCCAGCGGCCGGTCGGAGGCATCACCAGGTGTGCGCGACGTCGATGACTGGGTTGCCCGGGGCAGGTCACGATGTCGCGAAGAGCGCCTGTCCGATGTACTCGCCCTCGCCGGCACCCGGGGGCACGGCGAAGAGTGCGGAGCCGGTGAACTTCAGGTACTCCATCATTGCGTCGTTCTTGGCCATCGCCGTCTGCATCGGGATGAAGTGGGTCGAGGGGTCGCGCACGTAGGCGAGGAAGAACAGGCCGGCGTCGAGCGTTCCGAGGTCGGTCGACCCGTCGACGAAGTTGTACCCCCGGCGCAGGATGCGCACGCCGTCGTTGTGGTCGGGGTGCACGACGGCGACGTGCGAGTCCGTGGGCACGATCGGGCCGCCGCGGCCGGGCATCGTGAAGTCGGGGTCGGCGTGCTCCTCGCCGCCGGACAGCGGGGCCCCCGAGGACTTGGTGCGGCCGATGACCGCCTCCTGGTCGGCCAGACCCTGCCGGTCCCAGGTCTCGATGACCATGTTGATCCGTCGGACGGCGAGGTAGGACCCGCCGGCGAGCCACGGCGCGCCGTCGTCCTCGGGCTGGACCCAGACGTGCTCGTCGAGCGCGTCGGTCTCCTCGGCGAGGATGTTCTTCGTCCCGTCCTTGAAGCCGAAGAGGTTGCGGGGAGTCGCCTGCCCGCTCGTCGTGCTCGAGGTGCGGCCGAAGCCGAGCTGCGACCAGCGCACGGCGACGGTGCCCATGCCGACTCGGGCCAGGTTGCGGATCGCGTGGACGGCCACCTGCGGGTCGTCGGCGCAGGCCTGGACGCACAGGTCGCCGCCGCTGCGCGCGGGGTCGAGGAGGTCGCCGGGGAAGTGGGGGAGCGGCTCGAGCGCCGCCGGCCTCCGGTCGGCCAGGCCGAAGCGGTCCTTGCCGTCCGCGTCGGCGAAGAGCCCCGGGCCGAAGCCGAAGGTGATCGTCAGGCGCGAGGGCGGCAGCCCGATCGCCTCACCGGTGTCGTCAGGGGGCAGCCGGTAGTCGCCCTCGACGGGACCGATCGGCCCCGCGGAGCCGCCCGCCATCATCCGCTCGGCGGCCTCGGTCCACTCCTTGAGCAGCGAGATCAGCCGCGCCCGCGACGTCGTCGTGACGTCGAAGGCCGCGAAGTGCAGCCGGTCCTGGACCGGGGTCGTGATCCCCGGCTGGTGGGCACCCCGCAGGGCGAAGGGGGAGGAGGTCGCCCCCTTCGTCGGCTCGGCCGCGGTGGCGCGTCCCGCGCCGAAGCCGCCGGCGACACCCACGGCGGCCGCGACCGCGCCCGTGCCGAGCATCGCCCGACGCGAGGGGGCGCGCCCCGCGCGCTCCTGCGGCTGCTCTGGCGCCTCCTGCGGCGCCTCGTGCGACGGCTCCTGGCGCGGCTCCTCGCTCATCGTCAGACGACCGCCGCGGTGAGCTTGGACAGCGGCTCGGACAGCGCGTTGACCGCGTCGGACAGCTCCTTGACCTCGTCCTTGCTCAGGTCGGTGTAGGAGACGAAGCCGTCGCCCTTCTTGTGCTCGTCGAGCAGGTCCTGCAGCTCCGCGAAGCGGGAGTCGAGCTGCTTGGCCAGGGCGGAGTTGCCGTTGTCCATGAGGATCGGCCGGACGCCGTCGTAGCCGACCTTGGCGCCGTCGACATTGGCCTGGAAGTCCCACAGGTCGGTGTGCGACCAGGCCTCCTCCTCGCCGGTGACCTTGCCGGTCGCGACCTCCTCGAGCAGCCCTCGCGAGCCGTTGGCGATCTGGTCGACGGTGAAGCTCATCTTCTGGATGCGGCTGTCGAGGGTCTTGGTGTTCTTCAGCAGGTCGTCGCCGAAGGTCGTGCGCTCGGCGTCGGTGAGCGGCGTGTAGTCCTTGGCCTCCTGCGGCCACAGGTCCTTCTCGATCCGGTGCCAGCCGGTCCACTTCTGGCCGGGCTCGAGGTCGGCCTCGCGGGCATCCATCTTGGGGTCGAGGTCGCCGAAGGACTCGGCGACGGTCTCGATGCGCTCCCAGTGGACCCGGGCCTGCGCGTAGAGCTCGCGCGCCTCGTCGTCCTTGCCGGCCTCGTAGAGGTCGACGAACGTCGTCGTCTTGGTGAGCAGCTGGTCGGACTGGTCCTTGACGTAGGCCGCGTAGTTCTTCTCCGCCTGGGCGACGGTGGCCTGGTCACCGGCGGCGACGGTGGAGCCCTTCGACGTCGCGACGGTGAAATCGGCGCGGATGCCCTCGCCGACCATGCCGGGCTTGCAGGCCGTCGTGTAGCTGCCGGCCGGGACGTTGACGACGAGGTCGCGGGCGAGGTCGGGCCCGATGTTCTCCACCTCGCCGACGATCCGCAGCCCGTCCTCGCCGAGCAGGTAGAACTCCGTGACCTTGGTCCCGGCGTTCTTGACCTTGAAGGTCAGGGCGCCCTCGGGCACCTCGGCGGTCGAGACCTCGCAGCCGTCGTCGGTGGACGTGACGGCGATGGTGCGCTCGTCCCCCTTCGCGTCGCCGGAGGGGGAGTTGGAGGTGCAGGCGGCCAGGGCCGGCACGAGCAGGGCGACGGCGGTGAGGTGGCGGAGGGTCATCGGGCGTCCTTGGTGGGAGTGGCGGTGGCGAGCGAAGGGGAGGCCGGTGCGGCCGGGCGGGTGCGTCGGCGGGCGCCGACGAGGAAGAGCGTGAGCACGGGGACGACGTAGGCGACCCAGGCGATGGCCTGCAGCACGGTCGTCTGCGGGGTGAAGTTGAAGATCCCCTTGAGCAGGGCGGCGTACCAGGTGTTGGGGTCGACGATGTGCGAGACGTCGAAGGCGAGGTCGTGCAGCCCGGGCAGGAAGCGCGCCTCCTGCAGGTCGTGGATGCCGTAGGCGAGGACGCCGGCGGCCACGACGACGAGGAAGGCGCCGGTCCAGGTGAAGAAGGTCGACAGGTTGATCGAGATCGCGCCGCGGTAGATCAGCCAGCCGAGGACGACGGCCGTGGCCAGGCCGAGGACGGCCCCGAGGAGCGGGGTCCACGTCGAGCCGCCGTCGCTGCTCGTGGCGCGGGACGTCGCCCACAGGAAGAGCGCGGTCTCGAGGCCCTCGCGACCCACCGCGAGGACGGCGACGAGGACGAGGCCCCAGGCGCTGCCCTCGGACGCGGCGTCGATCCGGCCGCGCAGCTCGCCGCCGAGCCCCCGGGCGGTGCGGGCCATCCAGAAGATCATCCAGGTGACGAAGCCGACCGCGACGATCGAGAGCCCACCGCCGATGAGTTCCTGGGCCTCGAAGGTCAGGCCGCGCGGGCCGAAGGTCAGCAGGGCGCCGAAGCCGAGGCTGACGAGCACGGCCGCGGCGACGCCGAGCCAGATGCGGGAGAGGAGGTGGCGTCGGTCGCTCTTGACGAGGTAGGCCACGAGGATGCTGACGACGAGGGCCGCTTCGAGGCCCTCGCGCAGTCCGATGAGGTAGTTGGCGAGCACGAAGCAGAATGTACTCGTGCTTCGGTGAGGCTCACCTAAGGCCGGGTGAATGTCTCACGAGATGGTCGACACGGCGTGTGGAGCGGGCGACGGGAATCGAACCCGCGTAGCCAGTTTGGAAGACTGGGGCTCTACCATTGAGCTACGCCCGCGCGCTCCCTCGAGCACGCCTGGGGCGCAGCCGTTGGAAGAGCAGGCGTTAGCCTAGTGCCCGCTCGTGGCCCGGTCACAATCGGGGCGCGCGGGGTATGGCGCAGGTTGGTAGCGCGTCCGCTTTGGGAGCGGAAGGCCGTCGGTTCGAATCCGGCTACCCCGACCATCTGAGGTCTCAGGAGGGCCTCTCCAGCAGGCGCTCGCGGAAGAGGTCGAGGACCTCGTCGAGCGCGGCGCGGGTCGGCTCGCCCTCGCGGTCGACGAGGTGCGTGGTCAGGACGGAGTGCGGCGCACCGAAGCCGTCGGGGTTGGCCGCGTCGTCCGGCAGCTCGACCCCCACGAAGGCGTCGCCCAGCCGTCGCCGCAGCGTCGCGAAGCGCGACCCCGGTGAGACGCGATCTCCCTCGAAGCGCACCCCGAGCACCTGCAGCCCTGCGGCACAGCGCTGCTCGACGATCGCGAGGTCCTCCTCGCTGATGTCCGTGGTCTCGCTGCGTCGGCGGCCGACGGGCAGGGGGAGCGAGGGCTGGGAGAGCACCGGGGCGAGGACGCTCTCGTCCGTCGCCATGGCCAGCGCGAAGCCCCCGGTGAGGCACATGCCGACGGCGCCGACCCCGGGACCGCCGCACCGCAGGTGCTCGTGACGGGCGAGGGCGCGCAGCCAGGGGACCACCGGCGAGGTGCGCCCCAGGGCGAGGAGGGAGAACTCCCGGCTGACGCACACCTGCATCGCCGTGCGCACCCCACCGGCCGCGATGCGAAGGGAGGACCCGGCCAGCGCGTCGCGCCCGGCGACACCGAAGAGGTCGGGCAGGACGACGGTGCAGCCGAGGTCGCGCACCCTCCGGGCGAAGGCCGCGACCTGCGGCGTGATGCCGGGGAACTCGGCGATGACGACGACGGCCGGGCCGGTGCCCGAGCGCAGCACCGTGTGGTCGGTGCCCTCGTGGTCGAAGCCCTCGCGGGTGAAGTCGGTCAGGGGGTCGTCGGCCACGTCATTCCTCGCTCGATCTCGCCAGGCCGCAGGTCGGCCGGTCAGTACTGCTGGACGCCGGGGGTGGCGGCGCCGCCGCCCACGACCTCGGACAGCCGCGAGCGACCCCCTTCGGGGTCGAGGCTGCGCTCGAGGCGGGCCGCGACCCGGCGGGTGGGCCACACGTGCCAAGCCATGGACAGCAGCGCCCAGAAGCCGCCGACGAGGTAGGCCCACGCCGACCCGGTCGTGAAGGCCCAGGCGAGCGACAGGAGCGCGGGCGCCTCGATGATGGCGAAGCGGGGATGGTCGTCTGCTGGAGGGCGTCGAGCCCGACCCGCACGGCGGTGTCCTCGTCGGCGTCGCGGGGGACCGCCGGGGTCCGGTAGCCGACGACCTCGACGACGATGAAGGCCGCGACGTTGATCGCGAAGAGCGCCGCGGCCGTGACCGGCGACGGGTACTCCTCGAGCCCGAGGACGACGACCGCGACGACGGCGAAGATCACCAGGGCCCCGATGAGCGATCCGGCGATGATGCGCAGGCTCTGCAGGCGGGTGCGGACGAAGGACTCGCGGTCGGCGCTCATGGGGCTAAGCTAGCGGCGCATTCGGCCTGCGGGCGGGCAACGGATAGAGTGACTGCTTGTGTCCCGGACACCCGGGACGGTGCGTGCGCGCCGGAGGGCCGTCCAGCGGACCCGACAGCCTGCGCCGCAACCCCCTTCGTCGTCCAGATCGTGTGGAGTGCCTGCAGTGAAGAGTGCCGTCGAGAACCTCAGCCCGACCCGGGTCAAGCTGACCGTCGAGGTCCCGAGCGAGGAGCTCCAGCCGCACGTCGACGCGGCCCTGAAGTCCATCGGGTCCCAGATCAACGTGCCCGGCTTCCGCCAGGGCAAGGTGCCCACCCGCATCATCGAGCAGCGGGTCGGCAAGGGCGCGGTCATCCAGGAGGCCGTCAACGAGGCCCTTCCCGAGTTCTTCGGCCAGGCCGTCGACGAGACCGGCGTCGAGCCGATCGGCCAGCCCGAGGTCGACATCACCGAGGTCCCGATGGCCGACGGCGAGCAGCTGAAGTTCACCGTCGAGGTCGACGTGCGCCCCGAGGTCACCCTCCCCGACTACGACGGCATCGAGATCCAGGTCGACAACCTCGAGGTCACCGACGAGGACGTCGAGGCCAAGCTCACCGAGCTGCGCGAGCGCTTCGGCACCCTGGTCGGCGTCGAGCGCGCTGCCCAGACCGGCGACTTCGTCTCCATCGACCTCAAGGCGACGATGGACGGCGAGGACGTCGACGCCGTCGAGGGTGTCTCCTACGAGATCGGCTCCGGCAACATGCTCGAGGGCCTCGACGAGGCGCTCGTCGGCATGTCGAAGGGCGAGACCAAGGACTTCTCCGCCCCGCTCGCCGGTGGCGACAAGGCCGGCCAGTCCGCCGACTGCACCGTCACGGTCCAGTCGGTCAAGGAGCGCGAGCTGCCCGAGGTCGACGACGACTTCGCCCAGATGGCGAGCGAGTTCGACACCGCCGAGGAGCTGCGCGCCGACGTCGCGAAGCAGGCCGAGCAGTCGAAGAAGTTCGAGCAGGGCATCCAAGCCCGCGACAAGGTCCTCGACCACCTGCTGTCCAACACCGAGATCCCGCTGCCCGAGGGCATCATCGAGGCCGAGGTCAACCAGCACCTCGAGCAGGAGGGTCGTCTCGAGGACGACGAGCACCGTGCCGAGGTCGACGAGTCGACCCGCTCGACGCTCAAGACCCAGTTCCTGCTCGACGCCCTGGCCAAGACCGAGGAGATCGAGGTCGGCCAGCCCGAGCTCGTCGAGTACCTCATCATGCAGTCGCAGCAGTACGGCATGGACCCCAACCAGTTCGCCCAGCTGCTCGACCAGCAGGGCCAGGTCCAGTCGATGGTTGCCGAGGTCGCCCGCCGCAAGGCGCTGGCCGCGGCCCTCGACAAGGCCAAGATCGTCGACGCCGACGGCAATGCCATCGACCTCGACGACATCGTCCCCGAGGGCGAGCGCACCGGTGACGTCGAGGAGCTCGACGACGAGGCCACCGAGGTTCCGGCCGAGGAGACCGCCGAGACGGCCGACGAGCAGGCCTGACCCAGCACCACCCCGACGAAGGGGGGTTGCCGCCACGTGCGGTGACCCCCCTTCGTCCGTCCCAGAAGGGAGCCCGCCATGGCGACCACCACCGCACGCAATGCCGTGCTCGCGACCTTCGCGGTCTCCGGGCTGGCCTTTTCGACGTGGGCGGCGCGGATCCCGGCCATCCGCGCCCAGCTCGACCTCACGCCCGGTGAGCTCGGCCGCACGCTGCTCTTCGGCGCCCTCGGCTCGGTCGTCTCCCTGCCCCTCGCCGGGCGGGTCATCACGGCCGTGGGTGCCGCCCGCGCGGTGATGATCGGCGTGGTCGTCGTCGTGCTCGGCCTCCTCGGGCTGGGACTGGCCGTCGACGTGCTCGCGAGCGCGCCCGCGACGGCTGCGGCGATCTTCGTCATCGCCGTCGGCATCTCGCTGTGGGACGTGTCGATGAACCACGAGGGGGCGGCCGTCGAGCAGCAGCTCGGCCGCACCGTCATGCCGGTCTTCCACGCCTTCTTCTCCGGCGGCACGGTGGTCGGCGCGCTCGCCGCGGCGGGGATCGTCCGCGCCGGTGTCCCCGTCCTCGCCCACCTGACCGTCGTCGCCGCTCTCGTCCTCGTCGTCGGGCTGTGGATCCCGCGCGGCTTCCTGCCCCGCCGGCTCGAGGCGGGGGAGGAGGGTGACGTCGCGGGGCGACCCGGCAGCGCCTGGCGCGAACCGCGGACCCTGGCCATCGGCGTCGTCGTGCTCGTCGCCGCCCTCACCGAGGGCACGGCCAACGACTGGATCGCCCTGGCCGTCACCGAGGGCCACGACCAGCCGGAGGAGATCGGGGTGCTCGCCTTCGCGACCTTCCTCGCGGCGATGACCGCCGGCCGGCTCCTCGGGGTGCGCCTGCTCGACCGCCACGGCCGGGTGGTCGTGCTGCGGGTCCTCTTCGCGCTGGCGGCGGTCGGCTCGCTGCTCGTCGTGCTCGGCACGACGGCGCTGGCCTTCGTCGGCGTCGTGCTGTGGGGCGTCGGGGCGAGCCTGGGCTTCCCCACCGGCATGAGTGCGGCCGCCGACGACCCGCGCCGGGCCGCGGCCCGGCTGTCGGTGGTCTCGACGATCGGCTACCTCGCCTTCATCGTCGGACCGCCCCTGCTCGGCATGCTCGGCGATCACGTCGGCGTGCTGCGCTCGCTGCTGCTCGTCGGTCTGCTCGCCGTGCCGGCGGCCCTGGCGGTGCCCGCCGTCCGCGAGCGGGGCGCGCCGCGCGGCTGAGCGGGCCCGACCACCGACGTGAACCCGCATTACCCTAGGGTGATGCGGAGATTGAACGCATGTTCAACCGCGACTCACGAGGAGGACGCATGACCGACGGCACCTTCCCCTCGCCCTTCCCCGTCGAGGACCCGCAGGGCCTGGCCGAGCTCGAGCGGGCGCAGGGCGACCTCGCCCGCGCCGTCGGTCGGCTCGTCGACGCCACCGTGCGCACCCGTCACGAGGGCCCGGTGC
>ERZ500994.115-NODE-115-length-26084-cov-5.419417_pt1 | contig 26084 bp, 69 predicted proteins | sample MGYA00248878_ERZ500994 | MGnify/ENA primary metagenome ERZ500994 (study PRJEB25958, sample SAMN03398533) | human skin metagenome | study: EMG produced TPA metagenomics assembly of the Human Skin Microbiome Metagenome (human skin metagenome) data set. | reverse complement strand
GACTATGAGGACGAGGACTACGGCGACAAGGTTCAGGACGGAAGAGAGCAGGATCCGATGCCGCTCGACGCCTCCTATCCAGCCTTCGACGCAGACGTTGTCAGGGAGGTCCTGGACCACGGCACTGTCAGGCCGATCCGCGTCTATCCGAAGGGCGAGTGGCGCGGCGTCAGCATCGCATACACCGACGATCCCGACTATCGCCGCCTGCCCGCCACGACCGCCACGTCCCGCCCTTGACAACCTCCGATACGCATCCGTACAGCCGAGAGCACGTAATGGACGCGCTCTCGGCCTGTAGCGCCCTGATAGCAGGGGCGTCCGCGGGCGAGCGCAGGCACTTTCTACGTCTGGAAGCCCGCTGGCGCGAGCGTCTCGATGCCCTGAACCGCTCACCCAACCCACTCCACGAACCACCGCCCGACCCACCCACGACCAGAGATCTCTCGATGAACCCGACTGACATACCGAAGGCGGCCCGTCTCATCGCGGAGCACCGAGTTCAGACGGGTGCTCTTCACAACCTGGAGTGGGCCTTGCTCAACTCCGACACGATCCGCATCGGCAGCGGACCGAACGAGCCCTTCCGAGGGAGGCCCGCGGAGCCGGGTAAGATCCTGCTGGTCGACACGCCGGATTATCCGAGCGCTCGGCTGGGTTCCTACGCGGACATTCATATGCACCCGACGTTCCGCACACGAGGGATGCTGGACATCCTCGTCGAGCCGCTGACCCGAGTGCTGGAGATCGAGATAGCCCGTATCGAGAAGGAACTCTACAGCATCGGCGTCGATGTCGTCGCCCTCCGCCATCCGCCAACCCAGAGCTAGAAGCATGTTCCAAGACCCCGAACCCTCTCCTGAGCCGATCCGAGACCCATACACTCCGCGACTCCTCTGGGAGGACGAGAGCTGGCACAGCCTCCCGGACGACAGGATCACCAACAGATCTTCTGCCGTGGAGGGTCAGTGCTGCCGCTGGACGATCAACGGCTGGAAGGAGGGCCGAGTCGTCAACGCGGATGACCGCCAAGTCGAGTGGCTCATGAACGACGGACAGCGGAAGTTCTCGCCGTGGCACCTCGTGGAGTTCCTGTTCCGCTGCACCTCGGAATCTGATTACGTCCCGGTCATGGCGACTGACACCCCGGCCCCTTCCCGTGACGCCGGACCGAGGCCGGTCATCAAACCCGTCGACGCCCCGACGCCGCCCGAGCCCAAGCCTGAGAATCGCCGACCGATGTATCCGATCCACAAGACGGCACAGGACAGACTACGCGCCATCGACGAGCTGTCTTCCAATAGACTCGGCACCATGAATATGATCAGGGAGCTGGAGATCCGACTCGGGAAACTCTTCACCTCCCTCGAGAAAGAGCGAGAGAACCTAGCGGAGGAGAGGCTGCAGATCAGCGAGTTCCTCGCGGCCCACGCCGATGTCCACTTCATCCCGGTCCTAAGAGACAGCAGCTCGGACGTCAGGAAGAACCGAGACCCCGCCCATCTGCCCTCGTTCTCCCTCAGGGATCTCGTGCGGGAGTTCTACGGCACACTGGACCAGGGTTCAGTCCTCACGCGCATCCCTCTGGACTGAACGGAACCGCCTGTGAGTGAACCAGAACACGTCCGAGCCGTAGCCGACCTCTACGGCTACGTCATGCTCCTAGCGGCTTGGGTCGCGACGGGCTTCGCGGTGAACATGATCTTCATGCACCTGAACCTTCTCTCCTGGTCAGACTCGGGCGACGCTCTGGTCAAGGTTCTCGTCTGGCCGTTTACCCTCGTCGCCGGCCTCATAGTCTTCTACGACGACCGCCTGAGCAAGAGGAATGACCCCGATGCCTGAGCACCTTCACGACTACCTCTCACCCGCTCGGGCGGCTCGCACGGCGATGAGAGCTTCCTACAGAGATCGCCTCATCGCGAAGGGCTGTTCCGAACGCAAGGCCTACGTCGTCGCCTGGAGACGCTACCCGTGACCACAGAGAACCTTCGCTCGGGCCTAGCTCTCACGCACGAGAGTTGGAGGAATATCCTAGTCGGTGACGTGCTCATGTTCCACGACGGAAAGACGCTCGCTACGGTCACGAGCATCAGGCTGGGCGAGGGAACCTTCCAGACAGACGCACCCGGACTCGAGAGCAGATACTACCACTTCAGCTTCTGGAACTTCGTCGGCCGCCCCGACGACCAGGGCTGGATGACGTACTCCGGCGGACTGAATCCCGTACCGGGCCAGATAGTGGACTGGCGGATGCGCTCGATACACGTTAGGATAGAGGTTCCGTCGGAAGAAGTGCCTTGGGATAGGGTGAGCAAGTTCCGCATTCACCGCCCCGCCTCACACGCCTCAACCGTCACATACGTCTCCGACTCCATCACTTCTATTCCTCGCAATCTCGTCGACTTCGACAGAGTCTCACTGCTCGTGACCCAGCCGATGCGCGACGCGGCTCGTCGCAGCGGCAAGTCCCTGAACGACTGGATCAGCAACACGATACACGAGGCACTCCGCCGATGAAGATCACCCGGAATAGTCCGCTCATCACGAACCCTGAGGTCTGGGAGGTGGCGTTCAGACAGTCGATCTTGATGATGACTCCCGAGGACCGACTTCTCTGCGAGTCCATCGCCCGCAGGGTCGCGCCTTGGAACTTCGGCATGGAGCCGCCTGACCTCTCAGCCTCACACGCTCAGAACAGAGCGATTCTCGAGGCCTACTCCTACCTTCTCGTGTTTCGCTCCCTGGGCTTTACCGAACCGAAGCCGATCGAACCGGATCAAGAGCCGTGACATCGCCGACCACACGCAGACGCCTCGCCCGCTATAAGAGGCGCAAGGACAATGCTAAAACAAGCACACAGTTCATCACTTGGTCCGTGCGATATCACAATCTGTGTTTCCGCCTGCATGGCCCACCTGACCTCTGGAACCCTGATACCCCGCTGCCCTCATTCTGGAGAAACATCAGACGATGACCGATCAACCCAACGCCTCCATGGAGGTCGGACAGGTGGAGACTCACCAGCTTCGACAGATCACACCTCAGCTCCTGTGGGAGAACCACTACAAGAAGTTCGCCGACGACTTCAACTCGATGACCGACGACGAGATAGAGAGCGAGAAGCTCATAGCCGAGTATCAGGTCGATCAGCACACCGAGTGGCTCGAGGCCATCGCAATCTGGAAAAAGATCGGCTGCCCGCGCACCCCGAAACCCGAGGAATCACAGTGACGCCAGAAGAACGCATCGAGGCAGACAAGGCCCTAGCCGAGCTCGGACAGGGTATGGCTCAGGAAGTCTTCCAAGTCGCCGCACCACACAGCGCCGAGGACCTAGCGAAGATCCTCGAGGCCGTCTGCACCAGACTATCCGCCTTGTCCGACCCGAGGCTGCTCCTCGATCGGCTGACAGAAGATCAGTTCCGCGTGGTCTTCTCCATGGCCCACGAGAACGAGTACACCTTCGGCGCGGTGCAGCACGGAATCATCGACGCGTTCGATCGCGAGAACCTGGAGCCCGACTATCAGCAGTTCGTCGAGAGCTGCGAGTCCGCGGAACGTGTGCTGACGGCCATCTGGCTGGAGCGGCTCCATCAGCGCGCTGAGAAGATTCAGTCCCTGCTAGACGGCGAGGACGTCTCCGACGCCGAGAAGATCGAGCTGCTGAAGAAGCTTCTCGCGGTCGAGCAGCAGGCCCGGGAGCAGGAGAAGCACCAGCACGAGGAGGAGATGGAGTCTCTCCGTAAGTCGGACCAGAACGGTCGCGAGAACTGGGACGGCATCATCGACCCCATCTCCACCTATCTCGCCAGTCAGGACGACTACGGCCCGATCCTCAGCACCCTGCCCGAAGACGGCGGACCGACCGAGGTCGGCCAGTCCTATATCCAGCTCATGGAGTCGCGCCGCGTCTGGGCCAACGATCTCGAGAACGCCATCATCGCAGCCTCGAACGGCTTCGCTCCCACGGACCTGAAGCGTGACCAAGACCTACTAGATTACCTCGCTGATATGGTCACGGGGAAGCGCAAGCGACTCGCCGAACACATCGCCAAGGAAATCGCAGAGTCCGCCGACAAGGAGTCCTCGAATGACTAGACTAGCGCTCCCGATGGAGGACACCCCCGACCTCACGAAGGAGGAGCTCGACGATCTGCTGATCAAGCGAGCTCGGGAGTGCGCCCACCTGGAAGGTGCCTTCGGCCCTCTGACGTCTGCGTATGTGAAGGTGATACTCGCGGCTGTAGCCGATCGACTAGAGGAGACGACGAGATGATTTCCACCGAACAGACTCTCAGCAATAATCCGCCCGTCCTGGTCGAACTGACCCCAGAGCTCGCAGCGTTTCTGCTCGACAACTGCGACTCGAATATCGAGTTCGGCCTGAAGACCATGCCCACCATGGAGAGCGAGGATCTCATTCGTGCGCTCATCAAGAACATGGAGAACTTCAAGTCCATCCGCCAAGCCGTGAGGAACGCCCTGTGACCGAAGAACAGCTAGACAAACTCTCCCGCGCCGCCGACCGCCTCGACGCCGCCCTCACGCTACACTCCCACTCCATCGAACTGGACCGAGAATCTGCCCAGACCATCGTTCGCCATCTATATCCCTACCTCCACGCTCAGCGCCAGATCCTCGCCCTCGAAGTCGCCATTCCTCAGTGGCGCGATCACAAACACCCGAACGGCGCTCCGATGTTCTCGCCCGTCACGGGAATGATGCTCGACCCCGACGGCAATCGCTGCATCTTCGACGACGTCGACGCTCAGTGACAGAACCGAACCACAAACCACGCGATCCGCTCGAGCCTCGTCCACGCGTCGACGAGCCCCTGACGCCCGAGATCGAGTACATCGCGAGACAGGCCGGCGACCGCTTTCTTCAGATCGACATTCTCTTTCCCTTCGACATCACTCACTGGGCGGGCGGAACCTCTCAGCTGACGGAGGAGATGAGCAAGCTCGAGATGTACGAGGGACGAGCCGCGGAGCGCGACCGAATCATGACCTTGATCGAGAAGACTCTCGTCCCGGTCGCGGCGGACGCCTACAAGGTTCTCCGGGGCGTCGATAAGCGAATCGGCACCCACCACGTTCGAAACGGAATCGATCGAGCCAAGCGCCAGCGTCTGCGAAGAGACAAGGAGCGAGCCTTCCGCCGAGGTCTCATCAAAGATCTTCTGAAAGACCAGTGACGAAGTCCCGCCAGCGATACGAGGTCACTTTTCGGGACGGCACGACCGACGACATGTCGCGAAGCCGCTTCCTTCTTCTACTGAAGACGCATCCGAGCGACATAGCCCGATTCAGAAAGCTTCCACCAGACGATCCAACGCACCGCGATCGCCCCTAGCGCGCTATAGTACGTCATGAAACAGCCCGCACATCTCGACGTCGTGCCTCTGACGTGGCACCGCAGAACGGACTTTAGGGAGCTCTACTCCGGCTACTGCGTTCTGGGCGAGTACATCGTCAACCTGACCGCGGGAGGCACCTACGCGGCTCACGCCCCGGATATTCCCATCGGGCTCTTCGCGACGGCCGAGGAGGCGAAATCGACGTGTCAGCTCGACTACCGCGAGAAGATCATCCGAACGATCTCGAACGTAGTGTCGGACGAGGCTGTGTTCAGACAGGGATACATGGCGGCGAACGAGGACATCGGTTCCTACGCCGTTCCTGACCAGATGGCTGAGGCCTGGAAGAGATATCAGAATGACAAACGGAAAAGTCAAGAGAATAACCCAGGACGAGGTGTCCCGAGCCGAGGCCGTCCTAAAGGCGCACAGGGAGCAGCTAAGGGCAGACGCGCTCCGCGAGCGTGAGCAGCGCCAGGACCGCATCGACCTCATAGTCCAGGGCCTCGTCGGGAACCTCATCGAGGACCCGAGGGGCTGGGCCGCTCGAGAGCACGAGGAGCGGAAGCTTCTCGGTTTCGGAAAGGGAATGACCGACGCCGAGGCTGAGGTCTACTACCTCGGATCTCTCGACTACAGTCTCCGAGTCGTACTCTCGGCCCTGCTGCCCGGGAAGTACGAGCACGTCGTTCGCAGGCTCAGGGAAATCGGATGATTCTGCCCGTCCCTTACGAACCCAGGAGCAAGACGTGACCGATCTTCCGGAGAATCCCGTCACCGCCATCTCCCTCTACAAGGACGGCCGCATCTGGGACACCGCCCAGGTCAGACCCGGACACTATACTCTCGAGAGCGCTCGTAGGCAGATCGCGGAGTGGAAGGAGAAGATTCTGCGCGAGGAGCCCGAGGCTCACCTCGTCTCGCACTATCACCGAAGGCTGCCGAACCAGATCGGGACCGAGCGAGAGAGGGAACTCATGCAGGCTCTGATCGACATTCAGATGATGGCTGACGAGTGCGTCCTGTTCGACGAGCAGAACCTCGACGCCATTACGGAGGACGATAAGAACTCCAAGTCCTACACCATCACTCCGCACTACCACTGGAGCCAGCGCCTCAAACTCTCCACTCAGACCGCCGACTTCACCCGCGGAGTGCTGGCCGACACGGGCATCCACGTTGGCAGGCCAACGCCCAACGGGGACGCCCTTTAGACGACCATCCGACCCGCTCCAGGCTGTCCGCGCCCCTAGCCGACACACTGGCCCCGGCCTACCCTACAGCCTACCCGTTACAGCCAAGCAGGCCGCACATGACCGACGAGAATATTCTGCCAGTCCCCTCTCCCACCGAGCCGCTCTCGCCCGCGGTGCTCGGGATGATGATCGTCAGCGTCCTGGGTCGGCACGGCTTCCCGGAAGGATGTCCTCCCGTCTGGTGCATGGGGGCCACCGTCCAGGGCGAAGTCATCATGCACTTCCACAACAATCAGCGCTTCGTCTTCAATATCGCCGAGGACCAGAACCCGGAGATGAATCCTACATGGTAGATCAGCTGAACCTAGGCGAGTTCGCCCTGGAGGTCGTCGACGCGCTCCGGATGAAGTGGCCCGAGGAGATCTCTACACCCGCCGTCACCTTCGGCACCGACATCGGCGAGATCGAGATTCAGCTCGAGAATGGTCAGATGTTCCGTCTGGTCGCCCACCGCATCACGGAGATGTCGATTGATTGATCTGCACAACGACAAACACGCCATGATTCTGCTCGGGGCCTCGATCACCGTGAGTGGTCTGGCGACCCTCGCACTGGTGATACTCGGGAACGGCGTCTGGTCCATGATCGGCCTTCTGCCCTGCGTCATCACAGCCGAGGTCCTCGGGAAAGTCCGCAATGGCGTCTGACATCATCAAGCTCGCTGGCCTGACTCTGTGCCGGCATCGCATCGAGGGCTTCGACAATCTGAGTGCCTCCAAGAAGACCGACATACACGGTCTTGTCTGCGATATGATCACCGACCAGTACGAGCTGGAGGTCATTCTCCTGTGTCTGACGCAGGGCGACTCCGCCACCGCCCGCTGGAAGCTGGAGGAGCTCCTCGGTAAGCGCCACCCTAATCCCGACGCCGATACCGAGACTACCGAGTGAACATACTCACCGCGATCTGGCATAGGTTCTTCCCACCCGACTACATCAAGTGGCCGGAGCTGAAGGCTATCCGCGACTCGATCCTCAACGAGCCTCACGACTGGCGCGAGCATCGCTTCTCGTCTAGCGATATCGTGAACGAGAAGCTGGGAGTCGAGATCGAGCGTGCGATCGCATACAGAGATCTGGGAATGCGTATCAAGTACCGTGGACAGAAGATCAACTGTCACGGTCTCGCCGGAGCCATGTACGTCTGGAAAGCGATCGACGTCTGGGAAGCGAACCGACGAGCGACCGCCAAGAACCGCCTCCTGCAGACGGAGCACAATCTCCGCGTCGAGCGCATCATCGCGGCCCGCAAGACGATGATGTTGAACGCCGACCCCACGCTCATCGCCGAGGCCGACGCGGCAGACCCGGACGCCACCAAGTCGTGGAAGGAATACTCGAACACCTACGGAAACCTCTTCAGGACGGATAACAGACGATGACCGAGGAACCCATCAACGCCGCCTCGAATCTCGAGGACTATCGCTTCATGCAGCAGATGATTCAGAATCTGCGTTCTCGGTGCTCGCAGATCGAGCAGACCCACTTCAACCTCTACCTCGAGAAGAAGCCCGCCGACGAGCCGCACGACGAGGGTTGCCAGAAGACTCGCTACGGCGACCAGCCCGGTATCGCCTGCACCTGCGAGATCAACGACGTCCGCCATCGCCAAGCCATCGAGCGCGCCGCAATCGCCAACGACCAGATCGTCCTCGCCTCACTCGGCAGTATCGGCCAGTCCATGTTCCGCCGCCATCGCCGAGAACACGGCCTAGATAAGGAATCCTGAATGCGCCTCTCCACCGAAGCCGACGGGATGAAGAACGCGATCGAGGCGCTGGAGCTTATCGCGAACAAGACCTACCGCCGAGGAGCACATCGCCAGACAGCCGAGAAAGCTCTGGCGTCGATCTACGGCTCAGTGCTTCAGCGGGAGGCCCCATGAAGGACTGCAGACATTGCCGAGGAGGCTTCCTGAATAATCGGTTCGGCCAGGACGTGGAGTGCGTCAACGGTGTACTGATCGATATCGACGAGTACGCCGAGGGACATCAACGGGACTTCTGCTATCCGGTCGCGCCGTGCCACCCAGATTTCCCGCGGCAAGTCGCCGACCCGGAGAACTTCGTTTCCGATTGCAGAGACGTGCAGGAGAGACTTTCCAGATGACCGACTTTCCCGAAACTCCAGAATCGACCTTCAAGATCGGCGACTGGGCCATTCTCGTGAACGAGAACAGCGCTCGCCTCTTCCGGGCCGGCGGCATCTCGTGGCTCCCGGTGTCCACCTCTGAGCGTTTCCACGAGCGCGTTCATGAACATCACATTCAGATGGGATCGAAGGTGAGCGACTTCGACAAGCAGGGAGTACACTCCTTCAACGTTCCCGCGTCCAGCTTGATAAGGTGTCCTGATCTGAAGACCGCCACACTCTGGCTCGAGATCATGAACGCAGTCGTGGAAGTCGGTGCCAAGAGGCTCGAGAAGATGCTCTCGGACAACATCAAGGAGTTCCGCAGTATCGAGAACTTGATCAGACTCATGTCGGAGAAGAGCTTTGCCGAGGACTGAGACAGCGATCGAGCTGGTTGCTCGACTGAAGCCGGTCATCGCCGGTAATCACGAGCTCAGCAAGGACGTCGCGGAGGCGCTGGGGAAGTGCGTCCACCGCCGCACGACTCGTCACTACATCGTGGGCGGAAACGACTACGACTGCGGCTTCACCTGCAACGACTGCGGGAAGGATACGAGCAGCGAACGACTACCCGCGCTCACGACATCTGTCAGTGACGCTCTTTCGTTCCTCCAGGAGCTGACAAGGGACGCGCCTTCGAGAGTCTACATCGGTCTCCAGGAGAACCGCTGGAGTGACCAGAAGCTGGCAGAGGCCCGCAGATGGACCTGCTTCCTGGAGTGGTCCGACGACGGCGAGAATATCGAGATCAACGGAACCGCGCACACCGCTCCTATCGCGATGTGCATCGCAGCCCTGAGGTATCGGGCGTAGCCCCGACACCGCCCCCGCGCTACCCTACAGGTCCTAACTAGCCGCCAGAGACGGAGCCTCCGTGAAGCGTACTCTCTTTCCCATGAGGTCCAAGGCGTGGGGCGTCATTCCTCACCGGGACGCCTACGATCATCACTTCCACTCCGGCTATCAGCACAAGTGGGCGATGGACCCGTATCGTCATCCGCCGCAGGACGAGCGGAGTGACCCCTCGAACTTCATGCTGCTCGGCCAGAACGCGATTCTCGAGGGCACGTTCTGTATCTCGAACTTCGCCCGAGGGCGCTCGGCCGCGAACTATTACGGCTTCTTCTACGACTATCCCGAGATCGAGTACGAGATGGGAATGGCCGGTGTCATGTCGGTGCTGAAGCTGCTTCAGGGTGGCGAGATGACGATTGACAAGAAGCTCCAGGGCATCGACGGCAGATGGTCGTTCGCCAAGCAAGGTCAGTCCATACTGCTTCAGCCCCACCCAGACTCGTACCGGAATCCCTGATGTACGACCAGGAGAAGGCAGCAGAGTCCCGACGAGCGACTCAGGGCAGGATCGACAGTATCTCTGACTTTCTGGCCCGCGCTTTCCGGGCGAATATCTACGACCATCCGCACAAGTCCATCAGTAAGGCGGCGCAGAACGACATCGACCTCTTCGCGATGGTCGCGGCCGAGGCTCTCGTCTCCCGCTCACCGTGCGTCGTATGTCACGACAACGGCCCGGTCGACGGAGGCATCTGTGGCGGCTGCGGATCATCACACGGAGTATCATAGTAGATGGCCTTCACAGCACGTATCCCTGTCAAGTTCATACTCCACAGCGGAGTGAAGATCAAGACCTACACCGAGGGCTACCATGATCTGAAGCCCATAAGGGCCACGGAACACGCCCTGGACCTCCTGTCCCGAATATCCCAGACGCTGGGCGGCGGACCGCACCCGGAGGAGGTGACTATAGATCTTCCCGGCTGCTTCATTCTCCCATCCTCGATCGCCGCTATGGAGTTCGGGGACTCCACGGTGACGGGCGAGGCGGAGGCCACCAACAGGGCCTACTACATCGTGTGGGACCTGCAGAAGAACGATAAGGGCGTGAGCAGTCAGTTCTGCGGCTTCTTCGGAACCCAGGAAGAGGCCCGGGAGTTCTGGGACAACGAGGCCTCCAACAGAGGCTATGAGCCGGAGGGCGAGATCAGCTTCGTGGATCTTCCCTTCACCTACGGACACGAGAACATCTTCTACTGTCTGGAAGTGTACGACGGCATCGGTGTCACGATCTTCAAGGACTACTCGGACATGAAGCTCGCCGAGAGCATTGACAAGGACGCTGGTCGACCGGTCGGAGAGAAGATCTTCTTCGGCGGCTGCTATCTCAAGCGCGGCCGATACGAGGGAATCGCGGAGCATAACTTCAAGTGAAACCCGAGGAGACGCCCGCCCTGAAATCCTTCAAGCGCCGAGCAAGGCAGATACTGAAGGCCATGAACGCCGAGAACCCGGACCACGGCTTCAGTCACTCCCAGTGTCTCGAGAACCTCGCACGGGACGAGGGCTTCGAGTCCTACTCACACGCCAGAGAAGAACTGTCACGATGACATTCTCCACGATCGACCTCGAACTGCTCCAGCTCTACAACGAGCCTCACCGCCGATACCACTCCGTATTTCACGTCCTCGAGATGCTGGAGATGCACCGCACCGGAGAGACCCGAGGCCTAGTTCTCGGGGACTACAGAATGCCTGACTTCGGGCTCTACGAGTCCCTGTTTCAGACGGCGGTTATCGCCCACGACTGCGTCTACCAGATCGGCAAGCCGAAGGCATGGAACGAGAACGAGAGCTTCAGAGCGTGGGAGACTCTAGGTATCGTGGGTCCGAGCAACCTAGCTTACGATCTGATCGCGGTGACTATCAACCACGATCCCCAGCGCTGGAACTACTACGACCAGACCCGGAATCTCATGATCCGACACATGTCGGACCTGGACATGGCACCCCTCGGAGCTAGCCGAGAGGAGTACGACAGGAACAGCGCGAACCTCAAGGCGGAGTTCATGCTGGGCGGCGTCGACGAGGAGGCCTACGAGATCGGCCGCAGGGCGTTCCTCACGAAGACGCTCGAGGAGCCTCGGATCTTTTACACCGATCAGTTCCAGCAGCTGGACAAACCGGCTCGCGATAACATGACGAGAGCACTGGAACCAGGATACGGACTATGAGTAAGGAAGTCATGTCGGAGGCGTTCGTGGTCACGGGCTACCCGGCCCAGGAGCCTGGAATCGGCTACCCCCACCCTATCCCGAGGTTCGTCAGCCCGAGCTGGATCAATACCTATCGCGGTAAGATCGCTCTCTACGACCTCGATGCCGGAAGAGACGTTCAGGATTGCGTCGGCTACGACCTCTCCGTGATACCCAACGAGGCCTACGTCGCGACCGAGAATCCCTCGGTCACAAACACGATCAAGGGCCGCTTCGAGGCGCGCTGGACGTGAACAAGCCGGGCGAGTACTGCCGATACGACCTTAGCCAGCCGCTACCCGGCGAGTTGGAGGAACTCGCTCAGCACTACTACGATCAGTGCTGTGAGAACCTTATGTCTCCGATAATACCGGAGCGAATGGCGGACGCCCGCCTGTTCGTGATTCAGTGCAACGAGGCGAATCTGCACCCTGAGTCTGACCACTACGGCAAGGACTGTCCGGTTGGATTTAACCAGATCGAGTTCGTGGGCTGCGACCCGGCCAAGCGAAGAGGCCCTTACGGCTGGATTCCAGTCGAGAGAACCTCCTTCATCGAGGTCTACGTCGACGGCGCTCGCTTCCGCATAGACGTTGGTGACTTCCACGATGGTCACGCGCAACGCAGAGACCTGCATATTGTGTACAGTATGTCCTGCGCCGCGGAGCAAACCAGCCTGAACGCGGCGAGTATATTCTTCAAGGATAGGTGATGTACAGCTCGCTCTCGCAGGTTCCTCAGATCATCAAAGAGATCTCCCACGGCATCGCGATGAGCGAGTGCGAGAAGCGCTCCATGCCTGCTGACCTGATGGAACTCCTCAAGGAGACCGATAGGATGAGCGACTTCGAGGTGTCGACCGCGACATACGGTGACGCCGCGAAGTTCTTCTACGACATCTTCTTCGGGGTTCCGCAGGACAAGGATCTCGACCCTCACGACGCCGCTGCGATCGCCACGGAGTTCGCGGTGCTGCAGATGAGGAGGGCCACGGGGATGCCCGAGAATATCGCGAACGCCCTGCTTGCCGAGAAGAAAATCCAAGACAGCGCCCGTCGGACCATGAGCCGATGGGTCGAGATCGCCTACGAACTCACGAGAAAGTCCAAGCTCAGTGTACATTGATCAGCTCACAATCGGCGGCCTCCTCGAGAGCCTGCGACGCTTCGACTCCGAAGCGGACGTCTTCTTCGACTTCTGCCGGACCTCACCCACCCGCATCTCCAGCTACCGGGGATACTACGATCACCCCGCCCTCGGCTGGACCGACACCGGTCGCGCGGGCGAGATAACGAAGGTTCGCGAACTCATCGAGGAGCTGGAGGCCGCCCTCGGCAAGTCCTACGAGGGATGGAAGGGCGGAACCTATCACTATAATCTAAAGAGCTCCCTCTTCATCGACAACCCCGGAAACGCCACCGACACCTATCCCGTAGGAGTCGAGTCGCGTTACGGCGACGCCGTTATCGTGACCGCGATGGGCATCTGATGCTGGGTCCGCTCGACACTCTGTCGCGACCGATGGGCTACCTCAATGGAATGCGCTTGATCCGCGATAATAATCTTCTCATCGCCACGGGAAGATGGGAGTGGGCTCACGTTCGTTCGAGAGGCCGCGCTCTCCGGAGGAACAAGAAGCACCGCCAGAACGTCTACCAGATCATGCGACCGGACCCGACTCTCTATTCCTCCTTTGAGATGATAATCGGCCACCCGGCTATGATTCACCACGTCGTTCGCAAGGTCGACGATCCCAGCTACGTGATTCCGAAGTACGACGAGTCCAGTTATCAGCCGATCCTGGCCGGTCCTCCTCCCCTTACCGATCCGAAGACATGGAGAGTATCGTGACTATCACCACTGAACAGCATCTTGCTCTGTACAAGATCGCTTTTGGCGATCTCTCTGTTAAGGAGTTAGAGTGGTGCGGAGTGGTCCGCGGACCCGGCAACGGTCCGATGGGCTCTGGCCCCGGTGGTACTCCGTATGCCGCCTGCCCGGACTGTAAGGGACTACGTGAGCCGAACGAGAACTTCATACCCGAGGCTGTCGGTCACAGGCCCCACTGTGCGATGGATGCTATGTTGAGGTCGATTCGATGAGAACTGCCGCGGAGTTTACCGTTAGATTCGTAGCCCTTCTGCCGCTGCTCGCGGTTCTGACAGCCTGCGAACCCGGACCGGGCTACGAGGTCATCGGCTACGAGGTTCGCACTGTAGAGATCGTGGACGTCGACTATCCGAAGCGTTTCAGTGTGGACATCGTCGACGAGAACGGCAACCGCTTCAATCGCGTCGCTGCCTCCAAGCGGTGTGCGTCAGCTCGCAGCAGAGCCGTCGTCGGCCGGTCGTACCAGATACCATTCGAGATTGGTCGCGACAGCGATGGCAACCGCTACGCCAGCCCGATGGAACGCCAGCTGAACGAGCTTCTCTGTGGATAGGCACACCACGTTCCGAGCCGCCTTCATCCGCAAGAAGTGGCGAGTCGTGTCCGACCATGACGGCACGGAGAAGATTGACGTCACGATCGAGAACGCGTCTGGCGTCAACCACGCGGACCGCGAGGCTCTCGCCGATCTACTAGCCAGCCTGATGAATCAGACCCTGATGTGGAGTCGCGGATGACAGTCGAAACTGATCCCGAACTGAGACGCCTGTTCGATGAATACGAGGCAGCGTGGATTGCTCGGTACGAGGCCGATCAGGCTTGCTACGCGGAGGGTGTCTGGGATAAGACCATCGGAGGAGACTTCGTCCGAAGCGCCGCCGGAATCGAGGCAGACGAGACCCACAAGATCAAACTCGAGGAGTACTTGAAGGCTCGAAGAAAGGCACGGCTCGCCATCGCTAAGGTCTGCGGCGTCGGAGAGAACGAAGAGGAACGGTACTGGAAACTGACCTGCCTGTTCCGATGACCGATCGAATCCTCTCCGAGATTCCTCTGGTATGGAAGCCTCGCTATCAGCCCTCCTCGACGGATAAGCATCCGATCGTAGAGACGGCGGTCACCCCTCTAGGTGAGTACACGGTTCTTCCGTTCTACAAGGAGCTGGAGTATTCAGACGAGGAGTATGTGGATCTCTCGCACTGTACTCCGTGGTGGATGGTCAGCTATCCGACGCAGTTCCGCGGACCTCTCGCGCGAAAACCGCCAGAGTCTGACAAGGTCTTCGAGACGATTCATCAGGCGAAGTACTCCTGCCAGGAGCATTTTCGAGACGTAGTTTTCTCGATGATCCACTGGATAGAGCTCCAACCCGGCCCACCGCCCCAAACGGCGGCACCTTCACCAAAACCAAGCCCCTAGAGCTGCTCTACAGCCCCTCCGCCGCCTTGGCCCGTGCCATTACACCGCCCGCCTAAAACGCCAGCCCTTACAGCCAAGCACAAAAGCCGGCGACTGAGCAGAGATTCGAGTCCGCCATTAGCCCTGTACGGACAACGCCACGCGCCGCATAATAAGTTCACAGTAAGTACGCGAGAGATCTTTATGAGCCTTAAATCAGTAGACGACATGGAGCTCGAGGAGCTCCGCGATCACGTCAAGGGCTTTCGTCGGCTCCTGAACCCCGTTTTCATGAGCCTTGCCTATCAGTTTCTGGGTGACAACCCCGTTCCCGACGAGGCCATCATATTCTCGTTCATGGGCGGTGGCGGCTCCGATTACACCCACGTTCGCGAGTTTCGTCGGTTGATGGGCGACGAGCGGCAGGCCATGGAGGAGGCCCAGAATGTCTGAGGCTGAACAGAACATTCCGCTTCTCGCGCCTCTGCCCGCTGGCAAGACCCTGAGTAACATGAGGAGCAAGCTCGCCCTCATCGCCAAGCGGGTCGCGAAGAAGGCCTTGGAGGACCGCCCGAACTGCGACATCCTTCTCGAGGTCTACGCAGCGGGCGTCACCCACGGACAAGCGGTAGCTATGTCCAGCGTCCTAGAAGCGTTAGTCGAAGGCGAGGGACTCGAGATCGAGCAGCCTCGGACCGGAGCGGTTCCCGAGAGGCCCGAGGACCTTGAAGTCGCTCAAGCTCTCGCGTTCGAGATGTACTACGTCGATCCGATCCACGAGACGCCGGAGGCCGCGTGGCCCACGCACACGACCGCTGTACAAAAGTCTGCACTGAAGGCCGCCTCGCTGATGCGACAGCAGATCGCCACTATGACCAGCAAGCATGACGAGGAGAACCAGAGTCTGCTGGCGGAGAACGAGCGTCTAACGCACGACCAGAGGACAGCCCAGACACGCCTCGGGGAGTATGCCCAGAACGAGATCAAACTGCGACGCGAACTGGAGCTCGCGAACCAGCGGGTAGAGAACCTTAAGAAGGAGGCTCTCCTGGACGACGATCGTTTCAACTTCCTGCGAGCAGAGATTCACAATAGTCCGTCAGGCATATCCTTCGACCTCTCCGGTAACGGCTATCGCTTCATGCGACGGTGGCAGGTCGGCTCTCCGCAAGATACTGTCAGGGAAGCGATCGACGCGGCCATGAAGATCAAGAAGTCCGGGGCCTGATGCTAAACAACCCCAGAGTTCGGTACAGCATCGTCGCGGTGATACTTATCGCCGTGGCGGGCTTCTTCATCCACAACGACGTCTCTCGGCGAGAGTACGTCAAGAACGATCCCGTGGAGAAGGCCCGAGCTGCCTTCCAGAAGGAGATGAGGGAACGACGGGAGAAGTGCGCCTACGATCGCGAGTGGGCCAGACTTCACGAACAGAAGCTCCCCGACTGCGAGCCCAAGGCCAACCATCCTCCCCCGGAGCTCGCCAAGCCATGAACCAGCCGGAGCAGATTAGGGAGCGGCAGATCAGGGAATGGTTGCGAGAACTTCGCGTCAAGGGCAGCGAGTGTCCCTTCCAGCAGATCGGCGTTCGGCAACCCAAATGGGACCAGGACTGTCCGAGGTGCGGAGCCGATAATACTGAGGCGTGTCGCCAGCAAGTCCGAGACGACAGCTGGTTCGTCTCGAACGTACGAGAACTGTTGGGAGAATAGAATGACTGATGAGCTGATTAAGAACCGCGTCACCTACGGAACCGTCGATCCTAACTTCTCGATCGATGGTCGACCAGTTCCGGCACTGACGACTCTGCTCCACAATGTGTGCGGAAATGACCCCAAGAGGTTCGAAGAGGCCTGCCGAGTCGTCGACTTGTTCGTCGATGAAGCCATCAAGCAGACCAGGAGCGATACCTGATGGGTTCTCCGAGGGACGACCTAGAGGAGTTCCAGTGGACCGTTAAGGAATCGACAGAGCGCCTAAGCGAGGAGCTTAGCCGTTTCCGAGACGGAGTATCGCGCGAGAACGACGAGATCCAGCAGATGATCGCCAAGGCTCTCGGTTATCCGCAGTATCGCGACCTCCCGGAGTTCGATGATGAGGACGTCGACGAGTCGTACTTCATCGGCGAGAACGTCACCGTGACTATGGTCCAGGAATTGATCAGAGCTTACGAGAGTATGAGATCCACCAGCGTCGGAGTCTCGATCGACGCCGTAGACAAGCACGGTTATCCTATCCACATCGGCGACACCCTCCGCTTCGATGGCGAGGAGTGGTTCCGAATGGTTGGACACGAGGGTCACGTGTTCAAGATCGAACCGATCAAGCACGGGGATCTCAGCTATGACGGCTCCTCCGGCGACCTCAGGGAGTACTGTGAGGTGATTATCGACTGGCGCGGCAAGAGGATTCGCGACTGATGCCGTTCCCTCCTCCAGTCGTAATCGGAATCTGCCTGATGACGGCGGGTCTCGTTTATCAGTCGATCGAGTATATCGAGACCTTTCGCCAGCCGAAGAGCCGAGAGGAGAACGACAAGAGGTTCAATGCTGCCGACCGTGTCGCCACTGTCCTGATATACGCGGGCGGCCTACTATTGCTCATCTATCTCCTGGCCTTAGGAATAAAGAATGTCGGCTTATAATCTGCCACGGAACGCCCAGAACGAGATGGAGAGAAGCGTCGCCAGCACGATGCAGATCGAAGCCTACTGCAAGCTCTTCGACGCGGCCTGCCTCCTTGGTTCTAAGATCGAGATGCAGAGGGCAGAGGTAGGTCTTCACCAAGCTGTCCAGAACTACCTGGACTCTACTCAGGCGAAGTACGCCATCATCAGGAGTCAGATGCGTGAGTAACCGTGGACTCACGGACGATCTCGCGGCTAGTCTCGTCGCGGCTGTGTCGGTGATTAAGACCGCAGAGGAACTCGGAAAGTCTCCGAGTCACGCTTGGCCCTCCAAGAAAATGCACCAGATCGCTGTGAGTGACTACGAGGCCTCTATCGAGCGATACCGAGATGAGAGAAGGCTGGAGAAGAGCCGCCGCTTTCCACAACATGATCCCTCGGTTGGCATAGAGAGTCAAGACTTCATCAAGTACGTCGCTGTCCAGTGGCCGGAGATTCCCCATCCTCCAGGCTCCAATAGATCTTTAGTCATCTACGGACCCCAGACCTTCCGACATCATCACATTCTGCTATTCGCGGAGCAGGTGGGGTTCCCTCGCCCTAAGCCTGAGAATCAGGGCTTCAGCTTAGAGTGGGGAGGTCCGTTCATGGACCGACGCGAGGCCGCTGAGTATGCCCTGCGAATCGGCCAAGTCACAAGACTAGGCGCCCCACCTGATTTATACAGCGAGGACCTCTGGTAATGAAGAACGAGAAACTCGTACGCGTCAATATGACCGAGAACTATCTGAAGCAGATGGCCGCTGCGGAGGAGATCGCGTTCAAGACTCACAAGCAGCTCCTCGCCGATGGCTGGAAATGGGACGGTATGGACGGTTATCACTGGGACATGGCGGACGGACCGCCTCCGCCTGACGCGAATCTGGAAGCCATCATGGGCTCGCTTCCGTACACCAGCGAGTCCGGTAGGAAATGGGAGAATAAGAGATGAGAGAGATCAAGTCCACGTTCAACGCCCGCCTGGAGTTCAGCTCCACCATCACCCTGAACGAGAGTGAGATTCGCGCTCTCGACGCGCTGGTCGGATACGGAGACGACGGTTTCCTGAAACTCTTCTACGAGAAGCTCGGCAGGGCCTACATGAAGCCTCACGAGGACGGACTTCGCTCGTTCATGGCTACGGTGAGACGAGAGGTGCTTCCCTGCCTGAGCCAGATCAACGAGGCACGGCGCGATCTTAACGAGGCCGCCCGCAAGAGAGACGAGCAGCTTCGGGCGAGAATCGCCTCCTCCCGCAAGCTGGCCGAGAAGAAGGCCTTGAAGGGCAGCGGCAAGATCAAGAAGATCAAGAAGATCAAGAAGGTACGAAAGAAGGCGGCGTGACTCTTCCCCAGAACTTCTTTCATCTTCAGCCCCGGAAGGGCTACGGGAAGACGCTGCAAATCGCCATCGCGGTTCAGCACGCTATGGCTCATGATCCCAACGTCAACGTGTTCCTGGCGACGCACGACAGGGAGACGGGCAGAGTTCGATTTGACCGGGCCGTCGACGTGCTGCTACCCCGGCCCCTTGCCGCGCCCAGCGACGACAAGGGCGACGCCTAGGACCACCGTAGAGCAGCCCCGGCACTAGGGGCGACGTACCGTTACCCCTACCCTTGCCAGTGGCCCCGTTACGGCTAAGCAGAGATGTTATGACTGACTATCACTATACCGAGAAACTTGATCTCGAGCGCACTGATTATCAGTACCTCCAGACACTGGCCTACGAACTCAAGGGAACGGTCCGCCGTAGCGACTGGCTGGAGGCCCTGGAGTCAGGGAAGTACTCTCAGTTCCGCGGAGCGATCTGCGATGATGCGAGAGCTCCCGAGTCCTTCTGCTGTCTAGGCGTCGCCGCCGTACTCGCGAAGCTTCCTTTCTACCTGAACGGAGCCAGGATGGACAGCAAGGACGCCGGACTTCTCATAGAGGGCATGACCGAGAAGGACTGCGATATGTTTGCTATTCCGCTCAACGACGGCGCTCGCGAAATACCTCTGGAGGCAGACCCGAGATTCAACAAGGGCGCGACGTTCCCTGAGATCGCAGCCTTCTTCCGCCAGAGATGGGATATGCCGAAGTGAAAGCCGTTCACCTAGTAGAGCTGACCAAGACTGTCGGCGGTAACTTTCTTCCATGTTCTGGAGTCGCCGTGTGCGGCGAACACTCGCCCTCGATGGTGACGACTCAGCTTCATGAGACGACCTGTAAGAGATGCACGAGGTCGAGATCGGCCGAGATCGTCTCAGCACAGAACATGCAGTGCCCGATGGAGGACCAGTTCGGGCCGAAGATGTGGTCTCAGCTGAACTGGTTCAAGAAATGAGGAAGATAACTCTCCACGCGGAGGACCTGTGGTCCAGGGGAGGTTTCTCCGACGGAGACATTCTCGAAGAGTTCTGGCCCGAGGTTCTGTTCGAGGACTCCTCCGATGCAGACCCGCACGGCGAGGAACATCGCGTTCTGATTTATCTGGTGAGGAATCTGCTTCTTCCCAAGGTCGATCCCCAGCACTACGACGAGATCATGGAGATAGTCACTAATCACAATCCCATTCGAGTCTCGAACCACTTTCACGCCGAGGTGCCGGACGAGGTCAGAGAAATCTCCGTGACAGTTACCGAGGACGAGGTGCTGCTCGCCCGCGACGAGGTTCGACTGGACGTCATAAAGAACGGACACTACTGATGTTCTGCAATATCGGTGTTCACTTCAGAGCTCTCGAGGGCGGCGGCGCGATGGGCGACGCTCTCACCTGCGTGGAGTGCGGTCTTCACAAGTATCCCGAGGTCTTCGGCGTCGCGCTACGGAAGCGCGAGATGCCCCTGAACTCTGAGGGCTTCTACATGGTCGGCGAGGGTTCTTCCCAGACTGAGCGTGTCGCGGCCTGGAATAAAGCCGGACGAGATATCTGATGTTCGGTTGGGATCCCTTATCTCGTGAGATGCAGACGATTCATCTTCTGCAGTCCATCACCTTCTCGATCAGTTTGATGCCGCTCTACTGGCGAGCACCTCACTTCGGGAAGACCCACTCGGCTATCTGGGTTACTCTCGGACCGCTGGACATCGGCATAAACTGGAACGATTTACCGGAGTAGAGTCTGTGGAGTATCGCGAGCGAAACGGACATGTCGATCGCATGTCACAGCATCAACGCAAGTGTCCGAACTGCGGATCATCCAGCTATGTGACTCGTATCTCGATGGAGTACTGTCCCTCCTGCGGCATTAAGTGCGACTATTGGGGCGGCGGTGTGAACGAGGCATGGCAGAAATATGAAGCGAGAGAGCGCGAGCGGCAGCAACGGGAGCGTGAAGAGGAGGACCGCAAGTGGCAGGAGGAGAACGGGTATTGACTGACAAGCCTCTACGAGAGGACCTTGGTGACGGGAACTGGCGAGACGTCGACCCGCTGGAGCTCCTCGACCGAGATCAGCTGATAGCGGAGATCCACCGGCTGACGCCTCAGCCCGGCCCCTGCGAGCCTTACCACTCTCCGGCCTACTCTCTGGCTCCGGTCGAGCCGCATATGTACGACACGGTCATCGAAGATCTTAAGCTGGCTCGCCAGGACTTGATCGATAAGAACACGATGGGCTGTTCTTACTGCGGCTCCAGCGACCATACTCACGACTACTGTCATCACAACGTGCTCTTGCTCGCCAGACGTTGGGCCGCCGCTACGCGAGTTTGGCAGTGCTACCATTGCGGCTACATCGCAACCAACGACGAGGAAGGGCGCGAGCACTTCGGATTGAATGAGACCTATCCGCCCAAGTGTCAGCGAGAGACTTGATGTACGTCAAGCCCACAGTACAGGAACTTCGAGATCGCGCGAACGAAGCCATCGTGCGGCACGGAGGAAACACGATCCAGGATATTATGATCCTGTTCGCTCTCGAGGAGATCGGCCGCGTGATCACCGACATGGAGTTCGGTCTGGTTGACGAGACTCCAGGAACAGCAAGCAGAGGGAAACTGTGACTGAAGACTCGCTAGGCAGCTCGATCGAAGGCGTGGTACGCAGGGCGATCAGCGATTACTCTTCGGTCTCGTTCGATCCCGTGCTGGGTACGAGCATCGAGCGTAGGATGTCTGCGCGAGACGACGCTGTCCGCAGAGCGGCCATGGACATGCTCCAGCTGATCCTCGTGGAGTCCTCGCAGACCGTTCCGATCCGGTCCAGGGCATACGGTGCTCTGGAAGAGTACAAGCGCCAGAATCGCGTCAAGGAGGGTCTTCGTCAGCAGAACTTCGAGAGAAACTTCGAGAAGAATACCGTCGAGCCTATCCCCGCTCCCGCATCGCGCCCGAGAACGCTCTGGGGGAAGATCGGCGACGCCATCTACGGAGTGCGCGAGTGAACCCCCTATACGTGAGGGCCATCTCTGTCATCAGCGACGGCCAAGGAACATGGTCCGACGCCAACGGATGGCTCGTCGGATTTCAGCAAGATTACCACAATCGTCCGTGCGGAATGGTAGTGATCGGTAAAGACATCTACGCTGTTGAAATCGGGGATATCGAGGTACTCAACGGCCTTCCTAATCTGCTGTCCGTAATCGCTGGAACTGACTGATGATCAGCTTTAAGTGGTGGCCTCTTGTCAGCCGTAAGTCCCGGGACGTCCTCCAGCACCTCGCGTACGAGCGACTCAGAGGTTGGAACGAGTCGAACAAGAAACTTCGCGCCGCTCTCGAGGAGCTCGATATCGCGAGAAGGGCCAAGAAACGTGCCGAGGCGGTCATGTCGGTCCTCCGCGGCGATCACATTCAGGTTGCACGAGGAAGATTTCCTGAGTTATCGGATATGATCGTAATCGAATCGGTCGAAACTCGCCGCGAGCGGACCCACCATAAGATCGAAATCGAACTCTCGCTCACGATCTTCGGCAGTATCGAGAAGATCGATCGGATTCACGAGCTGGGTGGGGTCGACTTCCGAGGGACCGAGTGGCGGCTCAGGCGGTTCAACCAGATGAATCGAAACGAGAGATTCGATTCCATACGCTCGGAGCGTAGCGTTGAGATGATTCAGCCGCGCGAGATCGAAGTCGAAATGGATCTCATCGCGGTCGCACCCAATCACTGGGACGGTGTCTCCGATAAACCCGTCGGCAGGTTCGAGTGAGAATGGGCTCGGCCTCATACTGGCTCTCGGTAGCGGACGATGTCGAGGAGCGAATGGAAGATCTCTTGTTTGAGATGAATACCGTAGCCATGAGCGATCGTCTGTATAAGCTCAAGGAAGAACTGTATCAGGCCCTGCGTTGTCGCAGGGACCAGGCACTCAGACTAACGGTCGAGGCAGCGGAGCGAGCATGACTAGGGACGACGAGAACAAGATCGTAAAGATGGATCTGGCCGAGGTCGAGAGAAGACTGGCCGGGGATATGACTCCCGAGGAGCTGAGAAGTCTCCAGAAACTGTACTGGCCCCTCGCCTACTCCTATCCCCGCTCGATGTCGGAACTTCTAGCGCCGAAGAAGAATCCCGAGACGGCGATACGCGAGTTTCGCGAGAAGCATCCCCATCTCCTAGACTTTTACAAGAAGCTTTCGGAACGTCGTGATGGCTAATCTCGTTCTACGACATTCCTACGGGATTGATAAGAAGTGGCGCTGGCGTCAGGGAAACGGTGCCGGTTGGATTTACCCGAAGGACATGGAGACTCGTCACGTCTTCTACACCATACGCATGATCTGGAATCATTCCGTTCCTCCGCAGATGCGTGTCGGCAAGAACTACAGAATGTACTCGGGCTTCGGTCCCGAGTACACTCGCGACTACATGAAGTCTGCCGTGGTCCATCTCATGCACGAGCTCTCTACCCGCAAGGATATGATAGACGAGTGGAGGCAGGAGTACGAGGAGATCATGTCCTACCTGAGAGAGTACGACTTCTCCGAGGTCTACTTTATCGCGGGACCAAGAGCAGCACTACCGAGTCCTACTTAGCGTTACAACACGGCCTGTCTGGAGGTTGCCTTGCCTGATCCTGTCTTGAATATCGAGAACTTCAGAAAACTCCGCGAACGTATCGCAGCGGAGCCCGACTCCGCTTTTTATATGCCAGCCTTCATCACCTCGAGAGAAGGATGCGGGACAGCGGCTTGCATGGCGGGTTTCTGTGGGATGATGGTATTCGATCAGAAGTTCTCCGATCCTTATCCGGTCGTTGCCGATCTTATCTCCGAGAGGACGGGGCATCCAGAAGGAGTCCACAGACTTCCCGACATCGCCAGGGATTTCCTAGGGCTGACGAGAAGACAGGCCGACGAGCTCTTCTACTACCAGAGCTGGGAGAACGCGGCGGACCAAGGAGCAAGCCTCTACCCTGAAAAGAGTGATGCCTTGAGACTTCTCAGCAAAATCATCGCGACTGGTCAGTTTCACGACTGGTATTCCTGCTGGGACGGCCGTCGGTGAATATCGAGAACATCGCGGCCACGCTCCGCCGAATCGAGGAGACCGACGAGTCTCACTTCGACATGAGAACCTACTTCAACTCGGGACACTGCGGAACCCCGGCCTGCATCGGAGGCTTCGCGATGGCTGAGAAGCTCGATCTTGATCTCAAGGAGCCTCTCGTGATTCTCCAGAACGAGGCTCGCGTCGAGGAGTATCGGGACGGCGTTGGGATCGATATCAACAACGTCTTCGATACCGCCAGGGAATTCCTCGGACTCACAGAAGATCAGGCAGCGCAGCTCTTCTACTACACGATCATGGACCCTCCACCAACGAGGAGCGAGGCTGTGCTCCTCCTGTCCACGATGGTCGAGACTGGGAGATTTCACACTTGGGAAGACCTGTGGCCTGACAACAGCGCTCGAGACATGAGTCAGTGGGACCTGTCGAGGTGACAGACAGATTTCCCAGTAACTTCTACGAGGCCCTGAAGGGAATATCGTATAGGGCCATGTCATGGAATGGCTTCAACCTCTTCGGAGACGAGAAGTCCATCGACCGTCTCACCACTCTTGTTCATAATGAGGCTTCCATCGAGACCTTCTGGAGACCAGCCTACATCAAACAGCAGGAAAGAATCATACAACTCGAGGCCGACAAAGCCGATCTGATGAAGACGCTCAGACAGGCCGATACAGTTCTTGCCGAGATCGAGAGAGTGGTCAGTGGAAGAAAAGTTTAGAGGGGTTCCGGTCTCGGTGATACAGGCCTACCTCGATCGGCCCAGAAAGGTAGACGGCGTCAAAACCGGAGAGACGAATGGCGAGTGGCATGCTCGCCAGGAAGAGATCAAGAAACTGACCGGAGGCATTCCGATCTGGTCGAAGAAAGATCCCCGCAAGCACACGACTGAGTATCTGAGATTCTTGCGAGACGTGGCGATTGCCCGAGACGGAGATAAGTGCTGGTTCTGCGGAAGACCCTTCCAGTCCAGGGGACCTCTGATATGCACGGTCGAGCACATCGTTCAGCGAGGCCTGCCCGGAAGCGAGGATCCAGTCAACGCGAGAGTGGCGCACAAGATCTGCAACACCTCTTCCGGAGCTGAGTCCTATCACCAGAAGCTGGTGCGTCGGGCACGATACCACATGGATCCGAGGATCGTCGACAAGATGATAGCGGACGAGAAGGCAGCGCGAAGGCGCAGTATCGAGAAAGCCGCGAAGGCGGGATGCTAGAGGAAGAACCGCCTTTCGAGAGACTACCCGACTTCGTCTTCAAGAAAAAGAAGGGGAAGTACCGAGGCCTCGATCTAGCCAGACACGCCACCGTCAGAGACGGAGACGAGTGCTGGTACTGCGGACTTCCTTTCTGGCACGGACACCCCTTCCTGCGACGTAGCCTGGAACACTTCGTTCCGAAGCACAATCGCAAGTCCAACACTCGTCTGCTGCCGAATCTGCCAGAGACAACGTGCGTCGCCCATGCTGTCTGCAATACCACTGCTGGACACCAGAATCTTCCCTACCGTTACAATCTTCGCGAGCGGTATAGAGAAGATCCGAGTGTCGTACTCTCCAAGGCAGACCGACTCCTGACGGGTATGCAGGATCGCATACGACGTCGTCTTACGAACACGAACGTGGTGCTGAGCATTAACAAACGACGTACCATGTGGCTTGAGATTAGCAGGCTCGAGAGTCTGCGCGCGCCGACCGACGTGGAGAAGTACCTTGAGCAAAAGAGAAGATCTAAAGCCGATACCTCTGATGGTTCTCTCGTCGAATAAGAGAGCGTTCGTGAACTTCGACGCCGGCGAGCACGATATCGGCCTCCTCCCAATCCTCCGCATGCAGGCCGTCGTCATGGGCGATCGTGAATTGGATCGCATCGACCCGCGCGAAATAGGCGGCATCCAG
>ERZ500994.114-NODE-114-length-26126-cov-10.669978_pt1 | contig 26126 bp, 24 predicted proteins | sample MGYA00248878_ERZ500994 | MGnify/ENA primary metagenome ERZ500994 (study PRJEB25958, sample SAMN03398533) | human skin metagenome | study: EMG produced TPA metagenomics assembly of the Human Skin Microbiome Metagenome (human skin metagenome) data set. | reverse complement strand
CGGTGCGCACCGCCGCCGCGGCCGGGTGCCGCGCGATCGTGCTGACCAACGGCTGCGGCGGGCTGCGGCCCGAGTGGGGCCCGGGTACCCCGGTCCTCATCAGCGACCACATCAACCTCACCGCGACCTCGCCGATCGAGGGTGCCAACTTCGTCGACCTCACCGACCTCTACTCCCCCCGCCTGCGCGAGCTGGCCCGCGAGGTCGACCCCGACCTCGACGAGGGCGTCTACGCGCAGTTCCGCGGGCCGCACTACGAGACCCCCGCAGAGGTGCGCATGGCCGGCATCCTCGGCGCCGACCTCGTCGGCATGTCGACGACGCTCGAGGCGATCGCCGCCCGCGAGGCCGGGCTCGAGGTCCTCGGCGTCTCGCTCGTCACCAATGCCGCCGCCGGCATCAGCGAGACCCCGCTGGCGCACGACGAGGTCGTCGCCGCCGGTCAGGCCGCTGCCGAGCGGTGCGGCACCCTCCTCGCCAGCATCGTCGCCAAGATCTGAGGACGCCCATGAGCTACACCTCCCACCACGCCGCCGACGTCTCCGACGACCTGCTCACCGCCGCGCGCGAGTGGGCTGCCGACGACCCCGACCCGGCGACCCGGGAGGAGCTCCTGGCGGTCGTCTCCGCTGCCGAAGGGGGTGACCCGGCTGCCGTCGCCGACCTCGCCGACCGCTTCACCGGGCTGCTCCAGTTCGGCACCGCCGGCCTGCGCGGCGCCCTCGGCGCCGGACCCCATCGCATGAACCGCGCCGTCGTCATCCGCGCCGCCGCGGGCCTCGTGGCCCACCTGCAGGAGGCGAGCTCCGCTCCCTTCGTCGTCATCGGTCGCGACGCGCGGTACAACTCCGACGCCTTCGCCATCGACACGGCGGCGGTCGTCACCGCCGCCGGCGGGCGCGCGGTGCTGCTGCCGGAGCCGCTGCCGACGCCGGTGCTCGCCTTCGCCATCCGGCACCTCGGCGCCGACGCGGGCGTCATGGTCACGGCCAGCCACAACCCGCCGCAGGACAACGGCTACAAGGTCTACCTCGGCGACGGCAGCCAGATCGTGCCGCCGAGCGATGCGCAGATCGCGGCGAAGATCGACCAGGTCGCGAGCGTCGCGTCGGTGCCGCGCGCCGAGTCCGGCTGGGAGGTCCTCGGCGACGAAGTGCTCGAGGCCTACCTCGACGCCGTCTCGGGAGTCGTCGGCCTCGACACCCCGCGCGACCTCTCCGTGCTGCACACCGCGCTCCACGGGGTCGGCGACACGACGGTTGAGCGGGCCTTCGAGCGGGCCGGCTTCGCCGCGCCGGCCAAGGTCGCCGAGCAGGCCGCGCCGGACCCCGACTTCCCCACCGTCGCCTTCCCCAACCCCGAGGAGGACGGCGCGCTCGACGCCGCCCTGGCGGCTGCCCGCGCGACCTCGCCAGACCTCGTCATCGCCAACGACCCCGATGCCGACCGCTGCGCCGTGGCCGTTCCCGACCCCGCGGTCGACGGCGGCTGGCGGCTGCTGCGCGGCGACGAGCTCGGCGTCCTGCTCGCCTCGCACCTGATCATGCGCGGCGTCCCCGAAGGACGCCGGATGGCCAACTCCATCGTCAGCTCGCGCCTGCTCGCCGCGATGTGCCGTCTGTCCGGGGTGGCGCACGAGGAGACGCTCACCGGCTTCAAGTGGATCGCCCGCGTCGAGGGGCTGCACTACGGCTACGAGGAGGCCCTCGGCTACTGCGTCGCCCCCGACCTCGTGCGCGACAAGGATGGCGTCTCCGCCGCGCTGCTCGTCGCCGAGCTCGCCGCGATCCTCAAGGCCGAGGGGCGCACCCTGCTCGACGTCCTCGACGACCTGCACCGCCAGCTCGGTGTGCACGCGACCGATGCCTTCTCGATCCGCGTCGAGGACCTCGCCGACATCGGGCGGATCATGGACCGGCTGCGCCAGGAGCCGCCGACCGAGGTCGCCGACTCCCTAGTCGCGAGCGCCGAGGACCTCTCGGTCGGCGCCGGCGGGCTGCCGCCGACCGACGGGCTGCGCTACCTGCTCGACGACGACTCGCGGATCATCGTGCGCCCCTCCGGCACCGAGCCGAAGCTCAAGGTCTACCTCGAGGCGATCAAGCCGGTCGCCTCCCCGGACGACCTGTCGGCGGCACGTGAGCGCGCCGCCGAGCGCCTCGGCCGGGTGCGCGCGGCGATGGAGTCGCTCACGGCGCTCTAGACTCTCCCTTCGTGCCGACGCCAGCCCAGCCCCCTTCGACCGGACGTGTCGTCGTCCTCGCCGGGCCGAGCGGCTCCGGCAAGTCCCGTCTCGCCGCCCGCCTGCACCGTGACCACGGCTGGCCGGTCGTGCGGCTCGACGACTTCTACAAGGACCTCGACGCCCCCGACCTGCCCCGCAGCGAAGAGCTCGGGATGATCGACTGGGACCACCCCGACAGCTGGGACGAGTCGGCGGCCGTCGCCGCGCTGAGCACCCTCCTGGCGACCGGGACGGCAGCGATGCCGATCTACGACATCAGCGTCTCGCGGGCCACCGGCGAGCACACCGTGACCGCGCGGCCGGACGACCTCGTCGTCGCCGAGGGGATCTTCGCGGCCGAGGCGATCCCGGCCCTGCGCGAGGCCGGTCTGCTCCACTCCGCCTGGTGCGTCCGTCACCACCGGCTCAAGACCTTCGTGCTGCGGCTGGCGCGCGACCTCAAGGAGCGCCGCAAGCCACCGCTGACCCTCGTGCGCCGCGGCCTGGTCCTCATGCGTGACGAGCCGCGTGTCGTCGCCCGGCACGTCGAGCTCGGCGCCCGCTGCGCCACCCCCCGCCAGGCCGAGCGCGAGCTCGCCGGCGCCTGAGGTCGGCGATGGACACGACGTCCTACCTCACCGTCGCCCGCGACGGCGAGGTCGAGATCGAGGTCAAGCGGTCGCGATTCCTGTGCACCCTCGAGCGGGTCGACGACGAAGGGAGCGCCCGTGCCGTCGTCGAGCGCCTGCGCAAGCAGCACTGGGACGCCCGGCACCACTGCTCGGCCTTCGTCCTGGGGCCGGACCGCGGGGTGGCGCGCTCGTCGGACGACGGCGAGCCGTCGGGCACGGCGGGCGCCCCGATGCTCGAGGTCCTCACGGGGCACGAGGTGAGCGATGTCGTCGCGGTCGTCACCCGGTGGTTCGGCGGGGTGCTGCTCGGCACCGGCGGTCTCGTACGGGCCTACGGCGACGCGGTGCGCGCCGGGCTGGAGTCGGTGGGCACCCTGCGGCGCGAGCTCGTCGTCGAGCACGAGCTCGTCGTGTCGCACGTCGAGGCAGGGCGCGTCGACAACGAGCTTCGCTCGCGGGGCGTGCACGTCGACGCCGACTACGCGGCCGAGGTCACCCTGACGCTCGGGGTCCCGGCCACCGAGGTCGACGGGCTCGCGCCCCTCGTCGCGGAGCTGACCGCCGGCTCCGGGCGGCTGCGCGAGGTGGGGTCGCGCTGGGTCGACGCCCTAGGCTGAGGACATGACTCGCCGTCCCCCCTTCGCCCCCGGCACGACGCTCACCGTCCAGGACGTCGCCGACCTCGTCGACCACGCGCTGCTCAAGCCGGAGCTGACCCCCGACGAGGTGGCCGCCTCCGTTCGCGAGCTCGCGGCCCAGCGCATCTGGAGCGTCTGCGTGCGCCCGAGCGACGTCGCCCTCGCCGCGGAGACCATCGCGGCGGTCGAGGGCAGCCCGACCCGGGTGTGCACGGTCATCGGCTTCCCCCACGGCACGACGTCGACGGCCGCCAAGGTCGCCGAGTCGCGGCAGGCTCTGGCGGACGGCGCGACCGAGCTCGACATGGTGCTCAACATCGGCCGGTTGCGCGGCGGTGACGTCACCGCGGTACGCGACGACATCGCCGCGGTCGTCGAGGTCGGTCACGCGGCCGGGGCACTGGTCAAGGTCATCTTCGAGACCGCGCTGCTCGACGAGCGGGCCAAGATCGACGCCTGCCGGGCGAGCGCCGACGCGGGGGCCGACTTCACGAAGACCTCCACGGGCTTCGCCGGCGGGGGCGCGACCCTGGCCGACGTCGCGCTCATGCGGGCCAACACCCCCGAGACCATGGAGGTCAAGGCCTCCGGCGGCGTGCGCGACATCCCCACGCTCCTCGCAATGCTCGCCGAGGGCGTCACCCGCATCGGCACCTCGAGCACGGCGGCCCTGCTGGCCGGCGCCGAGCAGGTCGGCCCCGAGGGCCTCGTCGTGCCGCAGCCGGGTCAGACCGCTGACGCGGGCCCGAGCGACACCTACTGAGGCCAAGCGGGTGCCATTGCGCGCACCCGGCGTCGTTGATGCCACCTGGTTGCCCGTCTCGGGGCAGCCAGGTGGCCTCAACGCAACCAGGCGCCGCCGGCGCCGCCGGGCCCAGCGGACTCAGGCCAGGGCCGCGTAGGCGGGCTTGATCCGCCCCTCGATGAGCTCCAGCCTCTCGTCGAAGGGGAGGAAGGCGGACTTCATCGCGTTCGTCGTCACCCAGCGCAGGTCCTCGAGGTCCCAACCGGCCTCGGTGACGAGGGCGAGCATCTCCCGGGTCATCGAGGTGTCCGACATCAGCCGGTTGTCGGTGTTGAGCGTCACCCGGTAGCGCAGCCGCGCGAGGAGGGTGATCGGGTGCGCCGCGATCGAGGGCGCGGCTCCGGTCTGCACATTGCTGTGCGGGCACATCTCGAGCGGCACCCGGGTGTCGCGCACATAGGCGGCGAGCCGCCCCAGCCGCAGCTGCGAAGGGTCCTCGCGCGCGGCCTGGTTCGCCGCGAGCGGGTCGTCGGTGACCGTCGCCCCGCGGAACCCGATGTCGTCGACGATCCGCACCCCGTGCCCGAGCCGGTCGGCGCCGCACCACTGCAGCGCCTCCCAGATGCTCGGCAGGCCGAAGGCCTCGCCGGCGTGGATCGTGAAGTGCGCATTCTCGCGGCGCAGGTACTCGAAGGCGTCGAGGTGCCGACTCGGCGGGTGCCCCGCCTCGGCCCCCGCGATGTCGAATCCGGCCACCCCGCGGTCGCGGTAGCGCACCGCGAGCTCGGCGATCTCCCGGGACTTCGCGGCGTGCCGCATCGCGGTGAGCAGGCCCCGCACGACGATCGGGTGTCCCTCCGCCGCGGCCTCCTCCTCCCCTTCGCGGAAGCCGGCGTCGACCTCCTCGACGACCTGCTCGAGGCTCAGGCCGGCGCCCAGGTGCTGCTCGGGGGCATAGCGCGACTCGGCGTAGACGACGCCGTCGCGGGCGAGGTCGAGGACCGACTCGCGCGCCACGCGGCGCAGCGCGGGTGCCGTCTGCATCACGCCGACGGTGTGCTCGAAGGTCTCGAGGTAGCGCACGAGCGAGCCGGAGTCGGCCGACTCGCGGAACCACCGCGCCAGCCCGTCGGCGGTCCGGTCGGCACCGGTCACCGGCAGCTCGTGGCCGACCTCGTCGGCGATCTCGAGGACGGTCTGGGGGCGCACGCCGCCGTCGAGGTGGTCGTGGAGGACCACCTTGGGCAACGCGCGGATGCTCGCCTCGTCGAGGCTCACTCCTCGTCCTCCCGGTGGACGGTCTCCGGGGCGAAGGCGGGCGTGCAGATGGCGACGTACTCGGCACCGGCGTCGCCGGTCGAGTAGCGCACCCGCTCCCCCGCTCTCGTCACGATGCTCTGGCCGGCGTGCACCTCGGTGGTGCCGCCGTCGTGCTCGACGAGGACCGTCCCCGCGACCACGAGCGTCACCTCGTCGAAGTCCGGCCGCTGGGCCGGCTCCGACCAGCCGGCCGGCGCCTGCATGTGGGCGACCGACATCGCCGCGCTGCCGGTCGCGACCCGGCCGACGTGCTCGGCGATGACCTTGCCGCCCGGCACGTCGATGATCGACGGGGCGTCGTTGAGCTCGGGCACGTCAGGCCTCCTGGGCGGTGATCCGGTCGAGCACGACCTCGCGCTGTGCCGGCGCCGCGTCGCTGATCCGCCACGCGCCCGCAAGAGACTCCTGGGCCCGCGCGAAGCGCTCGGGGGTGTCGGTGTGCAGGGTCATGAGCGGCTGGCCGGCGGTGACCCGGTCACCCGGGCGGGCGTGCAGCTCGACACCGGCCCCGGCCTGCACGGGGTCCTCCTTGCGTGCCCGCCCGGCGCCGAGGCGCCACGCGGCGACACCCACGGCGAGCGCGTCGACGTGCTCGAGGTAGCCGTCGGCGTCCGCCGTGACGGTCTCGGTATCGGCTGCGGTGGGCAGGTCGGCGTCGGGGTCGCCACCCTGGGCGGAGATCATCCGGCGCCACACGTCCATGGCCCGGCCGTCGGTGAGGGCGGCGCGCAGCTCGTCGGCGCCCACGTCCTTGCCCGCGGCGCGGGTCATCTCGTCGGCGAGGGCGACGGTGAGGTCGACGACGTCCTGCGGGCCGCCGCCGGAGAGGACCTCGACCGACTCGCGCACCTCGAGGGCATTGCCCGCCGTCAGGCCGAGCGGGACGGACATGTCGGTGATGAGCGCGACGGTGTTGACCCCAGCGTCGGTCCCGAGGTCGACCATGGTGCGGGCGAGCTCGGTCGCGTCCTCCCGGGTCTTCATGAAGGCACCCGACCCGACCTTGACGTCGAGGACGAGCGCGCCGGTGCCCTCGGCGATCTTCTTGCTCATGATCGAGCTGGCGATGAGCGGGATCGCCTCGACGGTGCCGGTGACGTCGCGCAGGGCGTAGAGCTTCTTGTCCGCGGGGGCCAGCCCGGCACCGGCCGCGCAGATGACCGCCCCGACGTCGTCGAGCTGGGCGAGCATCGCCTCGTTGGTCAGGTCGGCCTGCCAGCCGGGGATCGACTCGAGCTTGTCGAGGGTGCCGCCGGTGTGGCCGAGGCCGCGGCCGGAGAGCTGCGGCACCGCGACGTCGAAGACGGCGACGAGGGGCGCGAGCGGCAGCGTGATCTTGTCGCCCACCCCGCCGGTCGAGTGCTTGTCGGAGGTCGGCCGGCTCAGCGAGGAGAAGTCCATCCGCTCACCGCTGGCGATCATCGCCGCGGTCCACCGGGCGATCTCCGGGCGGGTCATGCCGTTGAGCAGGATCGCCATCGCGAGCGACGACATCTGCTCGTCGGCGACGACCCCGCGGGTGTAGGCGTCGATGACCCAGTCGATCTGCTCGGGGCTCAGCTCACCCCGGTCCCGCTTCGTGCGGATGATGTCGACGGCGTCGTGCTGCTCGGTCACGGTGCTCCCTTCGTCAGGTCGTCGGCACCGAAGGCCTGGGGCAGGATCTCGGCGAGACCCCGCTCGCCCTCCGGCGTCTGGATGCGGCACTGCGCGCCGCCGTGCTCCCACAGCAACTGGCGGCAGCGACCGCACGGCATGAGCGTCTCACCCCGGGCGTCGACGCACCACACGGCGACGAGCCGGCCGCCCCCGGTGCGCACGAGGTCGCTGATCAGGCCGCACTCGGCGCACAGGCCGACCGCGTACGAGGCGTTTTCGACATTGCAGCCGCTCAGCAGGCGCCCGTCGTCGGCGAGGCCGGCGACCCCGACGGGGAAGTTGGAGTAGGGCGCATAGGCCCGTCCCATCGCCTCGACCGCGCTCTCGCGCAAGCGCTCCCAGTCGGCTGCGGCGATGGGGCCGGCCATGTCAGTGCCCCTCGCCGCGTCGGTAGACCTTGCCGTTGGCCGCCGGCATCCGCAGGCGTTGGCTGGCGAAGGCGAGGACGAGCAGCGTCGTCAGGTGCGGGGCGAAGGGAGTGACCTCGCTGGGGACCTGGTCGGACAGGAACCAGTAGACGACGACGAGGATGCCGACGACGACCGCGATGGTGCCCTGGACGTAGGCCTGGCGGCGCAGGATCTGCCAGATCCCGATGCCGAGCAGGAGCAGCGCGACGAGGAGCAGCAGCGCGTGCAGCGCCGCGCCTCCGCCGCGCAGCTGGAGGGCGTCCATGTAGCCGAAGAGACCGGAGCCCATGAGCACGCCGCCCGGGCGCCAGTTGCCGAAGATCATCGCGGCGAGACCGATGTAGCCACGGCCGCCGGTCTGGCCCTCGCGGTAGGTGTCGGAGGCGACCATCGCGAGGAAGCCACCACCGAGGCCGGCGAGGGCGCCGGACGTGACGACGGCGATGTACTTGTAGAGGTAGACGTTGACGCCGAGGGTCTCGGCGGCCACCGGCGACTCACCACAGCTGCGCACCCGCAGGCCGAAGGGGGTGCGCCACAGCACCCACCACGTGCCGGCGAAGAGCAGCAGGCCGAGGACGGTGAGCGCGGACAGGCCGGTCGTCGCCGCCTTGAGCAGGGCGGCGAGCTCGGAGACGAAGAACCAGTTCTTGTCCTCGATCGTCGCGAGCGGGTCGGCGATGCCGGGGATGCCGACTCTCGGCAGGTGCGGCAGGGCCGGGGACTGCACGTCGCTGCCGCCCTCGAGGCCGCCGAAGAATCGGGCGGCGAGATAGCTGGCCACGCCGACGGCGACGATGTTGAGCGCCACACCGGAGACGATGTGGTCGACGCCGAAGGTCACCGTCGCGAGTGCGTGGACGAGGCCGCCGAGGGCGCCGCACACGAGCGCGCCGACGACCCCCATCCACGCGCCGCCGTGGATGGCGCCGAAGGCGGCGCCCCACGTGCCGAGGATCATCATGCCCTCGAGCCCGATGTTGATGACTCCCGCACGCTCTGCCCACAGGCCGCCGAGACCGGCGAGGGCCAGGGGCATCGCCCACGCGAGGGCGGCGCTGAGCGTGCCGGAGGAGGCGATGTCGCCCTGGCCGGTGACGACCCGGATGACGGACAGGACCAGGATGATCGCGGCGAGCGCGAGCGGCCACACCCAGAAGGGGATGCGGCGGGTGGGCCGCGTGGGGGCGGCCTCGGTCTCGGTACCGACGCTGAGGGTCATGCCGAGGCTCCTTCGATGGTGACGCCGGCATCGAGCTCGCGGGCGACCTGCCGCTGCTCCATGCGCTGCTCGATGCGGTGGACGACCTCGTAGGCGATGACGACCGCGAGGAGGATGACGCCCTGGATGATGAAGACGAGGGCGGGCGAGACGTCGGCGCGCAGCTGCAGACCGTCACTCGCCTTCTCCAACCACGACCACAGCAACGCGGCGAAGGCGATGCCGACCGGGTGGTTGCGGCCGAGGAGCGCGACACCGATGCCGATGAAGCCGACCCCGGACTGGAAGTTGAGCCCGTAGGAGTGGTCGGCCCCGAAGAAGGCCGGCATGCCGATGAGGCCCGCGACCGCGCCCGAGAGCACCATCGCGGTCAGCACCATGCGGGGGACCTTGACGCCGCTGGCGACGGCCGCGGACTCGGACTCACCGGTGGCCCGCACGTCGAAGCCGAAGCGGGTGCGGTTGACGATGAACCAGTAGAGCAGCCCGAGCACGACCGCCAGGATCAGCAGGGTGTAGACGCGGTTGGTGGCGTCGGGGACGAGCGAGAGGCCCTCGAGCTGGCTCGACTCGGGGATCTCCTGCGTGCTGCGGGTGTTGCTGCCCTCGGCCCGCTGACCCCAGCTGCGCAGCCCCCACGCGACGAGGCCGCCGGAGATCGCGTTGAGCATGATCGTCGAGATGACCTCGGAGACACCACGGGTGACCTTGAGCCAGCCGGCGATGCCGGCCCAGACGCCACCGACGAGCATGGCCACGAGCAGCGCGAGGACGATGTTGAGCGGACCCGGCAGCCAGCCGTGGCCGGCGATGATGGCCGCGGCGAAGGTCGCGATGCGGTACTGGCCGTCGACACCGATGTTGAAGAGCTTCATCTTGAAGCCGATGGCGACGGCGATCGCGGCGATGTAGTAGGTGATGCCGCTGTTGATGATGTTGACCATCGTGCGCGGCTTCGGCTCCGACAGCAGGGTCTCCCAGACGAGCCCCACCGGGTCGCCGACGGCGATGAGCACCGCCGAGGTGACGACGAAGGCCACGAGCACGGCCAGCAGCGGCGCCGCGAGGGTGAGCGCCAGACGGCGCAGGGTCAGCTTCATGATGCGTCCTTCCCGGCGCCGGTCATCGCGCTGCCGAGCTCCTGGCTGGTCACGGAGTCGGGGTCGAACTCGCCGGTGATCCGCCCTCGCAGGATGACCTTGATCGTGTCGGAGAGCCCGATGAGCTCCTCGAGGTCGGCGCTGATGAGCAGCACGGCCAGGCCCTCGCGGCGGGCCTCGCGGATGAGGTCCCAGATCGCCGCCTGGGCGCCGACGTCGACGCCGCGGGTCGGGTGCGAGGCGATGAGCACCTTGGGGTCGTGACTCATCTCGCGGCCGACGATGAGCTTCTGCTGGTTGCCGCCGGAGAGCGAGCCGACGGAGACGTGGATGCTCGGGGTGCGCACGTCGTAGTCGCGCACGATCCGCTCGGTGTCCGCCTTGGCGGCCGACGAGGTGAGCAGACCCCGGCGGGAAGCGGGAGCCTGGGTCTGGTGACCGAGCATCCGGTTTTCCCACAGCGGTGCGTCGAGCAGCAGGCCCTGACGGTGGCGGTCCTCGGGGATGTAGCCGACGCCGGCCTCGCGGATGCGCCGCACGTCCCAGTCGGAGATGTCGTCACCCTCGAGGTGCACCGTGCCGGAGACCGGGTCGATCATGCCCATGATGACCTCGACGAGCTCCGCCTGGCCGTTGCCCTCGACGCCGGCGATGCCGAGAACCTCGCCCGCGTGGATGTCGAGGCTGATGTCCTCGAGGACGCTGCGCCCCGACCCGCCGAGGGTGATGCCGCGCATCGAGAGCACGACCCGGTCGGTGACCGTCGACTCCTCGGTCTCGGGGGTCGGCAGCTCGGAGCCGACCATGAGCTCGGCGAGCTGGCGCGCGGTGACGTCCTGGGGCAGCACGGTGTCGATCGTCGTGCCGCGACGGATCACGGTGACAGTGTCGGCGACCGAGAGCACCTCGTCGAGCTTGTGCGAGATGAAGAGCACGGTGATGCCCTCGCGCTTGAGCTCGCGCAGGTTGTCGAAGAGCTCGTCGACCTCCTGGGGCACGAGGACCGCGGTCGGCTCGTCGAGGATGATCGTGCGGGCACCGCGGTAGAGCACCTTGAGGATCTCGACCCGCTGGCGTGCGCCGACGCCGAGGTCGGCGACGAGCGTGTCCGGGTCGACGTCGAGGCCGTACTCGTCGGAGATGCGGCGGATCTCCGTGCGCGCACCCCCGCCGATGCCGTGGAGCTTCTCGGCGCCGAGCACGACGTTCTCGGCCACGGTGAGGTTGTCGGCGAGCATGAAGTGCTGGAAGACCATGCCGACGCCGTGCTTGATCGCGTCGGAGGGGCTCGACATCGACACGGCCTGCCCGTCGATGCGGATCGTGCCCTCGTCCGGCTTCTGCACGCCGTAGAGCATCTTCATCAGGGTCGACTTGCCGGCGCCGTTCTCCCCGACGATCGCGTGGACCGTGCCGCGGCGCACGCCGAAGGTGACGTCGCGGTTGGCGACGACGCCCGGGAACCTCTTGGTGATGCCCTCGACCTCGACCGCGAGATCGCCCGCCGAGGGGGTCGCCGCGGGAGGGCGGTGCGGATCGGTGCTGCTCATGATGCCTCCGGTGTGCGTCCACGGCCCGTCAGGGCACGCAGGCGAAGACTAACGCCCCGGACGGCCACGAGGCCCGGTCCGCGCGAGGTGCGCGACCGGGCCTCGTGGGTGGGGCTGCGTCACTTGGCGGGAACGGTGATCTTCCCGTCGATGATCTGCTTCTTGTAGTCGTCGAGCTTGTCGGTGATGTCGTCGATCTTGCCGCCGGTCGTCGAGTAGCCGACGCCGTCGTCCTTGAGACCGAAGACGGTCGGGCCGGAGATCGGGTCACCCTCGGTCGCGGACTTGATGTAGTCGAAGACGGCGACGTCGACGTTCTTGACCATCGAGGTGATGATGACGTCGCGGACGCTCGCGTCGGCGGTCTTGGCCTGGTCGGAGTCGACACCGATGGCCATCTTCTTGTCCGCCGCGGCGGCCTTGAAGACGCCGCTGCCGGAGGCGCCGGCGGCGTGGTAGACGACGTCCGCGCCCTTGTCGTACATGCCCTCGGCGGCGGTCTGGCCCTTGGCCGGGTCGGCGAAGCCGGAGCCGTCCTCGGCGAGGTACTTCGTCTGGATGTCGATCTTGGGGTCGACTGCCTTGGCGCCGGCCTTGAAGCCCGCCTCGAACTTGTTGATCAGCGGGACGTCGACGCCACCGATGAAGCCGACCTTGCCGCTCTTCGACTTCAGCGCGGCAGCCGCACCGACGAGGAAGGAGCCCTCCTGCTCGGAGAAGGTCAGCTGGGCGACGTTGTCACCCTTCGAGTCGTCGGAGGCGTCGTCGATGATCGCGAAGCTGATGTCGGGGTTGTCCTTGGCCGCGGCGCCGATCGCCTTGGCGTAGATGTAGCCGACGCCGATGACGTTGGTGCAGCCGGCGTCGACGAGCTGGTTGAGACGGTCCTCGCGGGCCGCGTCGTTCTCGCCCTGGCTGGCCTCGACCTCGTCGGTCTCGATGCCGAGCTCGTCCTTGGCCTGGTCCAAGCCCTTGGCGGCGGAGTCGTTGAACGACTGGTCGCCACGGCCACCCACGTCGTAGGCGAGGCAGGCCTTGACGTCGCTGCCGCCCTCGGCGGACGTGGAGTCGCCACCGGAGTCGCTGCTGCCGCAGGCGGTCAGGGCCAGAGCGGCGACGGACATGATCGATGCGACCTTCACGGTGTGACGCAAGGCGCTCTCCTTCTCAACAGGGGTATCGGGGCACTCTCGTGCCATCGGGGGATGCTACGTCCGAGTAGGGGTGCCCACAGAACCCCGGGCGGCAACTGTTATGAGACCGCGACCGAAGGGGGAAAACCCTCACCCGGGTGCAGGGTCGGTCAGGCGTCCTCGACGCGGGTCCACTCCCCCGCCGCGGCGAGGGTGAGCAGGGCGGTCCCGTTGCGTACCGCGCCCTCGTCGACGACGAGGTCGCCCTGGTGCAGGTCGAAGGTGCGCCCGCCGTGGGTGCGGGTGCCCAGGCGCGCCATGGCGCCCTCGGCCTCGTGGAGCATCCACGCGAAGTCCTCGCCGCCGAGGCTGTGCGGCGTCGGCACCGGCCGCAGGCCGGCGGCCATGCTCGCCCGGCCGAGCGCCGCGACCGCGGCGGAGTCGTTGACGACCGGCGGCACGCCACGGATGTGGTCGACGGCGGCCGTCACGCCGTAGGGGCGCACGACGTCGGCGACGACCTCGTGGAGCAGCGGGCCGATCTCCTCCCAGAGGCCGACGTCGAGCATGCGCAGCGTGCCCTGCGCGACACCGGTGGAGGGGATGACGTTGATCGCCTCGCCGGCGGAGACGCGACCCCAGACGACGACCAGCCCTGCCCGCGGGTCGACCCGCCGGCTGAGGACCGCGGGCACGTCGGTGACGACCTTGCCCAGGGCATAGGTGAGGTCCTCGGTGAGGAAGGGCCGCGAGGTGTGGCCGCCGCGGCCGCGGAGGGTCACCGTCACCTGGTCGGCGGCCGCCGTGAGCGGCCCCTCGCGCAGGCCGATCTCGCCGACGTCGAGCGAGGGGTCGCAGTGCACGGCGTAGACGGTGTCGACGCCCGCCATGACGCCGGCCTTGACGAAGGAGAGCGCGCCGCCGGGCATCTGCTCCTCGGCGGGCTGGAAGATCAGCCGGACGCCGACGTGGCGGGCGGCGAGCTCGTCGGCGACCTCGGCGAGCGCCAGGCCGGCGCCGAGCAGGGCGGTCGTGTGGACGTCGTGGCCGCAGGCGTGGCAGACACCGTCGTTGGTCGAGGTCCAGTCGAGCCCGCTGCGCTCGCGGACCGGCAGCGCGTCGATGTCGCCGCGCAGGGCGACCCGGCGACGCGGCTCGCTCGCGCCGAGGTCGACGACGAGCCCGGTCTCGCTCAGCGACCGCGGCTCGAGCCCGGCGGCCTCGAGCCGCTCGCGCAGCCGCGCGGTCGTGCGGTGCTCCTGGAAGGAGATCTCCGGGTGGGCGTGCAGGTCCCGCCGGAAGTCGATCAGCTCGGGCAGCAGCTGGTCGATGACGCGCAGCAGCGTCGGGGCGAGAGGTGCAGTCATGGCGGTGCGACTCTACCGAGGCGACCGCCTGCGGACGTGGAGGCGCCCGCCGGATGAACGCACGGCGTCAGACGAGGTCGGTGCGCCCGGCTGCCTTGAGGGCCTCGACGACGAGCTTGACGTCCTGGGCCCGCTCCCGGCTGGCGACGAGCAGGGCGTCTCCGGTCTCGACGACGACGACGTCCTCGAGGCCGACGACGGCGACCATGCGGCCCGACTCGGAGACGACGAGGCCGCCGGAGTCGATGGCCTGGACCTGGGCGGGGTCGCCGACGACGGTCATCGCGCCCTCGGCGGGGGGCAGCAGGCAGGAGAGGGACTTGAAGTCGCCGACGTCATCCCAGTCGAAGCTGCCGGGCACGACGGCCACGAGTCCCTCGTCGGCGGCGGGCTCGGCGACGGCGTGGTCGATGGCGATCTTCTCCAGCCCCTCCCAGCGGCTCTCGAGCAGGTCGGGGTCGGCGGCGATCTCGCGCAGCCCGGCGGCCAGGTCGGGGTGCCACTGGGCGAGCAGGTCGAGCAGGGTCGCGGCCCGCACGACGAACATGCCGGCATTCCAGCGGAACTCGCCGGTGGCCAGGTAGGACGCGGCGCGGCGGGCGTCGGGCTTCTCGACGAACTGCCGGACCCGGGCGGCACTCGGGTGGGCCCGCAGGCGCGGGCCCATCTGGATGTAGCCGAAGCCGGTCGAGGGGAAGGTCGGCTCGATGCCGATCGTCACGAGCAGGTCGTCGCGGCGGGCGACGCCCACGGCCTCGACGACAGCGGCGCCGAAGGCCTCCTGGTCGGCGATGACGTGGTCGGCGGCGAAGGACCCGATGATCGCGTCGGGATCGCGCCGCTCGAGCACGGCCGCGGCCAGGCCGATCGCCGCCATCGAGTCACGCGGCGACGGCTCGGCGATCAACAGGTCCTGGGGCAGGTCGGGTACCTGCTCGTGGACGGCAGCGGCGTGGGCGGCGCCGGTGACGACGAGGACCCGCTCGCCGGCGAGGACCCGCAGGCGGTCGACCGTGGCCTGGATGAGGGTGCGGCCGCTACCGGTCAGGTCGTGGAGGAACTTCGGCGAGCCGGCCCGCGACACCGGCCACAGCCGCGTGCCCGCTCCCCCGGCGGGCACCACGGCCCAGAAGCGGTCGAGATCCCCTGTCGTCGTCATGTCGTGCACCGTACCCGGCACGCCCGAGGAGACCGCCTCGTGACGGGGGCGGGTCCCCCCTTCGACCAAGTCGTCACCTGATGATCACCGGACACCCCCCTCGACGACACCGAAGGGAGGTGGCGGCACCTCCACATTGGAGACCGTGCGAGTGGCTATTGCGACCGAGTCCTTCCTGCCCAGCCTCAACGGCGTCACGACGAGCGTGTGCCGCGTGGCCGAGAACCTGCGCGAGCAGGGCCACAAGGCGATGATCATCGCCCCCGGCCCCGCGCCGGCCACCTATGCGGGGCACGTCGTGCGGACGCTGCCGGCGGTGCCCGTCCGCGGCTTCCGCGCCGGCCTGCCGACGGGTGCGGTGCGCCGGACGCTGCGCGACTTCCGGCCCGACGTCGTGCACGTCGCCTCCCCCTTCCTCGTCGGGGCGCGGGGGCTGCACAACGCCGAGACCTTCGACCTCCCGACGGTCGCGATCTACCAGACCGACATGCCCAACTACGTCAAGCAGCACGGGCCCGGAGCCATCGGCCGGGGCGCCTCCTCGCTGACGTGGGAGTGGGTGCGCCGGCTGCACGAGCGGGCCGACCTCACGCTCGCGCCGAGCCGCCCGACGCTCGAGGAGCTGCGCGAGCACCGCATCCCGCGCACCGACCTGTGGGGCCGCGGCGTCGACACCGCGCTCTTCCGCCCCGAGTGGAAGGACGACCCGGAGACGCTCGCCCTCAAGCACGCGCTCGCCCCCAACGGTGAGGTCCTCCTCGGCTACGTCGGCCGGCTCGCGCCGGAAAAGGAGCTGCACCGCCTCGCCGAGCTGGCCCAGCTGCCGGGCACCCGACTCGTCCTCGTCGGCGAGGGCCCGAGCCGCAACGAGCTCGGTGCGCGCCTCGCCGAGGCCGTCGCCGCGAGCTCGGGCCGACCCAACCTGCCGCCGGCCTTCCTCGGCCCGCGCACGGGTGCCGACCTGGCCCGCGCCTACGCGACCTTCGACGTCTTCGTGCACACGGGGACCAAGGAGACCTTCGGCCAGACGCTGCAGGAGGCCGCGGCCGCCGGGCTGCCGGTCGTCGCCCCCGCCGTCGGAGGTCCGCTCGACCTCGTCGACCACGGCCGCTCGGGCTACCTCTTCGACCCTCAGGTGCGCGGCGACCTCGCCCGCTGGGTCGCCGAGCTCGTCGACGCGCCGAGCCTGCGGGCGTCGATGGCCGCCGCCGGTCCCGAGATGGTCGCCCACCGATCGTGGAGCAGCCTCACCGAGCAGCTCGTCGGCCACTACGAGCGCGCGGCCTCGGCCCACGCCGCCTGAGGCGGGTCGAGGCCGACCGGTCTCGGGCCGCCTCGTCTGGGAGACTGCGGCCATGGAACCCCGCTGGCTCACCGACGACGAGCTGACGGCGTGGCTGCGCCTCATCGCCCTGGCGGAGCTGCTGCCGTCACGACTGGACGCCCAGCTGCGCCGTGACGCGGAGCTGACGCACTTCGAGTACCAGGTCCTCGCGATGCTCTCGGAGGCGCCCGAGCGGACCCTGCGCATGTCATGGCTCGCCCAGCGCACCCAGGCGACGCTCCCCCGGCTCTCGCACGTCGCCCGCCGCCTCGAGGGGCGCGGCCTGCTCGTGCGGCGACCGAGCCAGACGGACGCGCGGGCCACCGATGCGACGCTCACCGACGCCGGCATGGAGGTCATCGTCGCCGCGGCCCCCGGGCACGTGACGCTCGTGCGCGAGGAGGTCTTCGACGCCCTGACGCCCGAGCAGGTGGGTCAGCTCTCCGAGATCTGCACCGCGGTCCTCGACCGGCTCGACCCGGAGGGGCACCTCACGATGAAGGCCGCAGAGGCTCCCCACTGAGCTCGAAGCCCGTCTGCGGGCGCCACACGCCGTCGGCGCCGTGGTCGTAGAGGTGGAAGCTGGTCACCTCGAAGGACGCGTCGAAGGTCGCCAGGTCGCCGAAGGCTCGGTCGAGCTGGGCGTCGCTCACCTGGTGGGCGATCGTCACGTGCGGGTGGTAGGGGAACTCGAGGTCGCGCACGACCGGACCGCGACGCACGGCCTGCTCCAGCCGCTCGCACATCGGGATGCCCTGGGCGACCTGCACGAAGACGACCGGGCTCACCGGCCGGAAGGTGCCGGTGCCGCGCAGCTGCATCATGAAGGGCCCGTGCGCGGCAGCCACCGACTCGAGGTGGTGGACGAAGACGGGCAGCTCGGCCTCGGGCACCTCCGTCGGCGGCATGAGCGTGACGTGCGGCGGGATCGCCCGCGCCATCGGGTCACCGACGTCCTCCCGCTGCTGCTGCAGCTGCGACCCCCAGGGCTCGGGGATCTCGATGGACACGCCGTGGACGGGCACGATCAGGCCCGGGGGGTGAGCAGGCCGACGCGGTCGTAGACGCGGTCGCGGGTCGCGGAGGCGATCTCGGCGGCGCGGGCCGCGCCCTTGGCGAGGATGCTGTCGAGCTCGGCCGGGTCGGACATCAGCTCGTCCATGCGGCGCTGGTAGGGCTCGATGGCGCTGACGACGACGTCGGCGACCTCCTGCTTGAGGGCGCCGTAGCCCTGACCGGCGAAGTGGGCCCCGAGGTCGGCGATCGACGTGCCCGACAGTGCCGAGTGGATCGACAGCAGGTTGGACACCCCCGGCTTGGCGTCGACGTCGTAGCGGATCTCGCCGTCGGTGTCGGTGACGGCGGAGCGGATCTTCTTCGCGATGCGCTTGGGGTCGTCGAGCAGCGAGATCAGGCCCTTGTCCGAGGAGCTCGACTTGCTCATCTTGCCGGTGGGCTCCTGCAGGTCCATGATCCGCGCCGACTCCTTGAGGATGTGCGGCTCGGGCACGACGAGGGTGTCGCCGAAGCGGGCGTTGAAGCGCTCGGCGAGGTCGCGGGTGATCTCCAGGTGCTGGCGCTGGTCGTCGCCGACCGGCACCCGGGCCGCGTCGTAGATCAGGATGTCGGCGGCCATGAGGATCGGGTAGGTGAAGAGGCCGACGTTGGCGTTGTGCCCCTTGGCCGTCTTGTCCTTGAACTGCGTCATCCGACTCGCCTCGCCGAAGGCGGTCTGGCAGGCGAGGACCCACATGAGCTCGGTGTGCTCGCGCACGTGGCTCTGGCAGAAGATCGCCGAGCGCTCGGGGTCGACGCCGCCGGCGATGTACTGGGCGGCGGTGACGCGGCTGCGGCGGGTGATGTCGGCCGGATCGGTGGGCACGGTGAGCGCGTGCAGGTCGGCGACGAAGTAGTAGGCGTCGAAGTCCTCCTGCAGACCGACCCAGTTGACGAGCGCCCCGAGGTAGTTGCCGAGGTGGAGGGAGTCGCTCGTGGGCTGCATCCCGGAGAGGATGCGGGGCCGGTCAGGTGCAGGGCTGGTCATGGGGGTCATGATGCCAGCCGGTCCGCGGCGGCTCGCACGCGCTCGACGAATCGCTTGGGAGAGAAGGCCTCCACATGGGCGCGGATGGCCGCGGGGTCCCACGTGCGGCCCCGGTCGGCGACGACGGCGGCCCGGATCGCATCGGCGGTCGGCTCGTCGAAGAAGGCGCCGTTGACCCCGTCGGCGATGGTGTCGAGGTATCCGCCGGCACGCAGCGCGAGCGTCGGCCGGCCGAAGGCACCCGCCTCGAGCGGGGTGAGGCCGAAGTCCTCGTGGCTCGCGGCGACGAGCGCGCGGGCGTGGGCGTAGGCCCACCTCATCTGGGCGTCGGTGAGGTCGGTCGCGATGCGCACGTTGTCCGGCGCGGCGGCCCGCAGCGGCGCGAGCAGCGGGCCGGCGCCGATGACGAGCAGGCGCTCGGGCAGCCCGCGGAAGGCCTCGACCACCTGGTCGACGTTCTTGTACGGCAGCAGGCGGGAGACGACGAGGTGGTAGCTCTCGCCCCAGTCGGCGGCCTCGGGCACCGCCTCCTGCTCCCCGGTCGTGTCGACGGCGAAGGGGGGCGGCAGCACCTCGGCATCGATGCCGTAGGCCTCACCGATGCGCTCGCGCACGACCTGGCTGTTGGCGAGGTAGGCGTCGCCGCGGGCAGCGGCGCGGCGGTCCTCATGCCCCAAGGTGATGCCCGCCTGAACCAGCGCGGTCGTGAACTGCCCGACGAGAAGGGCACCGCCTGCGCCGGTGCGCCGACCACACACGCTGGAGTTCCTCGGCGGGATGTTCCCGAAGGGCTTCTCCGACCGGATCGTCTTCCTGACCACCCGTGCTGACGTGGTCAGCGGACGCCGCAGCCCGTGGGCACTGTTGCGGCACCGACACTTCTACGCGCGCTATGCCACGGGATGGCGCACGATGCTTGTCGACTGCGCCCGGTGGGTCCGCGACCTGTCCGTACCCTGAAGCGAGGCCCCTCCTTCAGGAGGTGGGCACACCCGCGAAGTACTCGATAGTCCGCTCCAGGCCCTCACGCAGTCGGGTGCGCGGCTCCCACCCGAGCACGGCCTGGGCCTGACCGATGTCCGGCCGACGGCGGGTCGGGTCGTCCTGCGGCAGGGGTCGGTGCTCGATCGCCGACGAGCTGCCGGTGAGCTCGAGGACGAGCTCGGCGAGCTCGATCATCGTGAACTCGACGGGGTTGCCGATGTTGATCGGCCCGGTGACCTCGTGGTCGGTCGCCATGAGCCCCATGAGCCCGTCGACGAGGTCGTCGACGAAGCAGAAGGAGCGGGTCTGGCTGCCATCGCCGTAGATGGTCAGGGGCTCACCGGCGAGGGCCTGGACGATGAAGTTGGAGACCACGCGGCCGTCGTCCGGCTGCATGCGCGGGCCATAGGTGTTGAAGATGCGCGCGACCTTGATCGCGAGGTCGTGCTGGCGGCGGTAGTCGAAGAAGAGCGTCTCCGCGCAACGCTTGCCCTCGTCGTAGCAGGAGCGGATGCCGATGGGGTTGACGTTGCCCCAGTAGTCCTCGGTCTGCGGGTGCACCTGCGGGTCGCCGTAGACCTCCGAGGTCGACGACAGCAGGATCTTCGCCTTGGTCCGCTTGGCCAGGCCGAGCATGTTGATCGACCCGTGGACGCTCGTCTTCGTCGTCTGGACGGGGTCGCGCTGGTAGAAGATCGGGCTCGCCGGGCAAGCGAGGTGGTAGATCTCGTCGACTTCGACGTAGAGGGGGAAGGTCACGTCGTGGCGCATGACCTCGAGGTTCGGGTGGTCGTGCAGGTGCGTGAGGTTGCGCCGGGTGCTCGAGTAGTAGTTGTCGACGACGAGCACCTCGTGCCCCTGACCGAGGAGCCGCTCGGTGATGTGCGAGCCGATGAAGCCGGCCCCTCCGGTGACCATGACCCGCTTGGGCGCCATCGCCTCCATCAGTCCTGCAGTCACTGCGTCTCCTTGTCCGTGGCTCCCCCGTGCGCGGCAGGGCGCCAGCGACGTTGCGGTTCAGCGTATCCGTCTGGCCCCTTCCGCCCGTGGGCGGGACGGGAGTGCGTTGAGGCACCCGCGTTGGGACCGCCAGCACCGTGCCCGCAACAGCTGCGACGAGGAGGACCGGCGCCATCACGTCGCAAGGCCGTGCGCATAGTCGACGACGCTGGCGACGCAGGCCACCCACGCGAGCGCCGTGCCCGCCAGCGTCAGCCATGAGGGGGGCATGGGTCGGCCACGTGATGAGCACGGCCACCACGTGGGTGGCCATGAGGGCTAAGCGCGTCGAAGGGCAGGGTGTTGGCGTCGGCGCGCTCGTATCGCCGCGGCCCCCGACCTCCGCGCCTGAGTGGTCCTTACCTGCCGGCGCCCCTCGTCAACACCGACAACTTCGTCAAGCAGCTGGAGCACCGCCCATCCCGCCGGGAGGTCGCCGTCGCCTTGGTCGACCGGAGCCAGCGGGGCGGCGTCGAGCTCGCACGTGGACGGGGCTGACGATGTCACCTCACTACTTCGCCCCCCCCGTGATCGGGTGGACGCAGGGCGGTCTCGTTCGACGGATCTGGATTCCACGGCACTCCCGCGGATCCTCAATAGTCCCCGGGAGACCACCGCGTGGAGGGCGCGCCACAGGATGATGACGTCCTGCGCGACCGACCAGTACTCCACGTACCAGAGGTCGAAGTGCACCGGCTCCTCCCACGTGAGGGCGGCTGCACCGCGCCCCACGGTGTGCACGTCGTAGGCACCGTGGAGCGCAGCGTCAGCCACCGGAGCGCGACGAGCGCGAGGCTGAACCCCTTGTGGCTGATCGAGAAGCTGTCGGTGCTGGCCGCGACACCCGGGCGACCGTCGATGCCACGTGGGCCCGAAGGTCGACCTCCCTGTCGTGGCTGGGGTCACGTGCCGCGATCATGCGTCGGGCAGTTCGTGCGCGTCGACCCGGTGGCGCCAGCCTCCCTTCGGATTTGAGATGCTGCAGGCACCACAAGCGACGTCGGCGGAGGCCTGCCCATGAAGGTGATCGTCCAGATCCCCTGCCTCGACGAGGAGACGACGCTCCCGCTCGTCCTCGCCACGATCCCGACGCAGATCCCCGGTGTCGACGTCATCGAAACGCTGGTCATCGACGACGGGTCCAGCGATCGCACGTCGGAGATCGCCCGCGAGCTCGGCGTCACCCACGTCATCCGGCACAGCCGCCCACTGGGCCTGGCCCGCTCCTTCCGCGACGGTGCCGACTTCGCGCTGCGCCACGACGCCGACATCCTCGTCAACACCGACGGCGACAACCAGTACCCGCAGGAGCGGATCGGCGACCTCGTCGCGCCGATCCTCGCGGGACGGGCCGACATCGTCGTCGCCGACCGGCAGACGGCGACGATCGCCCACTTCTCCCCCTTCAAGCGCCGGATGCAGGCCTTCGGCTCGGCCGTGGTCAACCGGGCCGCGAGCACCGACCTGCCCGATGCCGCGAGTGGCTTCCGTGCCTACTCCGCCGCCTCGCTCATGCGGCTGAACATCGTCACCGAGTTCAGCTACTGCATGGAGACGATCATCCAGGCCGGCCACAAGCGCCTGGCGATCGAGTCGATCCCCGTCGTGACCAATGCCAAGACCCGCGAGTCCCGCCTCTTCTCGAGCATCTGGCAGCACATGGCGAAGTCGGCGTCGGCGATCATCCGCTCCTTCATCATGTTCAAGCCGCACGCCTTCTTCGGCCTGGTCGGCGCCGTGCTCATGGTCCTGGGGCTCATCCCCTTCGTCCGCTTCCTCGTCCTCGCGGGGATGGGCGACTCCAGCGGGCACGTCCAGTCCCTGATCTTCGGCACGGCGCTGCTCGTCGGCGCCCTCTTCTCCTTCGCCCTGCTGATCATCGCCGACCTCCAGCGGACCAACCGGGTCCTGCTCGAGGAGACGATCGAGCAGTTGCGCCTCGTCCGCTTCGGCCCACCCCGGATCCCGCCGGTCCACGACGACGAAGGGAGGTGACCCCCCTTCGTCGGACCGAAGACCGGGACCGGCCGCACCCGTGGGAGGATCTGGGGAGACCCACCCCACACCCCACGGAGGGACACCCATGACCGCGAAGATCGTCTGGACCAAGATCGACGAGGCGCCGGCACTCGCCACCTACTCGCTGCTCCCGATCGTCCAGGGCTTCACCTCGGGCTCCGGTGTGGAGCTGGAGACGAGCGACATCTCGCTCGCCGGCCGCATCCTCGCCCAGTTCCCCGACCGGCTGACCGACGAGCAGCGCGTCCCCGACAACCTCGCCGGTCTCGGCCAGCTCGCCACGACGCCCGAGGCCAACATCATCAAGCTGCCCAACATCTCGGCCTCCGTGCCGCAGCTCAAGGCAGCGATCGCCGAGCTGCAGGGTCAGGGCTACGACCTGCCGGACTACCCCGACAACCCGAGCACCGACGAGGAGCAGCAGGTCGCCGCGGCCTACGCCAACGTCCTCGGCTCCGCGGTCAACCCCGTCCTGCGTGAGGGCAACTCCGACCGCCGCGCCCCGCTCGCGGTCAAGAACTTCACGAAGAAGCACCCGCACAAGCTCGGCCCGTGGACCGCCGACAACACGGCCCGCGTCGCCTCGATGAGCGAGGGCGACTTCTACGGCAACGAGAAGTCCATCGTCTCCCCCGCCGACGACACCCTGAAGATCACGCTGACGGCGCAGGACGGCACCGAGACCGTCCTCAAGGACTCCGTCCCGGTGACGAAGGGGGAGATCGTCGACGCGACCTTCATGTCGGCCACGGCGCTGCGCGCCTTCTACGACGCGCAGATCGAGGCGGCCAAGGCCGAGGGGCTGCTCCTGTCGCTGCACCTCAAGGCGACGATGATGAAGGTCTCCGACCCGATCCTCTTCGGCCACGGCGTCGCCGCCTGGCTCGGCGACCTCGTCGAGAAGCACGCCGAGTCCTTCCGCGAGGCCGACGTCGACCTGCGCTACGGCCTGGCCTCGCTCTACACCCAGCTCGACACGCTGCCGGCCGAGACCCGCGACGCGATCCGCGCCGACATCGACGCCCTCGCGCAGCAGCGCCCCGCTCTGGCGATGGTCGACTCCGACAAGGGCATCACCAACCTCCACGTCCCGAGCGACGTCATCATCGACGCCTCGATGCCGGTCGTCATCCGCGACTCCGGTCAGATGTGGAATGCCGAGGGTGGCCAGCAGGAGACCCTCGCGATGATCCCCGACCGCTCCTACGGCCCGATGTACGCCGCCGTCTTCGAGGAGCACAAGCGCAACGGCGCCCTCGACCCGGCGACGATCGGCACCGTGCCCAACGTCGGCCTCATGGCGCAGAAGGCGGAGGAGTACGGCTCGCACCCGACGACCTTCGAGATCCCCACGGCCGGCACCGTCACCGTGACCACCTCGGCCGGCGAGGTCGTCCTCGAGCACACCGTCGAGCAGGGCGACATCTGGCGGATGAGCCGGGTCAAGGACATCCCCGTCCAGGACTGGGTCAAGCTCGCCGTCACCCGCGCCCGCGCGACCGGTGCCCCGGCCGTCTTCTTCCTCGACGAGGCCCGCGCCCACGACGCGCAGGTCATCGCCAAGGTCAAGGAGTACCTGCCGCAGCACGACACCGAGGGCCTCGAGATCAAGATCCTCGCGCCCGTCGACGCGGTGACCTTCTGCCTCGAGCAGATCCGCGCCGGCAAGGACGCCATCTCGGTCACGGGCAACGTCCTGCGTGACTACCTCACCGACCTCTTCCCGATTCTCGAGCTGGGCACGAGCGCCAAGATGCTCTCGATCGTCCCGCTGCTCGCGGGCGGCGGCCTCTTCGAGACCGGTGCCGGCGGCTCGGCGCCCAAGCACGTGCAGCAGTTCGTCAAGGAGAACTACCTGCGCTGGGACTCCCTCGGCGAGTTCTCCGCGCTGGGCGCCTCCCTCGAGCACCTCGCCACGCACCTCGACAACCCCAAGGCGCAGGTCCTCGCGGACACCCTCGACACGGCGATCGCGACCTTCCTCGAGGAGAACAAGAGCCCGGCCCGCAAGCTCGGCTCGATCGACAACCGCGGCAGCCACTTCTACCTCGCCCTCTACTGGGCGCAGGCGCTGGCGGCCCAGGACTCCGACGCGGAGCTCAAGGAGCGCTTCACCCGGGTCGCTGCCGACCTCGGCGACAACGAGGCGAAGATCAACGAGGAGCTCATCGGCGCGCAGGGCTCGCCCGTCGACCTCGGTGGCTACTACAAGCCGGACGCCGACAAGGCCTCGGCCGCGATGCGCCCGAGCGCGACGCTCAACGCGATCATCGACGCGCTCTGACCGAGCCCGTCCCCACGAAGGGGGGAGGCCGCACCTGACACCGGTGCGGCCTCCCCCCTTCGTCATGCAGGCCCGACTCGTCATGCACGTGTGATCTAGGCTCGTCGGGGCGGCCACGGGGGTCGCCACCGACGTCAGGAGAGATGGTCATGCAGCACTCACTCGTCCACCGCCTCGGCGCCGAGTTCCTCGGCACCTTCTGGCTCGTCCTCGGGGGCTGCGGCTCCGCGATCTTCGCCGCCCAGCACGTCGTCGACGGCAAGGACTCCGGCCTGGGCATCGGCTTCGTCGGTGTCGCCCTCGCCTTCGGCCTGACCGTGCTGACGATGGCCTACGCCGTCGGGCACGTCTCCGGTGGCCACTTCAACCCCGCGGTGACCATCGGTCTGGCGACCGGACGGCGCTTCGACTGGAAGGACGTGCCGGCCTACGTCATCACCCAGGTCGTCGCCGGCTTGGTCGCCGGTGGCGTCCTCTACGCCGTCGCGAGCGGCAAGGACGGCTTCGACGCCGGCGCCGGCTTCGCGGCCAACGGCTACGGCGCGCACTCCCCCGGCGGCTACACCCTCGCCGCCGTCCTCATCGCCGAGGTCGTGCTCACCGCATTCTTCCTCTACATCATCCTCGGGGCCACGGACGACCGCGCGCCCGTGGGCTTCGCGCCGATCGCCATCGGTCTCGGGCTGACCCTCATCCACCTGATCTCGATCCCGATCAGCAACACCTCGGTCAACCCCGCGCGCTCGACGGCCGTCGCCTTCTTCCAGGACGGCGCCGCGGGTCAGCTGTGGGCCTTCTGGGTCGCCCCGATCATCGGGGCCGCGATCGCCGGCGCGACCTATGCCCTCATCACCGGGGTCAACCGCGCCGACGTCGACGTCGAGGGCGTCTGACCGGGACCCATCCACCGCAGGCGGCGGCACCGAACCCCCTCCATGAGCTCTCGGTCAGCCCTCCCCGCCGCCTGCGGAGTCCTCGCGGCCTGCCTCGGCACGGCGGCCGCCCACCTCGTCGCGGCCCTGACGTCGCCGGCCTCGTCGCCGGTGCTCGCCGTCGGCAGCCAGGTCGTCGACGCGACGCCGACGCCGGTCAAGGAGTGGGCGGTCGGCACCTTCGGCACCGCGGACAAGCCGATCCTCATCGGCTCGGTCGCGGTCGTCGCGTTGCTGCTCGCGGCCGTCGCGGGAGCCGTCCGGCCGCGCTCCCGCCTCGTCTCGACCCTGCTGCTCCTGCTGCTCACCGGGCTCGCCGGCGCCGCGGCCGCGCTCCGGCCCAGCGCCGACCCCCTCGCCTGGCTGCCCGCCGTGGTCGCC
>ERZ500994.113-NODE-113-length-26129-cov-7.765437_pt1 | contig 26129 bp, 20 predicted proteins | sample MGYA00248878_ERZ500994 | MGnify/ENA primary metagenome ERZ500994 (study PRJEB25958, sample SAMN03398533) | human skin metagenome | study: EMG produced TPA metagenomics assembly of the Human Skin Microbiome Metagenome (human skin metagenome) data set. | reverse complement strand
CGCCATGGCCGCGTAACTAACCGAAATCAGCCTCCGGAAAACCCGGCGCGGTTCAACCCGCCTATGTGCCCCCTACGCTATCCGTTTCTCCGACACCTGCCCGGAACACCTTCCAAGGCTGTGAATGACGCAGCATGTATGTCCGTGCGGAAGCGTGAGGCACCGATTCCGGGCACTCAAATACAAGCCCGAAAGCGGCCTGAAGAGACTACCGCTACGATCAACTGAAGACGCGGCGGGACGGCCTGGATCGTGCAGCCGAAGGAGGCGATAGTGTCAAATAGCAAGTTCCTTACCCCTGACGAGGTGGCTGAACGCTACCGTGGCGGCATTTCAGTCGGGACTCTTCGAAATTGGCGCGCGATGCGTCTCGGACCGTCCTACGTGAAAATTGGCAAAGCTGTGCTTTATCCTCTCGATGAGCTTGATGCGTGGGACGAAAAGAATAAGGTCCAGTGCCGTGCATCAAAGGGCCTCGAAGAGCGCACGTATGATCAGCCGTGATCATCACGCTCGGTCATCGCGAACCGCCCCCAATCCCCGGAACCATTTGGGGCGTCCAAGCGACGTAGCTCTTAAAAATCAACACGTTATGCGAACCATATGGATGGTGAGATAGAAGCCGAGGAGATCATCGAACTGATCCGCCCGATCTATGAGCGCGGCGCCAAGTCGATGGCCGACCATGTGCGCTCCTATATGCATGCGGCCTTTAGCTGGGGCATGAAGTCCGACAACGACTATCGGCAACAATCCGCCCGCCGGTTCCGCATCCCATTCAATCCAGCAGCGGGCATCCCGACGGAACCCAAGGTCCAGGGCACGCGCTGGCTCGACGAAGACGAGTTCGTCCAGCTCTATCGCTGGCTCGAATACCCCGATACGCCGGTCCATCCACCTTACACCCGCGCCGTCAGGATCATCATGCTGACCGGCCAGCGCGTCGAGGAGATCGCGAGCCTGCATATCGACCAATGGGACGCGGAGGAGAAGATCATCGACTGGTCGAAGACCAAGAACGACCAGCCCCACGCCGTCCCGGTGCCGGCCCTCGCGGCGGAATTGCTCTCCTCCATCAACGTCAACGAATACGGCTGGTTCTTCCCTTCGGCGAAAGACCCCTCGAAGCCCGTCAGCCACGGCACGCTCTACTCGTTCATGTGGCGCCAGCGGGATCGCGGGGTGATTCCCTATGTCACGAACCGCGACCTGCGCCGCACGTTCAAGACACTGGCCGGTAAGGCAGGTGTTCCGAAGGAAATCCGCGACCGGCTGCAAAACCACGCCTTGCAGGATGTCAGCTCGAAGCACTACGACCGCTGGAACTACATGGCCGAGAAGCGGGCGGGAATGGCGAGGTGGGATAAATTCGTCCGCGCCATGCTGGCGAAGAAACGCCTGAAGGCGGTCGCATGACCTCGCGGCCAACTCAACACGAACGTGGCGATCCGGGTCCCCGTCGCTCACCTTTGGACCGGCTGCCCCGATCAAACCGGACCATATCCAAGCTATTCCGACCTAAATACGATCAAATCCGCTTTACTCCGCCTCACACTGATGGAATAGTACCCTAGCACCCGTATCGACTGGAGAAGGGGCGGTTAATGTCCGAACGCTGGATGTCCGTCGAGGAGATCGCCGACTACCTGGGCGTGAGTAAGGACACGATCTATGGCTGGATATCGAAGCGAGAAATGCCAGCCCACAAGGTCGGAAGGCTCTGGAAGTTCAAGTCAGATGAAGTCGATTCATGGGTGAGAGTCGGCCAAGCTTCTGACGAGGCCAATGAGCACGCGTTGGGCGCTAGAAAGGCAGCCAAAGGCGCGCCACAAAGGGGTAAGAAGTGAGTGAGGTAGCGTGCATCGACCTGTTCTGCGGCGCCGGTGGCTTGACGCACGGCCTAATTCGGGCCGGCCTTCCTGTGGTCGCGGGGATCGATGTCGATGCCGCCTGCCGCTATCCGTTCGAAACCAACAATGGCGCGCGCTTCGTCGATAAGGATATCAAGAACGTAACGCCGTCGGAGTTGAGGAAGCTGTATGGTGACGCCGAGATTCGGATTCTCGCCGGTTGTGCGCCCTGCCAGCCATTCTCGACGTATTCTCAACGCTATGACACATTGAAGAGCCCACGCTGGCCTCTGCTTTACCAGTTCGCTCGCCTCGTAAAATCCGTGCGACCGGATATCGTAACCATGGAGAACGTTCCCCTAGTTGAGAAGCACGCGGTTTTCGACGACTTCGTCACCACCTTGCGCCGACTTGGTTACCAGGTGTGGCAGGGCGTCGTCGATTGCACCCAATACGGCTTGCCACAGACCAGACGCCGGATGGTCATATTGGCCAGTGCGATCGGACCTATCGAGCTTATCGCGCCGACGCACTTAAAGCCGCGAAGCGTCAAGGACGCCATCGGGAACCTGACTCCAATCGAAGCCGGTAGCGTCGACGAAGACGATCCTTTCCATGTGTCGTCCAAACTTTCGGATTTGAACCTAGAACGCATGCGTGCCTCCCGCCCTGGCGGGACCTGGCGCGACTGGCCCGAGCGGCTGATCGCCGAATGTCATCGCAAGGCGAGCGGCCGCACATACCCCGGCGTTTATGGGCGCATGACTTGGGAAAATCCGGCTCCGACCATCACGACGCAATTCTATGGTTTCGGCAATGGCCGCTTCGGTCATCCTGAACAGGATCGTGCGATATCGCTGCGGGAAGGAGCCATCCTGCAAGGGTTCCCTAAAGGCTATGCGTTCGTCCCGGAGGGCGGCCCTACCCACTTCAAGGTTCTCGGCCGAATGATCGGCAATGCCGTCCCGGTTGTTCTTGGTGAGGCGATCGGACACAGCATTTCAAGACACCTTGGCATCAGCACCGATCGGGAAGATCGGACGAATGGAGGCATCGCTGATGTCGCGCGCAAGTCCCTCGTCGCATGAGATGCACCTCGACTTGGCTCGGGAGTGCCGGAAGGGCGCTGACGCGGGACGCTTCCTAAGCGATCAGGTGGCGCAATGAGTGAGGGAGCCGCCGCAACGAGTTTCAACGAGAACGATGTTTTGGTTTCGCCACCCGAAGCCGGTCAGCTCGTGGAAGTGCGGCGACGGCAGTGGGTAGTCGCCGACGTCGAACGGTCAAATGGCCCTGCCGAGACTTTGAGCGCCCAGCACCGTTTGACGCTCTCGTCCATTGATGAAGACAGCCTCGGCGAGCAAATCGATGTGATTTGGGAGGTGGAGCCAGGTGCACATATAATCGAAAGGGCGGGCCTGCCGACCATCACGGGTTTCGACGATACCGAAAGGCTGGAAGCGTTTCTGGATGCCGTGCGGTGGGGGGCGGCCACCAATGCGGACCGGAGCTTCCTGCAAGCGCCGTTTCGGAGCGGGGTGAGTATTCAGGACTTCCAGCTCGATCCGCTCGTTCGCGCGATCGACATGGCGCGAGCCAACCTCCTCATCGCCGACGATGTCGGTCTCGGCAAGACGATCGAGGCCGGTCTCGTGATTCAAGAGCTCATACTACGCCATCGGGTACGAACCGCGTTGGTCGTGTGCCCGGCTTCGCTCCAGGAGAAGTGGCGCGTTGAGATGCTGGAGAAGTTCGGGCTGGAATTCCGCGTCGTCAACACTGACTACATTCGCGAACTGCGCCGCAACCGAGGCATCCATGCCAATCCTTGGACGTCGTTTCCCCGGCTCATCACATCGGTAGACTGGCTCAAATCCGGAGAGGCCCTACGCATGCTGCGGGACGTGCTACCGGTCCATGCCAGCTACCCGCGCAAATTCGATCTTCTCATCGTCGACGAAGCGCACAACGTCGCGCCGGCCGGGTCGGGTCACTATGCGGTCGAGAGCCAACGGACACGGCTGATACGAAGCATCTCGCCGCACTTCCAACATCGTCTGTTTCTGACGGCGACACCCCATAACGGTTATACCGAGTCGTTTACGTCGTTGCTGGAGCTTCTCGACGACCAGCGGTTCTCGCGGAACATTCTTCCGGATGAGCTTCAACTCTCGCAGGTAATGATACGACGGTTGAAAACCGACCTCGTCGACAGCGACGGCAAGCCGATCTATCCCAAAAGAAACCTCAAGGCGCTGACCGTACCGTTTACTGCCGACGAGCGCGCCATCCACAGACTGCTCGATCGTTACTGTGCGAGCCGTGAATGCACCGCCAACGACAAGGGGGCGACAGGAACGAAGTTCGTCAACAGCCTGCTCAAAAAGCGGTTGTTCTCGTCCCCTGCCGCATTCGCTTCCACGCTGGAGCGGCATCATGCGACCCTCACGGCGGCGGCGTCCGTGCGCGAGCCGGACGCGCTGAGCGATCGTATTTTGCGCAAGGCCATTCAGAAGGCCGAAGAAGACTACGCTGACGACGGCCGCTTCGAAGAAGCACAGGAAGAGGCCGTAGAAGAGGCCAGCAAGCGCAGCGCGCCGCTGACGGAAGACGAGCGGCGCATGCTCCGGCAAATGAGGGAATGGGCGCAAGGAGCGAGCCACAAGCCAGACTCCAAGGCGGACGCCATCATCGAATGGATCGAAGCCAACCTGAAACCCGAAGGCGAATGGAATGACCGGCGCGTCATCCTGTTCACTGAATACCGGACGACGCATCAATGGCTTCACGAGCTGCTGGCCGCTCACGGGTTCGGCGGTGAGCGACTGGGCATTATCCACGGCGGGATGGCGCAAGAGGATCGGGAGATCGTCAAGGCGGCGTTTCAAACCCATCCCCGCGATTCCGAAGTCAGGATTTTGCTCGCGACCGATGCCGCGGCGGAAGGGATTGATCTGCAGAACTATTGTAATGCGCTGATTCACGTAGAGATTCCGTACAACCCCAATGTCATGGAGCAGCGCAACGGCCGTATCGACCGGCACGGCCAGAAGGAAGACGAGGTCCTGATCTGGCATCCGGTCGATGGTGGCGAAGCTGAAGGCGACGCGCTGGGCGGGCATAAGGACGATATCATCCGCGCCCTTCGAAAACTCGAAGCGATGCGCGAAGACATGGGTTGCGTGAACCCGGTGATCGTGCCGCAGATGGCAGGACTCATCGAAGGCCGACGGCGTGAACTCGATACGCGCGAAGCCGAGGCGCGGGCCGCCAAGGCGCGGCGTTTCGTAAAGGCGGACCGCCAGCTCAAAGAGCGCATCGAACGTCTTCACGATCGTCTCGAAGAAACCCGCAAAGACTTCCATTTGCGGCCTGAACGCATTCTCGCCGCGGTGAAGGCGGGTCTGGCGCTGGCGGAAAAGCCGCCGTTGAAGCCGTTCACCCTCGAAAACGCACCGGACGGGACGGTCTTCGAGATGCCGCCGCTCACAGGGTCATGGGCGCGTTGTCTTGAAGGCCTGCGCCATCCCTACACCGGGAAGCTGAGGCCGATCACGTTCGACCACGACGTCGCTGAGAACCGTGACGATGTCGTTCTGGTGCATATGAATCATCGCCTGGTGCAGATGTGCCTGCGCTTGATGCGCGCCGAAGTATGGGCGACCGATGACGTCAAAAGACTCCACAGGGTTGATGTCCGGTCGCTGCCCAACGATGTTTTGGCAACACCCGCCGCGGTCGTCGTTTCCCGTCTCGTCATAACCGGCGGCAATCATCATCGCCTGCACGAGGAGCTCACGGTGTCGGGCGGATACCTACGGGACAACGGCTATGCGCGTGAAGCGCGCGTCACTCAAATCAACGAGTGGCTCGACCGCGCGCAGCCGCTCGCAAGCAAGGCGCCTGCCTTCAGCCAGATGGCGCGCCGCTTTCGAAACCATGAAGACTCGGTGCTGCAAACGGTCGAGGCCCGGTCACGCGACCGTCTGCGCAATCTCGAAAACACGTTGAACACGCGCAAGAGCCAGGAAATCAAGAACATCGAAACCGTACTGGACGAACTGGCACGCGCGATCGAAAGCGAACTCAAGAAGGATACGCAGCCGCAGCAGCTCTCGCTGTTTTCCGAGGATGAGCGCTTGCAGGTTCGTCGGGATTCCGATGCGTTGCGCGCGCGCCTTGCACGCATCCCTGACGAAAAGTTGCAAGAAGTCACTGCAATCGAGCAGCGCTACGAGGGTTTCGCGGCACGGACATTTCCCGTCGCCGTCATCTTGCTAGTCCCCGACTCTGAAATTGAGGAGGCGGGGCAATGAGCGATCTCGCCCAACATACGGAGTGGCTGTCGCTCATCGACATTTCCGGCCCGTTTCTGGCCGAGCCGGTGCTCAAGGACGCATTCCCCCAGGGACTCGAAGAGCTCGATACGCAAAAGCGAAGGACGATCCGACAGGCCTATGACGAATGGCGCGAAGCGATCGATCTGGCCGACCCGGACCTTCCGAGGATTCATCAGGCCTGGATCGACTTCGTATTGAGGCAGGCGCTCGAACTGGACGACGACGGCAAAGGCGATGTCTTCAAGACGGGAGCCGAGCTACCGGACGCGATTCGCTGCGAAATCGCGGAGTACGGCGTGACGCTTCGTCCCGACTACGCCGTCATTGACGATCAGCGGGCGGAAAGGCCGTTGATGCTCGTTTGCAAGTACGGGCCGGATACACCGCTCGATAGGCCGCTCAAAGGTGATGGCTGGGTGACCACCCCTGCCGAGCGAATGGTCGATCTGTGTCGTGCCGTGAACGTCAGGCTGGGCCTCGTCACGAACGGCGAACAGTGGATGTTCATCGATGCCCCGGTCGGGGCTGTGACCACTTTCGCGAGTTGGTATGCCCGGCTGTGGGGACAAGAGCCGTCCACATTGCGGGCCTTCGTCAATCTGCTCGGCGTGAGACGGTTTTTCGTCGACGGCTCCGACCAGTTGCCTGCCTTGCTGGACGAGTCTCTGAAACTTCAGGACGAAGTGACCGACGCGCTCGGAGAGCAGGTCCGTCGGGCGGTCGAAGTCCTCATACAGTCGCTCGACCGGGCGGACGTCGACCGCAACCGCGCGCTCCTCGCCAATGTCGAACCGGCGGAGCTGTACGAAGCCGGCTTGACCGTGATGATGCGGATCGTCTTCCTGCTTTCTGCCGAAGAGCGCGGATTGATGCTCTTGGGAGACGAGCGCTATGAGGCCAATTACGCCGTCTCGACCCTGCGCATGCAGCTGCGCAGCGAAACCGAGGAAATTCTCGAACGACGTTTCGATGCATGGTCGCGTCTGCTCGCGATATTCCGGGTGGTTTATGGCGGCGTAGACCACGAGGCTATGCGACTGCCGGCCCTGGGCGGTTCGCTATTCGACCCCGATCGATTTCCCTTTCTGGAAGGAAGGGCGAAGGGAACGAACTGGAAGACCGACCCGGGTGCGCCGCTTCCGATCGACAACCGCACGGTCCTTCTGTTGCTGGAAGCCGTGCAATTGTTCCAAGGGCGCGCGCTGTCCTATCGTGCTCTGGACGTCGAACAGATCGGTTATGTGTACGAGGGCCTGCTCGAAAGAACGGTTGTCCGAACCAAAGAGGTCACGCTCGACCTCGATGCGACCAAGAGCGCGAAGAAACCTTGGGTCGGTCTCGATGAACTGGACGCCGCAAGGGGCAAAGGCGACGACGCCGTCCTCGAATTGCTCAGGGAACGCACCGGTAGCTCCGCGAGCCGTGTCCGCAACGACTATGCAAAGAAGGTGGACGAAGCCGATGCCGATAGGTTGCTCACGGCCTGTCATGGCGATCAGGCACTGCGCGACAGGATCAAACCGTATTTTCATCTGCTTCGCATCGACAGCTGGGGCTATCCGCTCGTTTATCCCGAAGGGACGTTTACGGTCACAACGGGTACGGACCGCAGCGAATCCGGGACGCATTACACGCCGAAGTCTTTGACGGAGGCCATCGTCAAGGAAACCCTCGAACCGGTCGCCTATGATGGCCCTGCCGAAGGTAGGCCGCGTGAAGAGTGGAAGCTCAAATCTGCAAAGGCCCTGCTCGAACTCAAAATCTGCGATCCGGCCATGGGCTCGGGGGCTTTTCTCGTGCAGGTTTGCCGATGGCTTTCTGAGCGTCTGGTCGAAGCCTGGCGCCAAAGCGACGCGGCCGGGAATGCGGTCACGGCCGAGGGCGTTGTCGTTGCCAAACCCAACGGACATGAACCGCTGCGCGACGATCCGGAAGAAAGATTGCTGACTGCGCGGCGCTTGATCGCCGAGCGATGCCTCTACGGCGTCGATGTTAATCCGCTGGCGGTGGAGCTCGCGAAGCTCTCGATTTGGCTGGTCACGTTGGCAAAGGGCCGTCCATTTGGCTTCCTCGACCACAACTTCCGCGCAGGCGACAGCTTGTTGGGCGTGCACGACCTGGACCAACTGCTTTATCTCGACATGAAGCCGGGCAAGGGCAGTTCCAAGAAGCTCTTCGCCAAGGAAATCGATCAGGCCATCGAGACGGCGATCGCCGTGCGCGCCGGCATTCGCAGCAGACCCATCCGCGATATTCGTGATGTGCAGGCCATGGCCGCTATGGATGACGAAGCACGGGCAAAACTGGAGCTTCCCGGCCTAATCGCCGATGCGTTGATCGGCGAGGTACTGACTGCGGATGGCAGGAACCCGAGCACCGTCGCGCTTTCGGTCGAAGCAGGCAATGCAATCGCGGGTCAGGCAGATGCCATAGCCGCGATGAAGCGGCGGGCCAAGGTTGGTCTCGCCAAGGACGTGACAGACGGCAAACAAATCCGCCGGCCGTTCCACTGGCCGCTCGAATTCCCAGAAGTTTTCGCAGGACCGAGAAACGGTTTCGATGCGATGGTCGGCAACCCTCCGTTCCTGGGCGGCCAGAAGATCACCGGAGCCATGGGAACGGTCTTTCGGGAGTATCTCGTCGAACAGCTCGCTGGTGGGACGCGCGGGTCTGCCGATCTGGTTTCCTACTTCTTTCTGACCGCTTTCTCGCTGCTCGCGAAGGACGGCCTGTTCGGCCTACTCGCCGTAAACACAATTGCTGAGGGCAACACGCGCGAGATCGGGCTCGACCGAATACTCGCGCAGGGCGGTGTGATCGTTGCAGCCTATCCGAGCGAAGTCTGGCCGGGCACGGCGAACGTCGTGACCAGCCGCGTTCATCTGGTCAATGGCGAATGGAGCGGAGTACGTACGCTTGCGGGCAAACCAGTCAGCCGCATCAGTTCGTATCTGGGTACCTCAGAGTCATGGGCGCCTGTAAAACTCAAGACCAATCTCGGTCTCGTGTTCCAAGGCAGCATCACGCTCGGAGAAGGGTTTCTGGTCGACGAAGATTTTGCGAAAGCAGCGATCGCGGAAGATCCCGAGTACCAGAAACTCATCTATCCCTACCTGATTGGCCGCGAAGTCAATCAGAGCCCCGAGCATCTTCCCGGCAGGCTCGTCATAAACTTCTTCGACTGGTCGGAGGAAAAGGCGGCCAAGTTTCCGTTGGCCTATGACAAGGTGGTTCGGGATGTGAAGCCTGAGCGACAGGTTCGAAAAGACAACGGCGAATACAAACTTAGAAAGCCACTACCGCAACGCTGGTGGCAATATGCGGAAAAGCGTCCGGCCTTGTATCACGCGATCGGGCGTGGTGATCTCTACAGCTCTCACCCCGCAGGTTGGAAACCCGGCAGCGTCAAGTTCGAGCGGGTGATTGTCTTCGCTACCGGGGCGACCAAGTATCCGTGCTTCACGCTCGTGCCCAACGAATACATCTGCGCGAACACGGTTTGCGTCGTGGCGAGTGACAGTTACGCACTGTTCGCCTGCCTTTCGTCTGATCTTCATGTCGTTTGGGCTTGGGAACATGGCTCGAAAATGAAGCAGGACCTGCGTTATACCCATGGCGACATCTTCGAAACCTTCCCGTTTCCTGGCGGCGTTCTGTCGAACGATTCCACGGACCTAGCCAGTCTGGGAGCGGAATTTTTCGATGCACGGCGCGAATATATGGTCGCGAACGACAAGGGGATGACGAAGTTCTACAACGATTTCCATGACCCGGATTGCAATGAAACGGCTATCGTTGCCTGCCGCGACCTCCAAAAGCAAATCGACGACGCCGTTTTGGTGGCATACGAAATCGATGACATCGATCTAGACATCGGCTTCCATGAGGTAGGCTACCTGCCAGCGGACAAGAACACGCGCTACACGATGAGCGAGGAGGCACGCCAAAAGACCCTGGCTCGATTGGCGCTTCTCAACAGGAAACAGCACGAGTCCGAGGCGAATCCGGGGAGCACAGGCAAGCGCAGCGGCTCCAGAAGGGCATCCAACGACGCGCTCGACGATTTGTTTGCGGAGCGGGGAAGCAGTCTATGAACGACGAAAAACAAAGCACTCCGCTGACCATACCGGACAAGAGCGGTGGCACCGACACCTATCGCATGACGGTCGACCTCAACGTCCTCGACCACCTCGGCATCAATCTCTACAGCAACATCGCCGCGGTCCTGACCGAGGCCGTCGCCAACGCATGGGACGCGGACGCGCAGTCCGTCGAGATCACGATCGACTCCGACGCGGAATGGATCGAGATCGTCGATGACGGCATCGGCATGACCGTCGCCGACATGAACGAGAAATACCTGCGTGTCGGCTACCGGCGGCGGGAGGAAGACGACACACACGGCAGGACAACCGCCAAAGGTCGCCAGGTCATGGGCCGCAAGGGCCTCGGCAAACTCTCCCTGTTTTCGATCGCCAACCTGATCGATGTGCAATCGGCCAAAGACGGTCAATCACATGGCCTGCGCATGAGCGTCGACGGCATTCACAAGTCGGTCGAGAACAAGGAACCGTTCTATCGCCCCGACCCGCTACCGGCCGGTGAGGTCACCGTCACCAAAGGCACGAAAATCGTCTTGCGGGACATCAAGCGCCAGAGGCTCGGTCGCGGGGCTGCGGCGTTGCGCAAGAGGTTGGCAAGGCGCTTTTCGGTAATCGGCGCACTGCACGACTTCTCGATCACGATCGACGGTCAACCCATCACCACGGACGACCGCGGTGACCTTCCAATAGTGCAGTTTCTCTGGACCATGGGGGAGTTCGAGCCGGAACCAGCCTCGATTCCCAAGGTGCTCGAACGGGAGACCCTCCCCCACCGGTTCGACGGGTGGGACGCGACCTGGAGCGTCGATGGCTGGATCGGCACGGCACGCCTTCCCAAACAGCTCGACAGCGAAGATGCTGGCAACCTGAACGGCATCGTCGTGTTCGCGCGCGGGCGATTGTTCCACGAGAACATCCTCGACAAGGTCAATGACGGCCGGCTCTACACCAAGTACCTGACCGGGCAGATCGAGGCCGATTTCCTTGATGAGGACGACGAACCCGACATCGCGACCAGCGACCGTCAGCGCGTCCAGGAGGACGACCCGCGCTATGCCCAGCTTCTGGCGTTTCTGCGCTCGCGCCTCACGCAGGTCGAAAAGCGCTGGACCGAGTGGCGGCGCAAGCACGAGGTCGATAAGGCCAAGGAAACCTCGCCGGCCCTAGCCGAATGGTTCGAGACGCTGCCGGAGGGTTTTCGCAAGAGCGCGGAAACCTTGATCGCCAAGCTCAGCGCCCTGCCGGTCGACGAGGACGAGGATCGGAAGCTGCTCTACCGGCACGGCATTCTCGCGTTCGAACGAATGCGAATTCGCGGCTCTACTGAGGAATTCGTCGCCAGTATCCACAACGTCGATCAGTTGCTCACCGTGCTAGCGGATCGCGACTCTCTCGAAGCGTCCCTGTACCGGGACATCGTCAAGTCACGCCTCGATGCGATCAAGGACTTCCAAGAGATCGTCGACGAGGACGCCAAAGAAAAGGTCCTGCAACAGTACCTGTTCGACCATCTGTGGCTCCTCGACCCCGCGTGGGAGCGCGCCACGGATAGCGAGATCATGGAGTCACGCCTCACCGCCGAGGGCGTGATCATCGATGACCTGACGGAAAAGGAGAGGCTCGGCCGGGTCGATATCGCTTACCGCACCAATGCCGGAAAGCACATCATCGTCGAACTGAAAAAGGCAGGCCGGAAGATGAAGCTTCTCGAATTGCAGGAGCAGGGCCAGACCTATGTCGACAAGCTGCGCAAGATACTTTTAGCGCAGGAGGAAAACGCGCCCAACATTGAGGTTGTTTTCGTAGTCGGCAAGCCGCTCGATGATGAAAAGGACAACCCGGAACGTGTCAAGAATTCAATGGCTGCGATCTCGCCCGGCAGCCGGATTGTACACTACGACTCCCTGATCGCTGGCGCTCAAACGGCGTACTCCGGATACCTCAAGAAGAGCAGGGAACTGGATCGGCTCGAGAACATCGTGGACAGGATCTAGAGGGCGTTGTCGATGACCAAAACACGGAACGCCTGGATTATCGTGGAAGCGGACGATGCGATTTCGTCGTTCTGGCCCGCATACACGGCCGTCTTGCCGGGCGATGGCAGGACGCTGACCACCATCGCCGAGGGCGACGGTGTCATCGTCGCAGACAATGCCGGCAATGTCGCGCGCGTCGGTCGTGTCCTGCGTAGCCGCTCTGACATCTTGAGCACGACAGTCTATTTCGACCGCGTCGCCGAAGGCACGGCGGATGCATCGCTTACAGCGGCCGGGCTGACGCTACCCGCATCCGGCGGGGCGGCTCGCATTCAGTGGGACGATTTTCAGGCGGTCGTTCCGAGGGTGACGGGCATGGTCGCCGCGGACGTCCCGCTTATCGAAGACCAGGCCTATATCCGTGAACTCCTGCAACTCGCCGTCACCGATGATCTACTCGGACCGGCGAACGGACCGTACGAGCAGATAGTCGATATGGGTGTGCGCGACCGCTACCTGGTCGGCAAGATCGCGCCGCGGCAGCAAGGCGATGCCGGCGGCGGAATCGAGGGACTCGAGGGACCGCTCGAAGCCGAAGACGAGGAGGAACCGGACGATCTAAATGTGCATACTGGCCGCCACGACCCCGGGGCGGAATTCGACTCGACCAGCGGCCATGTTGACACCGAGGCCGCCACTGCGGACGAGATCGATGCCGCGAGCAACCAGTCACTTGTGCCCTCGAGTATCGGCTACACCTTCTGTGTCGACGGTGACGTGAAAACCATAGAGGTCGAGGCGCGGTGGGGGCGGTATGTGCGGTCGTACGATCACGACCACACCAAGACGGTGAACAGGAAAATCAAGGACGAGCACGGCAACGTCGTCGATACCGAACAGCAGGAGGTAAAAGTCAAAGTCTGGCAGCGCGAACCGTGCGGCGGGCGGATTACGGTCGACCTAACCGATGGCGCGATCGCCCATCGCGCTCCGGACGGGAGCCAGCCTACGGTGCGTATTCAGGGGACAGTGCGCGGCAAGAACGCCAACGGCGACCGGCTCGTTACTCTCTTTCTGGTCAACGCGCAGGAAGAGCCCGAGGAAAATAAGGACAGTGCATGGCTGTTCCAGCCGGAATTGATCGCGCGCGCACCGAAAGACGAAGGCGATAAGGCGATCTTTCGGCGGCGGCTGGCGCTATCAACCCAGGGCGACGACCCGGAGCGCGATACGCTGGAAATGATCTACCGGCGTCAGGTCGAGTTCGCGGTCGGCCATGGTATCGCCGTCCATGCCGTCCTCCCGCCCGGCGACCCCGAGCGCGCTACCGAAGTCAGTACGGTGGTCATGCCACAGCACGAAGTGCCTGTCACCGAGACGCCCGGCCTGCGTCCCGAAGACCGCCCGGCCATGCAGGAGATGGTCGACAAGGGCTTTCTCGATATGGAGGTGCTTGCGACCCTGGAGCGCAAAGACCTCGTCAGCGCCTTGTCGGTGCTATCGGATGACTATGTCACCTGGATTGGCGAGCAGAAGGCGCGCATCGGCGCGGACGTCCTCGGCCATGACGACGCGGCCCATGCGACGATCGCCCGCTGCGACGAGATCGCAAAGCGTCTCAAGGAGGGGATCGACGTTCTGGCCGACCCCGCGAACGACAAGGCGCTGACCGCGTTTCGCTTTGCGAACAAGGCAATGGCCAGCCAGCGCATTCACAGTATCTACGCGCTCGCGCGGCGGCGCGGCGAGGACGTCGAACTCGCCGATTTCGAGGTGCGTAAGAACCGCTCATGGCGGCCATTCCAGCTCGCCTTCATCCTGCTGTCTCTGCCGTCACTGACTGACCCGACTCACAAGGACAGGACCGAACCCGTTGCCGCCCATGCCGACCTACTGTGGTTTCCAACGGGCGGCGGAAAAACAGAGGCCTATCTCGGGGTTGCCGCCTTCGCAATGGCCATGCGCCGTCTGCATGGCGGTCTGGGCGGTTACGATGGTATGCGCGGACTCGGCGTCATCATGCGCTACACGCTGCGCCTGCTCACGCTCCAGCAATTCCAGAGGGCGTCGACGCTGATTTGCGCGATGGAGCTGTTACGGCAGGAGGCGATCGCCGCCGGCGATGAGTCCCTCGGGCATACGCCCTTCACGATAGGCCTGTGGGTCGGCAACAAGGTGACGCCAGGGACAACGCAGGACAGCCACAAGGCCATTAAGGACATTCGCGATCCCGACAAGTTCGACGCTGGCGGCACGTCGCCCGCCCAGCTCACGAGTTGTCCGTGGTGCGGCAGCGAAATTTCAGACCGGCGCGATATCGAAGTCGATACGCTGCTCAAGCGTACGACGATCTATTGCGGCGACAAAAAGGGCCGGTGTGCGTTCTCGAAAGGAAAATCGAGCAAGAAATCGCATCCCGGCGTGCCCGTCGTCGTGGTCGACGAGGAAATTTATCACCGTCCACCGTCCATGCTGATCGCCACCGTCGATAAGTTCGCCCTGATGGCCTGGCGCGGTGAAACGCGGACGCTGTTCGGCCGTGCGACGAGCGAATGCCTGCGTCATGGTTTGCTCTGGCCGGAGGCTGATTGCACCGGCCGTCATCCGGCCAGCAAAGGCCAGCCCAAGACTGAAGCCAAGACGATCGCACCGATCCGCCCGCCCGATCTCATTATCCAGGACGAGTTCCATCTCATCAGCGGTCCGCTTGGTACGATGGTCGGCCTCTACGAGACAGCGATCGACGAACTTTCGGGCTGGAAGCTCGGGGACAAGATCGTCAAGCCGAAGATCGTGGCTTCGACTGCGACTGTCCGTAAGGCCCCGGAGCAGGTCAACAATGTATTCATGCGGCGGGTCGCCGTCTTCCCGCCTAACGGCCTCGATGTCGCCGACAATTTCTTCGCGGTCCAGCGCCCGATAGCGCAGATACCGGGCAGGCGGTATTTGGGCGTCTGCTCTCCGGGCAGCTCCCGCCCGGCAATGCTCATCCGCGTCTATACCGCATTCTTGACGGCCTCGCAGGCGTTGTTCGACCGCTTCGGGCAGGCCGCCGATCCGTACCTCACGACCGTCGGCTACTTCAATTCGTTGCGTGAGCTCGGCGGTATGAAGCGCCTCGCCGAGGACGATGTGCAGACCCGCGCCTACCGCGTGCAAATGAGCCTCGTCGACCGGCCGGGCCTTGCGCAGCGCAGTGTCAGCAATATCCGCGAGTTGACGTCACGGGTGTCGAGCCGGGACATCCCGAAATACCTCGACCAACTCGAAGTGAAGTTCAAGGCACAGTTCGACCCGGCCGATGGCAAGTTCGTCACCAGGTGGGACGAAGGCGATGCGCGGTCGATCGACGTGGTGCTCGCCACCAACATGCTGTCGGTCGGCGTCGATGTGAACCGGTTGGGCCTCATGGTAGTGAACGGCCAGCCGAAAGGGACGGCGGAATACATTCAGGCTACCAGCCGCGTCGGCCGTTCGTTCCCCGGCCTCGTCTGCACTGTTCTCACTTGGGCGCGGCCACGCGACCTTTCCCACTACGAGACGTTCGAACACTACCACGCCACGTTCTACAAACACGTCGAAGCGCAGTCGGTGACACCGTTCTCGCCACGAGCGATGGACAGGGGTCTGACCGGCGCGCTTCTCAGCGTAGTCCGACTGGAGAACGACCTGTACAACCCCAATGTCGGCGCAGGGGCATTGGAAAAGACGGACGATGCCGATGTCGGCCGCGCTGCCAATACACTGGTATCGCGCGCGTGGTCGATTTCGCAGGAAAGCTGGGTGAAGGCACTCGCATCCGACGAAATCAAGGAGCGCGTCGACGAATGGGCGGCAGAAGCAAACAAGGGTGGGCGCACGCTCGCCTACGAACGCAAGGGCGCGAACAAGGCCACGACGGTGGCGTTACTGCGCAAACCGGGCATTCAGGCGTGGGACAATTTCACCGTCCCGATGTCGATGCGGGAAGTGGAGCCGGGTGTCCGCCTCGTCATGAACACTAGGCGTTTCACCGGCACGGAACCTGACTGGACGCCACGGCCAGTCGACGACGACGAGGGTGAATCGTGACCAGTGAGAAGACACCCGTCGGGGCGGTGCGGCCCTCACAAATCCTTTGGACCTACGGGCCGGGGGCACTCGTCGACCTTCCCAGCTTGTCGGTCGTCACGCTGGCGACCGACCGCTGGGAGGAAAGCCGCTGCCAGCCGATTGAAGAAGCCCGTTTGCTCGCCGCTGTCCGAAAGGCGCTCGGACAGCAGGTCGAGAAGCTCCGCGTGCCTCCGTTCCAAGCTGGCGAAGACGTCAATGTCTGGTCGGCCGAAGCCAATATCGGCGTTCCGGTCCGGCCGTTCCCGCGCTGGCTGCGCTGCGTGAAATGCGGCCTGCTTTCGCCCTATGATCTCGGCCTGTTCGAGTGCAAGGAAGACCGTTACCGGCCGGAGCGCACACGCTTTGTCCACAAGGACTGCCGGGGCTCGAAGGGAGACCAGCCGCCGAAAGACGCGGACGCCGTCCCGGCACGTTTCCTGCTTGCCTGCCGCGCCGGCCACCTTGATGACTTTCCATGGCACTATTTCGTTCACAGCGGCCCGTCATCATGCAAGGGCCTGCTGCGGTTCTTCGAAAGCGGCGCGTCGCTCCAGACCGAAAACCTGTGGGTCAAATGCGATACGTGTGGCGCATCGCGCAATATGGCGCACGCATTCGGGAAGTCAGGCAAGGAGAACCTGCCGCAATGCCGCGGCCGCCATCCGCATATGGACCAGTTCGACCACGACTGCCACGAACAGGCCCGTGCCGTGCTACTCGGTGCGACCAACAGTTGGTTTCCGATCACCCTGTCGGCGCTCGCTATACCGCTCGCGCGCGATCCGATTACCCAGCTCGTCCAGGACGGCTGGGACTATTTCGCGGACCTCGATTCCGAAGCCGAGGTCGCGATCACCATCAAGGCGCTTAAGAAGACCGGCGCTTTGCCGGGCATCGACAAGCACACGCCCAAGGCCATTTGGGACGTGATCGAGGCCATAAAATCCGGCAAGGCGGCCAGCGTAAGCGGCGCAGACATTAAAGGGCCGGAATGGGACGTGCTGACCGATCCCAATCCGCCGACCGACTGGCCGCATTTCCTGAGCAAGCTCGCCGCCGTCCCTACCGCGTACAAAAAGCAGCTCCACAGTGTTCTGCTGCTGGAACGGTTGCGCGAAGTGAATGCCTTGCTCGGGTTCACGCGGGTCGAGGCGCCCGAAGAGTCCGGAAATCCCGATGAACAGCCCGTCCGCGCGGGACTTTGCAAAGATCCGCCGAAATGGGTTCCTGCCACGCAAGTGCATGGCGAAGGCATCTTCATACGCTTCGATGAAAAGGCGCTGCAATACTGGGAAGCGCGGCCCGCCGTGAAGGCACGCGACAAGAAACTTGTCGCCGGGCATCGCGGCTGGCGCAATGCGCGCAAACTCGACCCGGACGAGGGCTATCCGGGAATCCGCTACGTCATGCTGCACACGCTTTCGCACCTGCTCATCAGGGAGCTGGCGCTCGAATGCGGCTACAACGCCGCCAGCATTCGCGAGCGCATCTATGCCGATACTGAAAGTGACGCGCAGCAAGCCGGCGTATTGATCTATACGGCGGCGGCCGACTCCGACGGTACGCTCGGCGGTCTGGTCGAGCTCGGAAAGCCGGACAATCTGGGGCGTCTTCTCAAGCAGGCGCTCGGTCGGGCAACGATTTGTTCCTCCGATCCACTATGCTCGGAGCACGAGCCGGAGAAAGACCGTTCACTGCACGCCGCCGCGTGTCACGCCTGTTCATTCGTCTCCGAAACGTCCTGCGAGTGCGGCAACCGTTACATCGATCGCGCGCTGATCGTCCCCACGCTGGACGAGACAGGCGCGGCGTTCTTCGATTGAGGTGCCGGATTGCAGGACTTGCTTCGTGCCATTACCGATCTCGTTTCCAACACGCCCCCTGACCGCATCCGTCAGCTCGCCGGGCAGATAAAGACTCTGTCCGGCCCGGCCCAGGCAGCGGAGCTTTCCGGCTGGGCGCTGACACCCGGCGGTAAGCTAAGGGTCAAGGCCGTCACAGAAGCCTGGAAACCGAACGGCATCCCTGCCGTCGAGCTCGCCGGTATGGTGATCGGTGCGAGCCATGCCTATCACAAGGCGAAAACTGAAGAGGCCGCCGAACTCGTCTGGACAGGTCCGTCCAGCGAGCTCGTCGCGACGCGCAAGACCGAACAGGCCTTGTTGCAGGTCATTCAGCGCGCGGAGAGCAAGCTCTTCCTGACCAGCTTCGTTACCTACAAGCTCACATCGATCATGGAGGCGTTGACGGCTGCGGTCGATCGCGGTGTCGAGGTGTCCATACTACTGGAGTCCAGTGACCAGCACGGCGGGGGTGTATCGATCGACGGCATCGGCCAGATGAAAAAGGCCCTACCAGCCGCGCGCATCTATTTCTGGGGTGACCGACCAGAGACCTTCGCTGGTGGCAAGGTCCACGCCAAAGTCGCGGTTGCAGACGAAAGGATCTGCTTCATTTCCAGCGCCAACCTGACCGGCCATGCGATGGAGAAGAACATCGAGGCCGGTGTTTTGATCTCCGGCGGTTCCATACCGCGCAATCTCCACAGGCATCTCGAAGCGCTCGATACGGCCCGTGTCATCACGAGTGTATGAGATGAACATGGTTGACCGTCAGACACGCTCACGGATCATGGCCAGTGTCGGTCAGAAGGACACTGGCGCGGAGATGGTGCTGCGCCGGGCGCTGCACGGAAGTGGCCTTCGCTACAGGCTGCATGTCCGCGAACTGCCCGGAAGCCCCGACCTGGTCTTTCCGCGATTTCGCGCGGCCGTCTTCGTCCATGGGTGCTATTGGCACGCCCATGGATGCTACCGCTCCACCATCCCGAAATCACGCAGCGCGTTCTGGACCGAAAAGTTCGACGCCAATCGCCGTCGTGATGCCGAGAAGGCGGCCGAGCTGCGGGACATTGGCTGGCGTGTGTTGACCGTGTGGGAGTGCGCCCTCAAGGGCAAGACGGCACTGCCGATGCCTGACGTCGTTGATCGCGTGTCCCGCTGGCTTCACACCGAAGAACCGTGCGCTGAAATCGCCGACCATGAATTAGCGGTCGCGAAGGCACAAGGGAAGGCGTCATGAAGATCGCCTGCCTTGGTTGGGGGTCGTTGATCTGGGACCCGCGCACGCTGCCCGTCAGTTCGGACTGGTTGAACGATGGTCCTTTGCTGCCAGTCGAGTTCACGAGGCAATCGAACGACGGCCGCATCACCCTCGCCATTACGCCGGATGCGTGCGCGGTGAAGGTGTTCTCCGCCTTGCTCGACGTCTTAACGATGGACGAAGCGTGCCGTGCACTCGCCGAACGCGAAGGGATTCCGGCCAAATTCATCACCCGGTCGGTCGGTCATTGGGCGGCATCGTCACAGTCAGACCATCCACAGGCCAGGGCTGTCGGTGATTGGGCGATGCAAGCCGGCTATGAAGGCGTCGTGTGGACCGCGCTCCAGCCGAAGTTCGACAAAGCCTATGTGACGCCGAGTTGCACGCAGGTGCTCGCCTATCTCGGCGGCCTGTCGGGAGATGCCCGCAAAGGCGCGGAGATCTACGTGCGGCGCACGCCCGCGGCCATCCGGACGGCATATCGTGACGAGATAGAGCGCGCCCTCGGCTGGACACGGATTGTTGACGCGTAGCGCGTGTTCTCACGCGTCCCAGACGATTTCAGCGGCAAGGTAGTCGTGCAGCACGATCCGCACGACAAGTCCCCCTTCCTGGAAAACGGCATATCTGTAGATGCCGGGCTGGACCTCGACCCATGAACCGACCAGGTCTTGCCCGGTCGCGAGGCGTGTCATCATCCGGCTACCGACTTCGGGCCAAACGCCGTCCCCCCCGGTGATTTCGAATGCGGCACGTTCTTCCGAAGCGAGGCATTGTATCGGCGTGAACCACACGCGCGCCGGATCGTCCATCAATGGCTCGCCATACTCGAAATAGGCGTGGCCGCGCGCATTCTTGACGAGGACCTGCCTGACACGGTCAGGCTCCGGCTTCCAGACGGTTTCGGTCTTGCCGCCTATGGTTTCATACGCCGTCTTCGCGCGCTCAATGCGCGCCTTGAGCTTTTCGTTCCGCCGCAGGACTGCGGCAGCCTGGGGGTTTGACTGGCACGCGGGATCGGTGCTCCCGCTCAAAACCGCTGACAGGAAGACCAGAAGGTATTCTTCGTCTTTCGAGAACCCGCTGTTGCAGTCTTCACAAATTTCGACGACCGGGAGGTTTGCGGGATAGGGCCTGTAAAGAAGGCTTTTGGATGGCACGTGGTCGCGGTTAACTTTCACGTCGCTCAGCCATCGTGTGCAGTGAATGCACCATGATTGGTTTCGTTCATCGGCGAATGGTTCGATCTGTTGCATAGGTCGAAATTACCACCCTATTGCGCCCTAGGAAGTGTGGGCAGTTGGCCGAGATCCGCCAATCCAAACATAATATCACCGTCGGCATCCAGTTGAGAAGCCAGTCAGACCCCGCACCGATGGGGTTGTTGATTTTCACCACCGGGACGTGATCGATGTTAGGTTCACGGCCATTGGCGATGAGGCGGTCCCGCAGCACAGAGGTCAGGAGGATCATGCCGCAGCCCTCCCATCCTTAGCTGATGCTACCGACGCGCTATCCGCGTTGGGCAGATGCGCCAGCAGCCAGTCCGCCGCCTTGCTCGCTTGCGACGCGGCAATTCATCTGACCCGTGATCGCCGACCGCCACAAGACGGTGGCACTCACGGGTCCAGTGCGTGCATCGCAATAGCGATGCTGCCTGTTGATTATCACTTACATGCTTCAAGCCCATATCAAGACGACGGGTGGGACACGGCTGAAATTCTGCTCATTGAGCGAGCCATGCTCAACAGTCGGCGGCAGGCAGGGTTATCATTCCGGTTGGACCAAACCATGCTGAACGGTAACACCTCACCTGCGAGCCGCTTATAGATAACCCCCGGAAACTGTGCGACGGTCGTGGCCTCGCTCGTTAACGTAAGGCCTCGACCCACGGCCACCAGCGACAGGATATTGTCACGGCCGACCTGCTGGGATTGAATATCAGGGTGGAGGCCGAGGTCGGCAAGGTGGGCAACCAGATAGTCGTGGATCTCTTGGCCCGGGGCCACATCGCTCACGATGAAGCGCTCGCCTGCCAGATCAGACCATTCGAGTTCGGCCTTGCTTTCCAAAGAATGATCAACAGGCAGCACCACGAAGACATGCTCGCACCAAAGATGCTCCGTTTCACAATCCTCCCAGGATGTCGTTCCCGTTATGAAAGCGACGTCCAGAAGCAGTTTCCGAACCGCAGCAATGTGTTCGGACGGGTTCCCATCGGTGATGTCGACATGGACATTCGGATGGCGTTCCCCGAACGCGCGCAGGAGACCGAACAAAAAACCTGACGCAAGAGACGAGAATATCCCGACCTTGAGCAGTCCCTGGTCAGCCCGGCCAACCGCAGCGACTTTGGTCACGCCGATGTCGATCTGCCGAAGGGCATGCCGGGCGCTGCGCAGAAACTCCTTCCCGGCGACTGTCAGCCGCACCCCGCCCGAATGTCGTATGAAAAGTGAGGCACCCAATTCATCCTCAAGGTCGCGGATCTGGCGGCTGACCGATGATTCATTGATGGCCAAGGCGATTGCGGCCTTGCGGAAACTCCCGTGGTCGACCGCCGCAAGGAAATGCCGCAACTGGCGCAACCGGATTGTGTTCTTACCGGCGCTGCCCTCGACAATACGCGCGAGGGCGGAGCTGCCAGGTGAGGCGTCCTTGTTCCGGTGCGCAGGCATGACGCATCATCCCGAAGCGCAGCAGGCATCTGGCCTGCGTTCGGTCGCGGCCTGCCGGCGAAGGCGACGGCGCGTGCCACGGGAGAGGCGCGCGCCATGATGCCCAGATTCGTACGCGACCATGTCCCCTCCTCTCCGCTTCAAACTTAATACCATTCAGTTCTTGGGATGGTGCTGCTTGACATCGGCTCCGTCAACGAAAAAAGTAAAACGCATTCAGTTTTCACGGACAGTTGCAGCAGGGATCCCGATGGCTCGGCCCAGGAAGGAGCAGGAACTTGATATTCCTCGCCGCGCGGTCGAGGAAACGATCCGCCTGCTGGCACAACAGGGCGACTTCGGTGTTCCACTGACGGCGGTGGCACAAGCCGTGGGATGCACGGCGCCGGCCCTTTACGGCCATTTCCGCAACAAGAATGCTTTGCTGCGCGCGGTGCGCGATGAAGGCTTTGGACGGCTCTACAATGAGAAGTTCGCGGTTTTCGAACAGATGCGAGGCGATCCGTTCGGCTATTTGCGCGATGGCAGCTATGCCTATGCGCGCTTCGCTCTGGAGAACCCCACTCTGTACCGGCTGATGTTCTCACCGCCTCCGAAGCTTGGGGTGAGCGATGATCCGTGGTCAGGCGAAGCGGGTCGTCAGGTCCTGAGTCTGCTGCTGACAGGCCTGCGCTCATCTCAGGAGCATGGTTACTTGCCGGGTGCTGACCTGCAACGCTACGGCTTCATGTTCTGGTCAACGATCCATGGTGCGGTCAGTCTGAACATTCAGAACCGCCTGCTGGACCACGCGGCGAAGTGGGACTCGACGCAGAGCGTGATAGACGCGCTCATGGAGATGATCGCGGCAACCGGCCCGGCCAAACACCCGATCACGTCATGAGCGGATCTTTCGCGCCTTTGCAAAGCCACGATCCGTGGCGATGAACCGCTCCAACATCGGCACGATAAGCCTGACGGGATCGGCGGCGGACTGGCCGCTCTCGCGGGCCAGTACCTCGGCATAGGCGATCAGATCGCGGTGAAGCGGCGCGGGCAGTTCCACCGTGATCTTCACGGGCTTGTCGTCCGTCAGCGGGCTGAGTTTCAGCTTGATCATGGTCAACCTCCTGCCGACTCGAATACAAGGTCGCGGGTGACGATGATCCTGACCGGGAAGCCCGGCCGGATGGTGAGCGTCGGCGCAACCTGCAATTGGCGCTGCACGATCTGCTGGCCCGCCTGGTTGATGGTATCCTGTGCGCCGTCGCGGATGGCGCGGATCAGTCGGTCCTCGTCGCTGCTGGCCAATTCCGCACCGACCGCAAGCAAGGTCGAGAGGCCAGCGGCCCGCATCAGATCCCACCAGTGGTAATCCACGCCATCCTCAAGCCCGGCGTAACCGGAAGCGTCCGCACCCGGCAGGCGCTCCAACACGATGGACCGTCCGCCCGGCAGGATCAGGCGATTCCAGACCAGCAGGACGCGGCGCTGGCCGAAGGTCACACCGTCATCATACTGGCCGATGATGCGCGTTCCCTGCGGGATCAGGAGCAGCGAGCCGGTCGGGCTGTCATAGACGTTCTCTGTCACTTGGGCCGTGATCTGGCCGGGCAAGTCGGAACGGATGCCGGTAATAAGCGCCGCCGGGATCACCGCCCCGGCTTGCAGGATATAGGGCGACGCCGGTGGTGCGACGCGATCCGGGGCGACGGTTTGCCGGTCCACGGGTCCATTGAGGAAAGCCGTGTGCCGGTCCTGCGTCGTGGGCTGCCCGGCAAGACCGAGGCCGGCCAGATCGGGAATTGCCGTTCCCGGCGTTCCTCCCGTGCGCGGGCCAGACTGGAAGAACACGCCGCTCAGACGAGCGGCTTCTTCCTCGGCGAGACGCCTCTGCTCATCTGGATCAACGGCGGGCGTCGTGATGGTCGGTGGCGCGACCGGTTGTCCCCGCCTCTCGGCCTCAAGTATCGGGCGGCCGAGATCGCCGGGCAACGCCGGTCCAAGGATCGGGCCGGTATAGTCGCGCGGCAAACCCGCCAGCCCATCTGCCGTGGGACGGTTCTCGGTCGAATAGAGTTCGCCACCGCCCGGTCCTGCGTCGCGGGTCTGGAGGGCGTAGATCAGTGCCCCGCCAATGCCGAGAAGGGCAACGGCTCCAGCGCCTGCCAGCACCTTGCGGGACAGGCGGGTGACGCGAGGCGGTTCGGCGCGCAACCGCATGGGGGCTGCGGTGTCGGTATCGCTCATGAGGGTGATCCTCCCGTGGTCGCACCGGCTCGCTGGGCTGCGGCCTGCGTCTGCTCGACGCGGACGATCCTGACGACCTGCTGGCGATCGCCGCTGCCGAGGCGAAGTTCCGCTGCGCCGAACAGGCGGTCCACGATCAGGACGTTCCGATGGATGCGGGAATTGACGATCTGCGGTTCACCGTCCGACCCAAGGACGAACAGAGGCGGCATCTCTCCCTGCACGATGCCGCGCGGGAATACGACATAGACGCGCCTGCCGTCGTCGAAGACGGAAAGCGGCCGCCATGGCGGGCTGCTGCCCTGCACCTGCAAGCCATAACGATAGTTGCGCGCGGCCTCGGCCGGGATGACGGGGACCGACGGCGCAGTCGTGCGGCTGCCCGGCGGCGGTGCCGGGTACGCCCATGCCACGGCAGGCATATAGAGCGCCTCCCGCGCGCGGAGCTCGATCATGTAGATGCGCCGGTCGGTGGTGATGACGAGGTTGGTCGAAATGTCCGGCCGGGTCGGCTTCACAAGCACATGCACCCGGCGGGTCGGGCCGCTGCCACTCTCGGTGTCACCGATGATCCAGCGGGCGGTGTCTCCGGCGGCAATCGGCCCCGCGCCGGTCAGGCTTTCGCCCGGCTCCAGCGCAATGGTGGTGATCTGCCCGACGGCGGCATAGACCTGATAGAGCGCGCCTTCGCTCCACGGATAGATCTGGATGGCGTTGTAGTAGCCTTCCCGGCGCGGCTCGACGCGGGCGGCGGCATTGGCGTTCTCGACGCGAGCCGTCGCCGTGCCGGCGGCCTCGCCGCCCCGCGCCACAGTCCAGGCGGGTGGGACGTGCAGCGGCCTAGGCGTTGTGTCGGCTGCGGCGGCCTGCACGGTCGGCAACGGCGGCACGTCGTCGTCGTAGCTGAACTGCGGCGCCCGATTGGTCGCGCAGCCGGCCAGCATGATGGCGGAAAGCAGCAAAGCCACGCAGGCGGGTTTACGGAAGACCGGAAGCCCGGCTTTGCGGAAAGTCGTGGCGGTCATTGGCTCATCTCCCGTGACCAGTTGATCGCGTTGACATAGATTCCGAGGGGATTGGCGCGCAGCCGCTCGGCATCGCGCGGGGTCTGGATCACGATGGTCAGGATCGCGGTCCATCGCTCGGTGGTGGAGAGCTGGCCGTTCTCATAGTGCCGCTCAGACCAGGCCACGCGGAAGCTGTCCGGCGATGCCCGGATGATGCTCGACACTTCGACGGCGACCTGCTGTCGGCCGACACGCGTGAAGGGATCATTGGAGCGGGCATAGTCGTTCAGCGCCGCCGCGCCCCGGTCGGTGGTGAACTCGTAGGCCCTGAGCCAGTTCTGGCGGACGACGATGGCGTCGGCCGGGAGCGCGCGAACCTGTTCGATGAAGCGGCCGAGGTGAAAGGCGATCTGTGGATCGGTCGGCCGATAGTCGGCTGTCGCCGGCGCGACGGTCTGGGCCTGGCCGAGATTATCCACCTGAACGACCCATGGCACGATTGTTCCACGCGCCGATTGCCAGACGAGAGCACCGGCGAAACCTGCCGCGAGGATCAAGGAGCCGAACGCCATGGTGCGCCAGTTCCTTGCCTGGACCCGGGCCGAGCCGATGCGTTCGTCCCAGACCTGCGCGGCGCGCTGGTAGGGCGTCTCGGGCTGCGGCGCCTTGCCGTAATGGGTCGTCGGTCGTTTGAAGATGTTCATGTGCGGTCACTTTCGGAAAGGCTGACTGAGGAGCCGCCACCGTGGCTG
>ERZ500994.111-NODE-111-length-26466-cov-22.883496_pt1 | contig 26466 bp, 11 predicted proteins | sample MGYA00248878_ERZ500994 | MGnify/ENA primary metagenome ERZ500994 (study PRJEB25958, sample SAMN03398533) | human skin metagenome | study: EMG produced TPA metagenomics assembly of the Human Skin Microbiome Metagenome (human skin metagenome) data set. | reverse complement strand
AATTCATGGTACAACCACGCGTTCGTCACTTGAACATGCTTCCACTTCTAGTACGCATTGACGTTAAAGGTCTAGATGAAGTAACTGCACAACCAATGGGTATCACTATGATTAATGGTGTTACTAACGAAGGTACACCAGTAACCTCTATTATGGCTGCTGAAGGTTCTAGCTCACAGGTAATCGATCCACTAGCCTAATAGTGTATTAGTTTATTTGAGCATAAAAAGAATGGGGAAAAAACCCCATTCTTTTTTTTTATGCCGTGCGTTTCAATAATAAAAAATTTTCAAATACATACTACAAAAGTGATCATCATAGATTAATATATTTACTCTATTGGTATATTAATCATTTAACTATTAAAGAGATAGGAGAATTACAATGGCTGTATTTTCAGATTTATATGGTGCCAACAACGCCACTCTATTCACTGTAACCCGTAAGGATGGCTCAACAGTAGAAGTAGTGGATTCAATTGTTAACGCCAATGTTGAAAGAATAAAACTCTCAGCATTAAGCGACCATGAGCGTACGCTGTTAAATGAAAAATTTAAAAGCTTAAATCTACCAATGCGCGGTTGGTAGATTAAACAAAATAATCTCTTCTAGTAAGGGATTATTTTTTTTTGCCTTTTATATCAAATAGATTATAAATATACACTATAGAATTGATTAATAGATTATTTGTTGCATTTAAGGATATACAAAATGTTACATAAAGCCATAGCCGTGGGTTCTAATACCCGCAGAATTAAAACTAGCGTACAGCTAAATAAATCCAATGAAAGGACAACCCAATTTAGAATCAATCAAACCTTTACTAATTATCTTCCATTTGATGTTGTTGTCATTGACGCCAATAACGATCACACTTTAATTAAAAAGTTAACACCTGATTTTAGTAAGAATGAAATCTTTACAATTCATCGTCATTATAGTTGGAATCCCGACAGAGTTGAATTTAACATACCTGGGATAGAATATGATAAGGATAATGATGCCTTTTATGAATGTGATGAATATAGCAATGATTATTTTGATTGTTTATACAAAATGATTACCCTTGCAGATAAGCAAGCTAAACATACTGAATTTGCCGAAGGAGGAATAGATGTTCTTGTAAGTGAAAGCTTATTTACCAAACACAATGGTGCTATATTTATTAAAGAACTAGGCATTGTTATTGCTACAGTTGAAGTAGAGAAAGACGTTATCCATCCTCACTCAACTGAAGCACAATTAAATAATTTAGATAAAGAACATGAAACTGGCTTTATCTTTCAGATCTATGCAAACGATCCAACGGGTACTATGTTTAATACTCGTTATGTAAATTTAAATGGACAGGTGTATAAAATACCACTTGTCAAAGACGAACAAAACCCACCAGGGGTTTATATAACCAGAGGAGAATCTCCAGTAGGTGTTGGACATACTAGACATAGCAAACTTCTTGATCGCTATGATTTTGATGTAGCTGATAAAGCATTAAATCTTTATAAAACCCCAGAAGATGCTAAAGATCATTTTGGTTTATTAACAGCTCAAAAAGAGAAAGAACTCAAAGAGCTAGACTATAAACTAAAAGAACAAGCAATCGAAAACAAAGCCAAACTTGAGCAAATGCAGGTAGATTTTGCTAAAGAGAAAAATGAAATAGAGATTGAACATAAACGACAAATCAACGAATACAAAGCTCTCTTAGAAGAAGCTAAACTACAAGCTGATTTGCGTGCAGCTAAATTGAAGAAACAAGCAGATGAGTTTGAAGAACGATCTATGGCTAGAAAAGACACTTATGAGTCAGCTAGTTATTCTCGTAAAGACTGGAGCGAATACGTTAAATGGATTCCTGGTGTGGTAGTAGGAGTTGCAGCCGCGGTAGCAGCGTGCTTTGCAATCTTTTTATAAACCCAAAAGGAGAAAAAGGAATGGACAATTCATTGTTCACTATCGTTGATCAACAAATGCCGCAATTTAACGATAAAATTGCTAAGGGGATTATTACTGAATACATGAAGGATATAGAAGATTATATCTCAAGGGTATTTGAAGCTTCTCAAATAGATTATCCTGAGGAGTTAAGGTTTGTTAGGATTGAGCGTGTCGATCCAAGAACAGATTACCAAAAAAGGATTTACAATAAAACATTTAATATTAGTAAATCAGACACGTATATGGTTCAAGTGATATTTAGTTATAATGGGGTTGAATTACCACCATACTACATGAACTTGCCATATGTAAGAGAAGCTGGTCTTATTACCATGAATGGTTCTACATTCTTAATATCACCAGTGCTTATTGATGAAGGTTTATCTATTGGACCGGACTCTATCTTTATCCATGTTAATAAAGATAAAATTACTTTTATGCGTGAACATTACGCAATGCACGTTAATGGTAAACGTGTTAATGGATACGTACATTACTCAGACGTCTATAACGGTAAACCGCCAGCTGGTATCTCTAAGAAACAGCTACGACGTACTAGTAAAATGAAATCCTTAATCATGATTTATCTATTTACTAAAAAGGGGGTAACTGGTAGCTTTAAAGATTATTTAGGGGTTGACATTGTACTGGGTAAAGATGAAATAAACACCAGTAACTATAATCCCGATGAATGGACTATTATAGATAGTCTTGGAATTAAACCAAAAACATTAATGGGGGGAGCTTATCATAAACCATCATGGAAAATAGCCGTAAGAAATGAAGATTATAATTTAGACGTTATGACATTTGCATTATCGTTTTATTATATCGTTGATCATTTCTATGACCGCGTTGAGGAGGAGAACTTAGACGATACAACCATCTGGAAACTATTACTTGGTCTTATTATTCGACCTGAGGAGAGCAATGAAATCACCGCGTTAAATAGCGCACAACGAAACTTAACTTCATTAGATTCACATTTAGATGTTCAGATCTGTGCATCACTAGCATCGATAGGAGTATTTGTAAACGACATTTATGATTTATTCTTAGTCATTATTAAATCTTACACATCTCGTGTGGTAAGAACTACTCATGACTTAGCCACCATGTATAACAAAAGACTTACCGTACAACGGTACATTCTAAAGACAATTACGGAGAAGATATTTAAACTAGGATATAAATTGCAGGCACGTAAAAAGGATAAGAATTTAAAAGAACGAGACATTAAGGAGATTATTAAAAATCATATTGGAATGAACGACATTGGTTTAATAAACTATAAACATGTTGAAGTTGAATCTGCTAGTAATTCAACTGATAATATCATTCCAAGATTAACTAGTAGAGTAGTATTACAACGAGATTTAACTCGTAGTAGTAAAGCCTCAGGGTTCACCCCGGATATGGTGTTAGATATTTCAATTGCCGAAGCTGGTAATCTTACATCAATGACTGGTGATGCCACTGGTAGATCGCGATTAAATATGTATGTAAATATTGATGAATCTGGTACTATTTTACCAAATCCAGATTTATTATATATTACTAAAGACGCACAAACTAAGATACAACATTAATCGAATATATACCATTTACTTGAGGAGTAATATACAATGGTAAGTCACGCTTATAAAGACAAACCCATGATACCCAACGTTTGGGTACGCGAAGATATTAAAGAAGATATACCAATGCTGAGTGCTTATGTAACTCAGCAGATATTAAAATGGAAACGCGGTATTGCTCCTCAACAATCTTTATATAACAAGCTTAAATCCAATGGATTTAACAATGATCACTATAAAGAATTATTACAATTCGCTTGTGATTACTTTGACTACTTACATTTCGACAAGCATTATAATAAGAACATGTGCTTTAACGAAGCTAGTATAAAAGCTTGTGAGATATATGCAGCAAAATACATTCAAGAATCTGACGAATTTAGTACCTTATCGCCGGGTACTAAAAACTTCTATCAGGCTTTAATTAACGAGTATCCGGAACTCAAAAGATTGATAGAAGAACACCATCGTAGTTACGGCGAGAATAAAGGAGAAAAGAAAGTGTATACACAACAGCAATTAATCCCAGGTCAAATATATCAAGACCAAATGGGTAACTATTTTACCGTAGATCAATACGGTAGACAAGTGGCGGTACAGGCACCCATGCCACAGCAGATGCCTCCAGAGGTACGTCATGCTCAAAGTATGATGCGTCGTAATAACGCACAATACGCACCAGCACCAGCAATGATGCCTGCACAGCAGCCTATGGGTTGGGGAGCGAATCCTCAATATAATCAACCAATGGCTCAGCCAATGGGTCGTCAGCCAATGTATGGTAATAGCGGTGGTTACGCTGAGTATAGTCAACAGCCAGTAGGCTCGCAGCAAAGTGGTGTAATGAGTGCTTTTACACCACAGAGTCGTAGTCAAGCTAACGTACAGCAAGAAAGCCTTAACCTACCACCACCGTCACGTACAACGGCTGCTAATTGGCATAGCGATGTTCAGCCAGCACATGTACAAGCGCAAGCAGCACCTGTGCAATCAGAACCTGACGTTGAGCATGTGTTTGCAAAAGAAGAAGCTGCTCGTAAATATCTAAAAACCAAAGACGGTTATGAAACTGATTATTACTGGACAAGTTATGATGAGTGGACAGCTAATCCATTTGGTTTTCCAGTTATCTACGATGCCAGTGAAGTTAAAGGGGTCTTTCTACTTGACCGTAACAAAAACATTCAAGATCTTAAATTTGTTAAGGGGACTTTATCCGTGGATTTTGATAAACATGAAAACAAGAATCTGTTGAAGCAGCAAAAGCGTAGTAGCGAAGGTCCTGATAAAGAAGCTACGCTAAAAGCACTGGCAGAGATCCAACGTAAAAACTATGTTGAAGAAACATTAGCGATTATCATGGGTGAGGAGCTTGAAGGGAATGTAACTGGTGAAGTTAGTGATGAAGTTGATTTAACTAAACCGGTATTTCTAGATAGAATAATCACTGGTAATAATCCTAGCGTAGATTATGTGTTGACGCTAAGTGATACATTGGTGGGTAGTAAGTATGAAAATCTAGTTGGTAAAATGACGTTCTGTTATGAATACCAATATACTTACCCATTAGCGTTTGCTGGTGAACAGGCTAAAGTAATTAAAGAATTACGACTAGCGAATGACTGGGTTAAGATTAGAAACATATTAGCTAAGCTTGATACCCTAAACATTGAGCAATCTATTTTAACTATATTAAACAAGCGTTTAACCACAATTGTTAATGATCTAGTTAAATATCGTTTAGGAGTTGACCTTACCATTGATTCATTTGATACCGATATTGAAGATCTTATTGAAGTATTAAATGAGCAGCACGGTCAAGCAAGTGAGTTTAAGCGTTATGCTAAACATGTATCTGGCACCTTTGTCCATGTTATAGAAGCTGGCACTTCTAAATTCGATGCTTACTTTGGTACAGATGAAGCTTATAAAGACACTGTAGCCATTTGTACGTTAACTGAAATTACGGTCATCCCACTTCATTCAGATGAACTATTCATCCCAGTACCACAAGATGAAGATGTTCCATTTAATGAAGTAGATGTGCGTATGAAACAAGCAATTGTTACTAAGACTAGTTTCCCAGAACTGTATACAGTAGTTGCTGATTTAGCACGTGGTGGTTCTAGAGATTGTTATGATATTTTATTAGTAACTACTAACGGTGTTGCTATTAAGATTCATACAACTGGTCAGCCAAATGCCTACGCTTTAGAAGTATTGTAAAACAAAAAAGGGGGTCTTGATGATCCCCTTTTTTATGCCTTTAATTAAACTGGAGAACAACTATGATAAAATATACCGATGAGCAGTTAGTATCTTTTGTTAATAAGCTACAAGATAATATGCAAAAATCTTTTAACGTCATAAAAGGAATGGTTAACGCTGCGCCAGATTCTTTTGAATTTTATAAAACTCGCACAATACTAGAGGAAAACAAAGTATTAAAACATAGTTTTTTATTATATTTTACGAATAAAAGCAACGATTTTATATCTGACCCCACGGTACTGTTGAATGACGCATGGGGTGAACACGATGTTACTGAGTCCGAATGTTATCCTAAACCACTCAATAGTCGTATGCTCAGATTAATTGAAGAAGGCGAGAAAATATTAAATAGTTATGCTGAGCGTATGGAAGCTATAGCGATATTAGATATTAATAGCCTATAGACGGCATAAAAAGAGTGGGTTTACCCCACTCTTTTTTTTATTCTAACCAATCCTCATCGGATTTATCATCATCTTCCTTGTCTCCATCAGAATCGTCATCGTCATTCCCATCTGAATCATCATCACCCGTGCCGTCATCGCCGTCACCGCCATCATCGTTGGTATCATCACCATCTCCAAATTCATCGTCCATACCGAATTCATCATCGTCACCGCCGCTATCATCATCGCTACCACTATCGTCATCAGAACTCATATCATTAGAAGCCTCATTCGGCGTTCCTTGAATATGACTTAATATCTCTTTAGCTGCGTTAATAATACCGTCAGTTTTCCCACCAGCTTGTAGCATTCGAATAACAAATATTCTAAATGCAGGCAAGACAGATTTAACATACCCTTCATGTTGTTCAAATATATCAAAGTTTTCATTATCCATATCACCAGTAGTTACTAAGGTAAATAGCTCAGGCATGATATTGTGCTTAGCTAAATACTTTCTTAAGAAGTAACCTTTAATAATAGGAATAAGACTATTCATAGCATTACCGATTTCTTCACCAACAATAGTAGGTGATAACATTTCTTCAGAAACAAATGCTTGTAAGAAAGCGTCTAGTGCGTCTTTATATTTATTAAAGTTCTCAAGCTCTGTTTCTATTTTACTAGTATCAGGCTCAGGTAGATTAATAGAGATATAATTAATAAACAATAAGGCTAAGTCTCTAGAGCTAATCTTTTCAGTTTGTTTTATAGCATCGATTTTTTTTCTATTCTTCTCAACAATTTCAGTTAACTGTTCAATTAAAATAGATGAGTTTCGAGTATACTTACGCATGAAGTCGCCAACGTGCTCACAGGTGATCTCTTGGCGTAGAGTATTAATCTTAGCTGATAAGAAGTTATAAGTCACTACGTTTTTAGCAAACTCCATTTCAGTAGCTGAGTTTACTGAATCGGGTGGAATGCCTAGTGCCATGATATTTCTTTTTTGCAGTCTTTCATCAAAATCACGATCAGGGGGAGTAAGCCCACCAGCTGAGTAATTAACCTTCATGCTAGTTTCAGGTACACCAGGATGTCCAGTAACACTTACAGATACGCCAGCTCGTTTTAATGAATCGGTAATGTCTGCAAAGTTAAGCATACCAATTGGAAATTCAGCAGTGGTTGCTTTCATGAATTCATCTAGATGCTGTTCAACTGTTTTCATTGGATCTGGATCGTTAGGATCTAAAACAATGTCTACATCTTTATGGTTAATAGCGTTCTTCACAGCAGCAATAGAATCTGCCATTAAGTTTACCATACGTAGTGAAGCAATTGATTTAGTCTTTTCAAGTAATGATCTACCAACCCCATTGTTTTTATACTCATATGCAAGATAAGTCATAAACTCAATAGGAACGTATAACAACTGTGTATGCATAGTTTGACAAGCACGAGTGAACATCATTCGGTAAATACGAGTAGCTTTAGCAACTGTATGCTTCTCATTATAATCACCGTTTTTAAGACGTTGTTCTAACTCAGCTTCAACAATAGCAGCGTATTGCTTAGCTGCTTCTTCAGCATTCATCATTGACAAATCTTTAGTCCCTAGTACAGAGCTTGCAACATCTTTATAGCTTGCATAACTAGACACTGTAGATGTCCCACCTGTGCCGTAACTATTAGTAGAACCACTAGAACCCGCTTGTTTAGTTTTCATTTGCAGATCTTTAAACTGATCATCGTACTCTGCTGTTGATAATGGATTACCTGATTCGTCTAGTGCAATAAAGTAACCAATGTGTATATGCGGTGAACCTGGTTCATATACTGGGATAACTGCCTCAGTAGGTAGATTAAATACAACTGGATGACCAAAGTTATCTTTATCAGCTTCAATAGTTGACATATCTAGAAGTGGCATACTAACACTAGCTCTACTAGGGTAAATAGTTGTAGTGTCTAATTGTTTTTTATTATCGGTACCAAACCCAATGCCAGCGTAAAACTCAGCAGAATAACTAACCTGACCGTACTTATTTAAAATATTGTTTTTAGCAATCTTAGCCATTACTTTAGGCGCTCTTAGAATAAGAGGATTATCAGTTACAGTAAGAGCAATATTGGGATTATGAATAATTGGGTCAAAATTGTATTCTTCTTGTGAAAAACTTTCAAAGCTTGAAGATAAGATAGCTGAACGTTTGGGTAGTCTTGGGTTTTGATAATTGCGATCAGGATTACCCAAGATACCAAGTGGTTTATTAATTTTTTTATCAAAAAACTGAGCAGACTCTTTTGATATTTTAAGATTATTATTAATAGCAGAATCAATAATAGATTCTGGGAAAATAGCCATTGGATAAGCGCCATCCGTAAAGATTGCTTTACCGATCATCTCAGGTAAAAGCTTCTTTATCTTATAGGTATTATCAAAGTAATCTTTAATTACTTCGACTAAAGGTTGTGAAACTTCACCAAAAAAATCCGTAGAACAACCATAGATAAGCTCAGTTTTTAACATGTCATTTGGCGATAAAATAGAGCTTACAATGATCTGTTTACTAAGTTCTAAATCAGATAAAGAGTCTAGTAGACCACGCGCTTCAGCGACAGACATACCAGTATCTTGACTAATAGATTCAATATAAGTGTTATCAGGATTGATTCTTGTTTTAGTATCTACTGGTTGTGGGTTTGGATCTTTAACAAGTTTTCGTCTAAGTGAATCAAGCTTTTTACCACTATTTTTATTGACACTTCTAAGTGCCGGCGAATTAGTATTATTACCAATACTTAATGCCACTGTCGTATTTTTATTTTTAGTCTCAAAAAGTTTTGGACGGGGATTTACTGCCATGATGGTTTTACTCCAATTAGTTTATAAGGGTTTATAAAATGTCTGTAACACAATATAAGATTTATAAAAAGCAAGTTTTTGATTTAGCAAAAACTCTCGTCATAAAATTAGACGAATTATCAGTCGCAATGAATAAAGAGTTAGAATTAAATGGTTACTCTTTATACGACGCTAGTATTCGAGAACAATTCCCAGGTGTTCCCGATGAAGCGTTTTTTAAATATTACACAAACCTTGCTGGACAGTATCACATCTCAGATATTGAAAAATTAAATAAGCAATACGGTCATGGATTTATGCAAATCCAAATCGTTGCTAATAGTGGGATGAAAACACTAGACTTTACACGTGAACTGTTACTTAGAAATCCAGCTATTGCAAATGAATATAAGTACGGTAGTTATTACTATAATCTACTAGTTGCTAAGTATCCAGAGTTTGAAACGCTAATCATGGGTATTTTATATCCAGTTAATCTAGAAATTGCAGTGCAAGCTAAGAACGGTCAGATCTTACACTGTGGTGGCTATACCCGTAGCTATATAAGTGAAAATAAAGAAATCGGATATGTTTATTCTGAAGAGTCTTTAATTAACTCAAGAGTAGAACCGCAAGAGTTAAACTTTATCTATGAACTACAAACCTTTATAGATAAATACATCTTTCGATGGACTAATAAAGATTATGTTCTAACCGATGATCTATACTCAGCTGCGTCTTTAGCTTTGCTGTATATGCATATCCCACAAGCAATATTTAATATAAGACTTGCCAATTGCAATACACCATACGCGCATAGCTTTCATGTAAAACAATATCTAGAATCGCATGGGTATTTAGGTAGTGTTGTTGATAATATCCCGCTAGAGAGTTCACTATGGCTTTATAAGAACATGCGCTATTATGAGGCTAATTTTGGTAAAGAATTTACCATGAGGGATGTTGTTAAAAATGTGTTTACTCCAGCTAACATTCCTTTGTCTGGTTTTGATACAATTCATAATACTGGTAAGATGCCAGATAGGTTATTGCCGGAAGCAGAACTAGTTAGAGAAGAGATAAACTTCAAATCACTAGCCAGTACCAACAGTCGTAAAAACATTGACATCATCTTAGATGAAGCTAAATTAAAAGCGCGTGAGAACGAGCGTGAATTACCTTACGCATTAGAGCGAATCCAAGAGACGATTGAGTATTGTGGTGATGATACATTATCGACTAAAATACTACAGTCGGAAATGTTATCATTGCCTGGTAAGTACCCTTTTACGTTAACTTCTGTCTTACTTAATCTTTGGCTGTATACTGTTGAGGAGTCTGACACTACTAATAAAGGTTGTGACGCACCGATATTCGTAACTAACCCTTTAACCGGTACTAGAATGAGTATGACAATATCTAATGCTTATAAAGTGGTTCTTTACTGCATCAATAAAGCAATGTATAAAAAAGATATTTTACGTCCACCAAGTGAAGATGTATTAATAGCTAGATGTATTCCAAGAGCAACTACTTTTAAGCCTTCTGTTGCACATAAACTAAAACCAACACTTGCTAGTTTATGGAGTATTACGAACCACTGTATTCCAAAAGAGGTAGTTGATATTTATTCCACGCGTGAACCGGTTAGATTTTTTACATCTGCCGATGCACTTAACAACGAAGGTACTGAGATTTTCTTAGAGATGGTAAGACAGTTTAATGTTTATACCGCGTGTACCGAGTTACATGCTAGAGCGCAGCTTGAGTATTGCATGAATATGCAATATTGGTCTAATATTAAATGTAAGCTTACCATTGATAACGATTATCCAATTTGGCTTGAACAAATCGGTGTTAATATTCAAGGGTTAAATGAAGTTAATTTATTAACCTTAAGTTTTGATATTATTGAGGCTTGTACTGGTCTTGATTTATCATTAAATAAAAAGCACGCTGATTCACAAAAAGCAGCTATGGATATTCTTCGTCACTTTACTAGTTACACAGTCTTAACACTTGAAAAGGTAAGTTACGATAAAGGTCTACCTACCGATATGAAGGTATTAAGGTTGGCTAATTTCATTAGTCAATATAAACAGTCTAACATTGGTAAGATGCATACTACACTCAATTATGGATTAAGTGCGAAACAAAGAGTAAGAACAGTATTTGAAGAGTTTGGGCGAGGTAAGATTATTGTGCATGGTGGTCAAGAGAAATTTAAAGTCAGTGTCGACGCTAAAGCGGTTGACTATACAATTGGTAAACCACACTTTAAAGTCACTATCCCTGTTAGCATTGTTAGCGTTAATAACGCTAAATTTACTGTACCTGATTATTATAGTGATGAGATTCCACCAGCTGCAGTGACTGAAGTTACTGATCTTGTGTACTATAAATCTGATACCTACCCAGATCCAAAAGAATAAAGTTAATTTAAAGGATAAGTTGTTATGATTCCTAATAATGTTGTAACAAGATCAGCTATAAGAGATAGCTATCAAAATTATGATGCCACTGAGTATAATCCATTTATTTATAAAGTAAGAGCTGGTCTTGATATTCGTGATACAGAACTTGGAATGGATGTTGCCGATTGGAAGCTTTGGTTTGATGTTGAATTAAAAACTTTTAATCTGGATCGAGATGATAAAACTGTTTTAGAATTGGGTGTTCCTGGATACGGTAAACTTGCTGAAGGTGTTGCGTTTGCTTTTGATGGCGAGATGAGACTTTATTGGGGTTATACTTATCTTGACATGACTAAAGAGATTAGTGAGCGTTGTCTGGAGTTTAACTGGTATAACCCACAGCAAAATAGAACTGTTAAAATGATATTACAAGACGTGCATTCGATGCACGTTTTATTTGATGACAAACGAATATCTAACGAAGACACCAATGACATCATTTTATTTTATGTACGCGGTTCTGATAGAGTGGTATGTGCAAGATATCAACGCGATTTATTTGCAGTTGAATACCCATTATTTTTGTTAAGAACTGGTGAAAAATTTGTTAGAGTAGATGTTACTACTAAAAACCAAATCCAATTTGAAATTGGTAAATTACAAAAACCGTATACCTGGGTTAAGCTTTTAGGTGCAGACGGATTACCAATTTATGACCATAATAGAAACCCAATATGGGTGGTGGAGAATACTATGAGTGATAGCTTTAACTACCGAGTGGCACTGTCTGATTTAACATATCAAAGAGCAGTTGAAGGTAGTGAATTATTTATCATTAACTACAAAGGTGAAGAGCGTCAGTTATCATTAACTAATTTTAGCCAGTATTTACAAGCGAGCTTTAGATTAGACTCTTACTATAAGAAGAATGAGGCTGACGATTTATTTGCTTTTGCTTCTGACGTTTATACTAAATCTGAATCCCACGATTTATTTGAAGTTAAAGGCGCAGCTTACGATAGATTTACTTCCGACGGTAAATACGCGCTAAAAGAAAATAGTTATACCAAAACTGACATTAATGTTAACTTTGCAAGAAAAGATGAGGTTTATAATCGAACTCAAGCTGATAATCATTTTGCTACCAAAACTGAAAGCTTAAACTTAACTGAAGCTGATAATAGGTACGTTCAAAAAACCGAGTATGTAAAACCAACAACCGATATGTCATTGTACTTATCAAAAGCAGAAGCAATAATTCAATACGCAACTGCTGATAGTGTCTATACCGCAGGTTACATTGATACTAATTTTGTTAATATAAAAAGATTAGATAACTACTACACTAAAGAAGAAGTAGAACAAAGGCTTGTTATTAAAGATCGTAACATTATCCCTGTTAAAGATAATCTTATTTACAATGGTGTATTTGAACAAGATAACTTAGATGGTTGGAATAGCGAGCTTAATTATACTAAAATATTATCACCAAGATCTGCATTTGGTGGCGCTGTATTTAGAGGAAAGTGTAAGCGCTTATTGTTAGATCAAATGATACCAGTTCTTTATGAGAAAAATTATGACACTCTATTTGAGTACCGTTACATTAATAAAGTAACGCCTGGCGTTGGTGTGAAATTAGCTTTTAGATGTTTTGACAGTGATAAGAAATTAATCACTGGTCTTAACTATAGTTTTGATCACTTATCGAAAACTCGCCTATCAGCCCCACTTAAAATTGGCGATACAGTCATTAAAGTTGAATCTACTAACGGTTGGTTATCACTAGATAAGGGAACTGCTGGTTTTGGTAGTATTTTATTTTTTAACTATAAAAATAAAAGCACCTACGGCTATAGTGATGTTAAAACACCATATACTCGCAACATCGCCATTGGTGAATATGTTAAATTTAAATCCAGTGAAGCCTCAGCTCCAGATGAATTTATCAATAAAACAACCAATACCATTACTTTAGCTAAACCTTGGGATTATAGCAACCCTAACACAGAAGATGGTAGCTTCCCAATTGGTACAGTTATAGCACGTAGTAGACCGTATCACGGTAGCGATGAATACGAAATAAGATGTCGAAGTGCGGTTGGGTTACAGTTTAATTCTCCAGATACCGGCGCTATCGTAAATAGTAAAAACTTTGATCTTTTGTATAACGATACAGGTCGTTATCATGATCTTTTATTGCCACCAGCTACTGTATATTTACAACCAGTTCTATATCCAAACTTCAACTACATGGCTGATAAAACTGAGTATGGTCTAGATCTATCTGTAGCGCCAGATGCAACAGATCAAGATATTGTAGCGATAACCCAGCTATATCTAAGATTAAATATGAAATAGATTTGAGGATTAACTTACATGGCTTTATATAATATTTTTAATGGATATGAGGTGGACGAAGGTGTTTACCCAAGTGAATATGTGACTAATGAAGTGCCACCAGCGCCCGGTTATGCTTTTATAAAAGGTATATGGATGGTGAGCGATGGATGTGTTACTGAACGATTAGAAAAAGTAAAGATTGAAGTATACCAAAGAATAAACAACAAGGTGATTGAAATGTATAACATCTATACACCGCTGTTTATGGAGTATACTCAAAGAGAGACACAAGCGACAGCTTGGCGGGATAGTGACTATTACGGTACTCCACCGGCACAGGTATTAGCTTTTAGCATTCCTGCTAAAATGAATCCGGTGGAGGCTTGTAATTTAATTATCTATCAAGCTAAACAATTTAGAGATGCTTTAGATTTCATGGCATCTCTTCGCATGAAAAAGATTGAAGTTGAAGGGGTATCTACTATAGCCCAAGCTTTAGATATTGAAAAACAAACATTAGCTGATATGCAGATGGTGTTAGCTAATCTTCCTTAAAATTAAACCCATTAATAAGGATTTAAAGCCATGAGTAAAACATACGTTGGGATTAAGTTACAAGACTTAGGTCTTTATAATACACTTGATCCTAAAGATAAAATTGTTATTGTTAAAGACAAAGATGAAGGTGTATTACAGCTAAAAGACTTCTTCTTATACGTGCAATCTAATTTAGATTTATCTAACTATTATACCAGTACACAAGCTGACACCATCTTTATGGCAAAGGTGGATGCTTATACTCGTAAAGATGCTGACGTTAAGTTCGCATTAGTCGAGAAAACTTACACTAGAACTCAATCTGATAGTCGATTTGCGCTAGCATCTGATACTTTTAACAAAGCTGAAATTGAAGGAAAATACGCCAGTAAAGAGCAAATGTATACTAAAGATTTAGTGTATACTAAAGAAGAGTCTATTACCGCGTTTGCACTAAAAACTGAAATTCCAATAATGCCAGATTTAACTCCTTACTCTACTACGGCTAAAGGGGATTTACGTTGGGCATTAAAGGTTGATGTATTTAGCAAAACTGAAGCGGATGCCAGATTTGCCAATATTAACAATTACTATACCAAATCTGAATCAGATAACAAATATGCTTTGTTGAGTAACACCTATACTAAAGCTGAAACTGATAATAAGTTCTTAGATACCACTGAAGCGTATACCAAAGATTATATTAATCTTAATATTTATACTAAAACACAAGTATACACTAAAGCTGAAACAGATGGTAAATATCCACTTAAAACAGATGTGTATACGGTGACAGCTGTAAATGATCAGTTTGCCGCTAAGTCATGGGTATACTCTCGTGCTGATGCTGATAACACATTTAGAAAACTTGCCGACTCTTATAACAGAGCTGAAGTAAATGCGTTAATTGATGCGTCTAAATCTGGCTTAAGCACAGATGTTAGTAATACTTATTATACTAAAACTGATGCTGATAATAAGTTTGAGTTAAAAGGAACAGCTTACAATAAAATTGATTCTGATGCCAAATATGCTTTAATTAGCAACAGCATTTCACCATCTCAAGTAGCTAGTAAGTATTATAATAAAACTGAAGTAGATAAAGCACTTGGCGATGCAGCTACTAATACTTCTAATTTATTTGCTTTAAAAACAGCAGCAGTAGGTGGCATTAGTTTAACTCCTAGTAATTTAACATTCACTAAGGTTGACGGTACAAGTAGTCTCGTAGCTATTCCCACATGGAACCAATCTACTACTGGTAATGCTGCCACAGCAACTAAATTCCAAACGGCTAGAAGCATTGGTATTACTGGAGCTGTAACGGCCGCCGGTATCAGTTTTGATGGTACTAGTAATATCAATATTAATGCTACAAGTTTAGATGCAACTAAGCTTACCGGTATAGTACCTAATGCTAGTCTAACTGGACTTTATTCTAATATGGATATTCAGTTAAATAATAATCGCACTATCTATACTACTAATAGTAGCGCTGGAAGAACAGTGTATGGTTTAGCTGATTTCCAATGTAGTGGAGCTTTTACAGGTTGTATTGTTTTTAAAACCACTATTCCAAAAAACAATAATACCATGTTCCAATTACATATCTCTGGAATGCTGTATGGTGACGGTATACTAGATACTATTGTAAAAACATATCAATATCAAGGCGATCTAAAAACAAGTGGAGCTAGAATAAGTCGTGGTACAGCTGATGTTTTAATCCGCTTTGGAGCTACCCCCGATGGTTATATTTGTATTATTATAGGTGATGTAAATAGAGAATGGTACTTTCCGCACATTAGCATTACGCATGGCGTATTATCGTCCGGTATAGCTGGTAACTACGATTATGTTAAAGGATGGACAAGTTATAATACCAATGACCTTACCGGGTACACAATGATAACAACGCCATACGTGAATGACTTGTCGGTGACTAATGTTGCGTGGGGTAATGTTCAAAGCAAACCAACTACAGTTTCAGGATACGGTATTACAGACGCTTATACTAAATCTGATATCTATACTAAAACAGAATCGGATAATAGATTTAGCCTTAAACAAGAAAGTATAAAATCTGCAACTCTTAATACAACCACGCTATCATTTACAAAAGCAGATAATACGGTTAATAATATCACGATACCTACTTGGAATCAAGATACCGGTGGAAATTCTGCCACTGCAACTAAATTAAAAACACCAATAACAATTAATGGGGTTAGTTTTGATGGTAGTAGTAATATTACAACTCCAGCTTATGGTACATTGTATTCTCTTAATCAACGAGGCGTTAAACCTTATCAAGTACCTAATGGTGCAATAACAACTTACTTTGTTGATAGAGGTAAGCTAGAGATTGATGCTGAAACTTACAATTATAATGACTTGGTTGTATTTAACTCTTGGACTGATCCATCGGGTGGTAATTTAAATGCATTACTATTTGGTAAAAGTGTTGGTCAAGGCATTTGGCATTATTTTACAGGGCAAAACAGTACCACGTGGGGAACAGCGAAACAATTAGCTTATACCGATAGCAATATCACAGGTAATGCAGCTAGCGCTAGCAAATGGCTGACAGCTAGAACGTTTAATATCACTGGGGACGCCACATGGTCGGCTACTGTAGACGGGAGTAGCGATGTAACCGGCTCACTTACATTAGCTAACACTGGAGTCATTCCAGGTACGTATACTAAAGTTACAGTAGATGGTAAAGGACGTGCAACTTCTGCTAGTAATCTAGTACCAGCTGATATTCCTAACTTAGACATGACTAAAGTTAATACTGGTGTCTTAGGAATTAACCAAGGTGGCACAGGTGCTACAACTGCTGCTACTGCAAGAAATAATTTAGGATTAGGAACATCCGCCGTATTAAATGTTGGCTCAGCTAATGGTGTTGCAAGTCTCGATGCTTCTGGTAAAGTACCTACCAGTCAACTCTATATAAACAATACTTTAACATCTACCGATACAACAGTACCGTTAACAGCTGCACAAGGTAAAGTATTAAACGATAGTCTTGGTATAACTAACACAAATTTACAAACATTAACAAATAGATTAGACGCCAATTACTATTTGAAATCTGACGTATTTACCAAAACTGAAATTACTACTAACTACTTTGATAAAACATACGTTAACAATAACTTTTTAGCGCAAGCTGCTAACAAAGATGTTAGTATAGCTGGATTTATTAATGCTGGTAAAGATCTTTTATTTACTACTAGTTTAACCGGTATTAAATGGGATATGAATACGGATAACGCATCTATCGTATTTAAGAATAACGGGGATGGTGACACTGATAGCTATCTAGGATTTGATGTAGGCGATAACGGAGATGAGTATTTTAGATGGTCGTTTACTGCAAGCTCAAGTAATAAAATTGCGATGTCTCTAAAACGTGATAAATTAGAAATTAATAATAACGTTGCAACTTTAGGGTTATCTACATCAGCTACACTAACCGATATTAGTAAAATACCGCAGTACGGCATTTATTCTAAAGGTAATATTAAAACCGACGGACAAATTATAACTAATGCTACAAGTCATCATGTGAACATTAGTGACTTAGCCACTGGTAACGATTCACCTATTCGAATACCAGAATACTACATCCCAGTTGGTCAAACTGGTTATATTCCGTTCTTACATGGTTCGGTAGTAACTGTTACCAACGGTTATACAATGCACTCGTCACTTGGTTTATACCGTGCCAACAATACATGGGATAACGGCGGTATATACATGGCTATTGGTGGTGACGATAGAAACCCTACCGTAGCATTTAGGTTTAAATTAGATGGCACTATCGACTTCACTGGTGGAAGTGTTAATTTAGTAGGTAATACAAGTAGTGCTACCAAATTGCAAACCGCTCGCACTATTTCTTTAACAGGCGATGGTAGCTGGTCAACTAGTTTTGATGGAACTGGAAATTCAACAGGATCATTTGTATTAACTAATAGTGGTGTAACTGCTGGGACTTATACTAAAGTTACGGTCGATGGTAAAGGACGAGTTACTAGTGGAACAAGTTTGGTAGCTGCAGATATCCCAGCATTAGATACTAGTAAACTAACCAGTGGTTTGTTACCTATTACAAGAGGGGGGACCGGTGCTGGCGACTCAGCTACTGCACGGGCTAACTTAGGATTAGGAACAGCTGCAACTAGAAATGTAGGTAATAGTAATGGTGATGTAATAACTGTCGGGGCTTTTGGTTTGGGTTCAAACGCATCGGTGGGATACGACGACTCAGTGGATACTGGTATTGTTCCAGCGGGATTTTTTAGATACGCTGATAATTCAGCAAAGAAACCACCAATGGTGTCCACTTACGATGTATTCGGTATTAGTATTCCAAGACACGGTGGCTCTACAGGTGGTTTGTTGTGGTTTCCTTATCATGTAAGCGATACACAACGCATTGTTTATCAATCACACTACCCAGGCCAAACTAGATATCATGTTCTATATACTGACCAAAATACCCCCAACGAAGACGTTACTGTTAAATCTTTAACAGTTAAAAACCTAAGTGGTGGTACCGATAATGCACCAAATATTTATTATCATACCGATGGTAAACTCTACAAGGCTAACCAACCGGCATTGTTAAAGTCTCAAGCTGATACCTATTATTCCCCGATTAATTTAACAAAGCTATATGCGCCAGACAGTAGATCAACTGGACATGTAAAACCAAATACCATACCAGTAAAAGCTCTTAGTGTCGCCTTTGCAGATATTAATGCCTCATTTGGTATTAATAACGGTTATCCGTGGGGGGATGTAATTGTACTTAATACCTGGGAAGAGCCATCGGGTGGTAACCCTAATGCTATTATTACTTCCCGTGGTGGTTCTCAGGGAATTTGGCACGCATATGGTCCATTCAATGGGTCCGCTTGGTCGTCCATTAAGCAAATTGCCTACACCGATTCTAACATTACAGGTGCTACCACAGCTACTACCGCTAGAACCAACTTAGGATTAGGAACATCTGCTGTATTAAATGTTGGCGCAGTTAATGGAGTTGCAAGTCTCGATGCTTCTGGTAAAGTACCTACTAGTCAACTCTATATAAATAATACTTTAACATCTACCGATACAACAGTACCTTTAACAGCTGCTCAAGGTAAGGTATTAAATGATAGCATTGGTATAACTAACACAAATTTACAAACATTAACAAATAGATTAGACACCAATTACTATTTAAAATCTGACGTATTCACCAAAACTGAAATTACTACTAACTATTTTGATAAAACATACGTTAACAATAACTTTTTAGCACAAGCAGCTAACAAAGATGTTAGTATAGCAGGATTTATTAATGCTAGCAAAGATATTTTATTTACTACTAGTTTAACAGGTATTAAATGGAATATGAATACGGACATGGCATCTATATTCTTTAAGAATAATAATGATGATGACACTGATAGCTATCTAGGATTTGATGTCGGTGATAATGGTGATGAGTATTTTAGATGGTCGTTTAGTGCCAGCTCTAGTAATAAAATTGCAATGTCATTACGCCGAGATAAATTAGAAATTAACAATAGCGTTGCAACATTAGGGTTATCCACCTCTGCTACCCTAACTGACATTAGTAAAATTCCACAGTATGGTATCTATTCTAAAGGCGGCATCAAGACAGATGGACAAATTATCACTAATGCCACAAGTCACCATGAAAATATTAGTGACTTAGGTGTAGGCGCTGATTCACCGATTAAAATACCAAACTATGAAATCCCACTTGGTAAAACGGGTTATATTCCATTCCTACATGGTTCAGTATTAACAGCCGGCAATGGTTATACAATGCACTCATCACTTGGTTTATACCGTGCAAACGATACGTGGTACGATGGCGGTATGTACATGGCTATTGGTGGTGATGATAGATACCCTACCGTAGCATTTAGGTTTAAATTAGATGGCACTATCGACTTCACTGGTGGAAGTGTTAATTTAGTAGGTAATACAAGTAGTGCTACCAAATTGCAAACCGCTCGCACTATTTCTTTAACTGGTGATGGTAGTTGGTCAACTAGTTTTGATGGTACAGGAAATTCAACAGGATCATTTGTATTAAGTAATAGTGGTGTCACTGCCGGTACTTATACTAAAGTTACCGTGGATAGTAAAGGACGGGTTACCAGTGGAACAAGTTTGGTAGCTGGCGATATACCAGCTTTAGATACTAGTAAATTAACTAGTGGGATTTTACCAATCGCAAGAGGTGGTACAGGTGCCGGAGACGCAGCTGCGGCTAGAAATAATCTAGGATTAACAGCTGCTGCTACAACTGCCATTACCACTGATAAATATACTGGTGTTACCGGTAACGTAATGCGTGTAGGGGATTTCGGTTTTGGGGGTGATGGTTTATTTCAGCAGATAGGTGGCAACTATAACGATTATAAATTGAACGCTTTCTATACAGTAAACAATGGAACTAATTCACCTGAAAATAAAGCATCTGCATGGTTTAACCTAATGTCGCTTGCTCACAATCCAAATTACGGAACACAAATAGCAACTCAATTCACAGAGAATGCTTCAGTACCCTATACTTACTTAAGAACTCAGTTTGCGGGAACTTGGAATAAGTGGTACAAGGTTGCATTAGAAGGGTTAGATGTTTCGTTCACATCTTTGCAATTGACTAGACCTTCAGCTCATACGGCTGCACCCAATATGTTTATTGACACAGATGGGGTAATCAAAAAGACCAGTTTTGCCTTTGGTACAGCCGCTACGAAAAATACAGGTACCAACGACGGTGACGTAATGACCGTTGGTAGTTTCGGCATAGGTACAAACGCAATAACATATTTTGATAACAGTAGCACCGCTGCAGTACGAAGTAGTACAAGTGGTAAAAGTGGTGTATATAGAAACTCCACAACCGGAGCAACGTCGTTTATACATTCTCCAACTCTGTATATGGGTACTGGAGATACACATGCGATGTTCAGTATTGACTATAATAATTATGGTGTTAGGGTTTTATCATGGCATGATTCAACAGTTAATACCCCCTTTGTTAGAAACTTGTATCATGACAAATCTACAGTAATATACAATACTACAATTGATGACGTAGCTAATGTGTATATTGCGGCAGACGGTTCATTAAAAAGAGCAACTAAGCTCACCTACGATACTAATAAACTTATTGGTTCTATTAATAACGATAATCTAACGGGTACTTATAGTAAATTTGGTCTTGAATTGGCTAATGGTAACACTGTAGCCACATTTGGAAGTGGTAGAACTACAGTTTACGGTTTGGTAGATTATCAGTTAAGTGGTAATTTAACTGGTGCTATTGTATTTAAAACAACAATACCTAGCTACTCAAATACAATGTTCCAAGTTCATATATCGGGTATGTTATATGCGGAGGGTATACTAGATACTATTGTAAAAACATATCAATACGATGGTAGCCTATCAATATCTGCCGCTAGGGTGAGTCGGGGTACCGTTGATGTTAATATAAGATTTGCATCATCTCCAGATGGTTATATTTGTATTATTATAGGTGATGTAGGTAAAGGTTGGTACTTTCCACATATTAGCATTACTCACGCATTATTATCCTCTGGAGTAGAACCCGGTTATTATAAAGGATGGACTTCATACACTATTACCGATCTAACTGGTTATACTAAAATAACTGAAACGTATAATAACGATGTAAGTTTGTCAAAAGTATATTGGAATAATGTTCAAAATAAACCAACTACAAGAGATGGATATGCCTTAAGCGATGTATATACTAAAACAGAAACTAATAATAATTTCGTAAAAAACAGAGCCAGAAGCATTTATCTACTAACCGAACCAGGTTCAGGTGGTTTCGACGTACATCTTCAAACGGAGTCTGGTATACCGTGGTTAAACTGGGCTGATAACACTAGAAGATATTATTCCATCAGCGGTAGTGCTAATTCAATGTACTTTTATACCATACCGGTAGGTTCTACTGATGGCGTAGCCGTAACATTACAAGTAAATAGCAGTTATATCTGGCATACTGCCTATGGTGTTTTACACGATTACTTCGCTAGACAAACAGAAGTATATAATAAACAAGCATCGGATAGTAGATACCATATTAAAGGAAATCCGATAACTTTCCCCAACTCGACATGGAATTTGGTGGGAGATGATTGTTATATCGGTGATCACGACATAGCTGGAAGATTTTGTATTAAAACCGTCCCAGGCGCAGCTGGCAATGCAGGTATAACGTTTTTTAATCATGACGAGACTAGACTAGGAACTTTATATAGTACCGCCGACACATTCGTTTTTGATAAAATCATTGACACTCTTAAAGGTTCTCACATACGTTCAGGTGGTTATCTAGAAGTTAAAAATGACTCACAAACCACAGGTTATGGTTTAGCCCTACATCCTACTTACGATGCAAGTGGGTTACCAACGTACGGTATGGCTTTCGCCGGTATTCCTAAATTTGGTGGACATGGTAACGTTGCTGGCGACTGGGCTACGTATTTTACTACGCTGGGTGCTGGGCGTGGTTGGATTTTTAGAGATATGGCTTTAGGTAATATGGCTTCTATATCCAGATGGGGTGATGCTCAGTTTAATGGAGTTGTAAAATCGTCTTCTTTAAATAGTGGTTATATTGTCTTAGATGACAGCACACAATCATTTAACGCCACAACTACACCTATGGGTATTGGTTATGGTAGAATACAATCTATTGCAAGTATTAAAATAAATGCCAATACTGATAACATCGGTGATGAATTTGTACTTTTAACAGCTGGAAAAGGGGTTAGCAATCTCACAGCCGATGGTTTTGCCGTATTTCCAAATAGAGTTACGTGGTGGGATAATAACATCCTTGATAGTGCCGGTAATCTAACACTTAACGGTTATGTTTCGATCCCGCATCTAATTAACAGAAATAGTGGTTATTATGGCAATAATCGTCACTCTTTCTACACAGTACCTGGTGCTGCTAATGGAATAAACGCTGGTAACTTGTTACTATCAGACGATTTTTCCCAATCGCCAAATGCACCATTTGCTGGACTTTGGGCTAAGGGTGATGTTAAAACTGGATCATCGTTGTCAGCCGCAGCTAACGTGTATGTTGGAAATAACGTTCAGTTTAGCACTACAGGCTCCGGCATTAGATGGGATATGAACACCGACTTTGCTAGAATATACTTTAAGAATGACGGAAACGATGATACTAACAGTTACCTCGGGTTTGAAGTAGGCGATGATAATATTGAACACTTTAAATGGTTCGTAAGTACCGCCGAAGTAATGACTCTACGAAATACCGGTTTGGCAGTTAATACGATTGGCATTAGTAATACAAGACCTGATACCGGTTTGGGTATATCGCTATACGGAGGTAATTCCTTTGGTCAACCTAGTCACGGGCTGTTCTTTGGTGGTACTAGTACTTTTGGCGTTCACGGGGATACTTCAGCGGACTGGGCTACTTATTTTACAATGAGTGGTGGGAGTAATAGAGGTTGGATATTTAGAAGTCATGACAATGGAAACGTAGCATCAATATCAGCACGCGGTCATGCTCATTTTAGTTACATTCACTCTCATGGCTCAATGTATAGTGCCAGTGAGTTCACTACTGGTAGTTATATCTACGCAGGTGGTTATGTAAATACCGATCGTTTACTGAATAGATCTGGTACCCATTGGAGTGACAATCGTCACAACTTCTATGTACACAGTAGCGGCAGTGCTCAAGGTATGAGTATTGCTAACCTATTAGTATCTGACGATTATGGTCAAGTAGGAAATGTCCCATATGCTGGTATTTGGGCTAGAGGTGATATTAAATCTGGAGCTTGGATATATTCAGCTGGTAAAGTTGTTGCTGGAACTGATATTACTGCTGGTGGTTCTATTACAGCTCAAGGTGATGTAACTGCATTCTCGGATAAGCGTTTAAAAGAAAATATAGAACCTATTGATAACGCTTTATCTAAAGTACAACAATTAAATGGCGTGACTTATACCCGTAACGATTTAGAAGACAAAGAACAACGTTATATTGGTTTATTAGCACAAGATGTGACTGAAGTATTCCCAGAGGCAGTAAAAGAAAATGAAGACGGAATATTGTCGCTTAACTATTCAGGTTTGATTGGCGGTTTAGTAGAAGCTATTAAAGAACTTGATAACAAAAACCAAGCATTAGAAGCTAGACTAGCTAAATTAGAGGAGTTGATTAATGACATTACAAAGTAGCGGCGCAATTAGCTTAGGTAATTTAAAGAATGAATTTGGGGGAAACAATTCCCCCAAATTAAGCGATTATTATAGAAATGGTTCTTTAAATTATAATCCAGATGCGGTAGTTCCCACAAACGGAACTATCTCTTTTAGTAAGTTTTATGGGTTGTCTAAACGAACGCATACAGTTTTTAAAACTACGACCGAGACTGTGGTATTCCAAGGTATAGGTAGTGAGATTATTCAATACAGTGATGGCACAACCGAAACCGTACCTATGACAGGTAAAAAAACAATAAAGTTAAAAGCACTAAATGGTGTTCAGACTATAATACATCCAGAACTAAGTGGGTCGTATAGCTGTGGTTTAGCAGGACCAGGGTTAACAGAAATACTTTCAATATCAAATAATCCAGCCTTATATTGTTTGCAAGGGTACGTAGTGTACAATGGTAGTAGTGATCCCAGTGAGAATGATGTATTTGATAGAAGTAATCTTGTGGTAGCGCCTAAATATTTGCCAAGAAATATTATCGATTTATATTATTTCTTTTATGGTGTTAGGAATTTTAATCAAAATATTAGTACTTGGGATATATCAAATATAAAATATATGACTAGTATGTTTGCTAATACTAGTAATTTTAATTCCGATATTAGTCAATGGGATGTATCAAAAGTTACTAATATGAGTAATATGTTTAATGGTGCTAGTAATTTTAATTCCGATATTACCGCTTGGAACGTATCAAATGTAGAATATATGAATAGTATGTTTGCTAATGCTACTAATTTTAATCAAAATATCGGTAATTGGGACGTATCAAAAGTTGTTAGTATGGATAGTATGTTTTACAATGCCAGTCAATTCAACCAAAATATCGGTAATTGGAACGTATCAAATGTTATTAACATGGGCAGTATGTTTGCTAATGCTAGTCTATTTAATCAAAATATTGGTAATTGGAATGTTAGTAAAGTTACTCGTATGAGCGGTATGTTTGCTAATGCTATTCAATTCAACCAAAATATCGGTAATTGGGATGTATCAAAAGTTACTAATATGACTAATATGTTTTCTAATGCTACTAGCTTTAATGGTAATATTGGTAGTTGGAATGTATCAGAAGTTACTAGTATGACTACTATGTTTTACAATGCCGCGGTGTTTAATCAAGATCTTAATAATTGGAATGTTAGCAACGTTGACTATATGTATGGTGTTTTCTACAATGCTACTAGCTTTAATGGTAATATTGGTAGTTGGAATGTATCAAAAGTTACTAGTATGAATAGTATGTTTGCTAATGCTAAGCTGTTTAATCGAGATATTAGTCAATGGGATGTATCAAACGTTACTGATATGAATAGTATGTTTGCCGATGCTAGTAGTTTTAATCAAAATATTGGTAATTGGAATGTTAGTAAAGTTACTAGTATGATTAGTATGTTTTACGGCACTAGTCAATTCAATCAAGACATTAATAACTGGAAAGTTGGTAACGTTACTGATATGACAAGTATGTTTGCATATAGCGGATTTAACACTAATATAGCCTCTTGGTGCGTTAGTAAAATAAGGTCACGTCCCACCGATTTCGCTCTTGGCAATTCACGATTTGTGTCGGGTCTCTGGCCGCGCTGGGGAACATGTTCAAGGGGCTGGTAATTTAATAAATTTTATTAGGAGTTATAAATGTATTGTCCAATACACAATCCTTCAGGGGGTGATTACGATCCACTTAAGGAACAATATAAAATTAAAACTATCGTAATGCGCCAAGAAACTAGACACGGTTTTGTTACGAGTAGTTCATCAGAGAAAGTACCAATTGTACGAAAACCTTTTAAAATGCCAGAGT
>ERZ500994.109-NODE-109-length-26573-cov-12.456369_pt1 | contig 26573 bp, 22 predicted proteins | sample MGYA00248878_ERZ500994 | MGnify/ENA primary metagenome ERZ500994 (study PRJEB25958, sample SAMN03398533) | human skin metagenome | study: EMG produced TPA metagenomics assembly of the Human Skin Microbiome Metagenome (human skin metagenome) data set. | reverse complement strand
GGTGTCGCGATGACGAGGATGTCGCTGGCGAGGACCTCGGCATGGATCGCCGGCCGTGTCCCGGACCGCGTCGGCGGAACCCCGGGAGCCGACCACGGTGGAGAACCGGGTGAAGACCGGCGTCTCGACTCCGTCCCCGAGGAAGGCCGCGCGGCAGACCCCCTTCGCCGTGCCGTACCCGGTGAACGTGCCGTGCGCTGCCGCGCCGCGGGCATGGACCACGCGCTCCGGGATGCGCTCGTGGTCGAAGTGGGTGATCTTCTCGCGCAGGTGGTGGTCCTGCAGAAGGGTCGGGCCGCGTTCACCGGCCGTGAGGGAGTGGTCGGTGTCGCGCAGCCGGGCGCCCTGGGCGGTGGTGAGGTGGGCGCCGCTCTGGGCCCGATCTCCCTCGGCGCCGCTCGGTCGACCCGTCGGGGAGAAGGGGGCCACGGGTCGCTGGTCGGGCGACGGCGTCAGCGGCTTGCGGGGTTGCGTCGGCTCCTCGACGGTCGGTGTGCCAGAGCCCGGCGAGCCGGGACGGGGATGTCGTCGTGGGGCTTGTTGGAGGTGCTCATGGATCTCTCCTCGGGGACGAAGGGGGCTCTGCGCCTACCCCTGCGGCTCCCCCGGTATGCGCCGTTGCGCCAGCGGACGTGACGCCGGCCCCTCGAGCACCTCGCCCGTCGCCGCAAAGCGCGACCCGTGCAGCGGGCAGTCCCAGGTCCGCTCCGCGTCGTTCCACTCGACGACCCCGCCCAGGTGCGTGCACAGTGCCGAGACCGCGCACGTGCGACCCTCGATCGTGGCCCGGGCGACGGGGACGATCCCGTCGCGTCCGACCTCCCCTTCGCCTTCGGGCGGACGAGTGGGGCGAAGGGGGCGCACCGCCACCCCCGCGGCACCCGAGAGCAGGTCGAGACCGACGCGTGCGTTCATGCCGACGATGCGCGCGGCGGCGCGCGGACGGGTGATGCGCCGGTGGACCGGTCGCGACCACGACATGCTGCCGCCGAGGATGTCCGCGCTGATGTCGAGGGCAGCGGCGACGCCGCCGGTCATCCCCCACTTGTCGTAGCCGGTCGCGACGTGCACGTGGCCGAGGCCGCGCGGCATGCGGCCGACGAAGGGAAGGCCGTCGTGCGAGCGGTAGTCCTGGGCCGACCACGCGTGGGTCTCGACGGCATCGGGGAAGTGCACGGCGGTCCAGGCGCGCAGGCGCTCGAGGTGCTCGGCCTCGGAGCGGGTCCGGCCGACCGGGTGGCCCTCACCGCCGACGAGCAGGAGCGACCCGGGGGCGTCGCGCACCGACCGGGTCGGCCCGTCGGCGGAGATGAGCATCAGCTGCGGCGGGTCGGGGTGCTCGTGCGCGATCGCGTAGGAGCGCGAGGCGCTCACCTTGGCGAAGTAGCCACCGCGGTCCAGCACCGACGTGCCCGTCGCGAGGACGATGTGCGCGCACCGGGTCCGACCACGGGTGTGCCGCACGACCGGCCGCAGCGGCGAACCCACGCCGGTGACACGGCGCCCGTGGCGACCCGCCCTCCGTGGGCGCGCAGGTCCTCGACGAGCGCGGTGAGCAGGTCCATGGGATCGAGCTGCGCCTGGTCGTCGAGGACGCTCGGGCCCGGCACGCGCGACCTCGTGACGCACCTGCACGAGGAGCGTCCCCCCTTCGACGCCAAGGTCGGCGGCCAGGCAGCCGACCTCGCCGACTTCACCGGCTCGATCGCCGACACGTCACCGCTGGCCATCGGCACGGTCGTGCTCGCGACCTTCGTCCTGCTCTTCCTCATGACCGGCTCGGTCGTCGTCCCGATCAAGGCGCTGCTGATGAACATCGTCTCGCTGGGCGCATCGCTCGGCGTGCTCGTCTGGGTCTTCCAGGACGGCCACCTCGAGGGGCTGCTGGGCTACGACTCGGTCGGGGCGGTCGAGGTCTCGATCCCGGTGCTCGTCCTCGCCTTCGGGTTCGGGCTGTCGATGGACTACGAGGTCTTCCTGCTCTCGCGCATCGTCGAGCTGCACGAGCGCGGCCACTCGACCAACGAGGCGGTCCGGCTCGGCCTGCAGCGCTCGGGCAAGATCATCACGAGCGCCGCGCTGCTCATGTGCATCGTCTCCGGAGGCTTCGTCCTGGCGCGGGTCCTGGCGGTCAAGGAGACCGGTGTCGCCCTCGTGCTGGCGATCGTCATCGACGCGACCCTCGTGCGCATGCTGCTCGTCCCGGCGACCATGTCGGTCCTCGGCGAGTGGAACTGGTGGGCGCCGCGGTGGATGAAGGGCCTCCACGCGCGGTTCGGGATCACCGAGTAGGTCCGACCGGCCGGCTCCGGACGCCGGAGCCGGTCACCGTCGGCGGCGCGGCTCCGTGGGCGGCCACTCCCCGTCGTCGCTGCCGTCGTCGGCGGCGAAGAGCAGGTTCTGCAGCTCGACCTGGACCTGCTCGACGTGCGGCACGTCGTGCAGCTCCATCCCGGCCTTGTCCGTCGCGTCGGAGATGATCAGGCTGCCGCAGCCGAGCATGCGGTCGAGCAGGCCCTTCTCGACGGCGACGTCGTTGATCCGGTAGATCGGGATGTCGCGACCGTGCTTGGTGAGCAGGCCGTAGCGGTGGCTCACCCGGCGGTTGGTGAAGACGTAGTGGGTCGACCGCCAGCGCCACAGCGGTAGGAGCACCCCGACGACGGCGAGCAGCAGCGCGACGACCCCCACGACGAGCGTGATCCAGCCGGCCTGGTCGGAGTCCCGCGTGAGCATCGCTGCGGCGACGACGATCGCGACGAGGACGACGAGGACCAACAGCGGCTGGACCAGCGCCTTCCAGTGCGTGTGCATCTCGAGGCGGATCTCCTCGCCGTCGGAGAGCTGGCTGTCCTTGAGGCCCATGGGTCGCATCCTGCCACCGGACGGGACGTCGCGGCAGGATGCGACCCCTGGGTCAGCCCTGCTCCGGCGGCTCGGTGAGCAGTCGGGTGATGAGGTCCTGGACCGAGGCATCGGTGACGCCCGGACCGCTGCCGTCACTGGGCACGAACCGGCCCGCGCCCTTGAAGCCCGACGCCCACACGATCAGGGCACCGTGCGACTGGTCCTCCTCGACGATCCACAGCTGGTCGATGTCACCCTCGGTCTGCAGGCCGCGGTCGATGTCGAGGACGCGGGCCGTGACCTCCTCATCGCCGACCTGCCAGGTCGACTCGCGCTCGGTCAGCGTGCCCTCGTTCTCGTTGAGCGCCACGAGGCGGTCCGCCTGCACGCTCGTGCTGACCGAGACGGTGATCTCGCCGACGATCTCGGGAGGCTTGGACCCCGACCGGTCGCGGTAGACGGTGACGAGCGACTCGTAGGCGCCCATCGTCGTGCCCTCGCCGTCGCCCGTCGGCGACGGCCCGTACTCACCGATGTGCACCGTCGTCGTGCCGCCGACGACCTTTTCGTCGACCCAGGCGTCGATGACGTCGGGGTCGCAGGTGGCCGGGGCCAGCGTGCACCCGCTCATGGTGGCGGGCGCGGCGGGGGCGACAGGCCTGTCGGACCGCGGCATGTTGGCCAGGCCCAGCCCCACGACGCCGGCGACGATGGCGACGCCACCGGCCACCGTTCCCGCGGTCGCGACGACGGCACGTCGGCGGTGCCGTCGCGCGCCGGTCACCGTGGCCTCGACATCGATGCTCGGCGGCATCGCGTTGAGCTCGGCGAGCAGGCGGGCAGCGAGCTCCTCGTCGGACGGCTGCAGGACGGTGCGGGTCATCGCTGGGCTCCTTGGGTGACGACCCGGCGTGCTGCCGGGTGGGTGGGTGTGCGGGCGTCGGCGGGGCTCGCGATGGCCCGGCGCAACCGGGCCAGCCCCTCGGCCGATGCCGACTTGACGTTGCTCTCGCTCGACCCGAGGACGCGCGCGACCTCGGCGACCGGCAGACGCTCGACGTGGCGCAGGACGACGACGAGACGCTGTCGGGCGGTGAGCGTGCTCAGGGCCGCGTAGAGGCCGGGGGTGTCGTCGACCTGGCCGTAGCCGCGCTCGGCGAAGGCGGTCTCGGGCAGGATCTCGAAGGAGCGCTCAGACCGGCGCCAGGCCCGTCGACCGCTGTCGATGAAGGCCCGCACGAGCACGGTGCGGGCGTAGGCCATGGGCGGCTCGTCGCGGCGCTCGATCCGGCTCCAGGCGCCGCACATCTTCTCCAGCGTGGTCTGGACCAGGTCGTCGGCGTCGTGGCGGTCGCCGCAGGCCGCGAGGGCAATGCGGTGCAGCTGCGGGATGGCCGCACCGGCGAACTCCCTGAAGGCTTCCACCTCGGTGTCCTTCATGCTCTCCCCCTTCTCCGGTTGCTCTCACCAGACATCACGGTGCAGCCCGCCGATCGGTCGGTCCCCACGACGATCTTTGCGGAGCGAGGGTGCGCACGGGACGCTGGAGCACGACAAAGGCCCCGGTCCGCGGACGGATCGGGGCCTGTCTGGCTGACGTGGGAAGAATCTGCTTCTAGAAATACGAAGCCCCTGCCGCGCCAGCGGACAGGGACGGCTTCTGGGAAACATGAAGTCCCTGGCCGCGCCAGCGGACAGGGACTGGTGGGCGATACTGGGTTTGAACCAGTGACCTCTTCCGTGTCAAGGAAGCGCGCTACCGCTGCGCCAATCGCCCGGGTCATGCAGGTGTCTGCATGGTCGAGGTGGAGACGGGATTTGAACCCGTGTAGACGGCTTTGCAGGCCGTTGCCTCGCCTCTCGGCCACTCCACCACCGAAGGTGGTCTTCAACCTTCTGAGCGGATGACCGGGCTCGAACCGGCGACCTCAACCTTGGCAAGGTTGCGCTCTACCAACTGAGCTACATCCGCACTCGCTGTCGGCATCTCTGCTGACCGCGCTGAGCGAGAGTAGCCCAGAGCGAGGCCAGATTCCAAACCGAGGGTGAACGCTGCCGGGATCCCTGTCCGTCGCTGGCCGTATCGTGCGGTCATGCCGACGCACGAGGTCACCAACCAGGTCCCGGCCTACGGGGGTCACGACGTCTTCGAGAGCGATCCCGTTGTCGCACAAGGTGTCGAGCGGTGGGTCCCCACCGAGCACCTCGCCGGGGCCACGAGGGACCTGTCCGCGCTCGGACGGCTCGCCGGGTCCCCCGAGGCCGCCGAGCTCGCCGACCGGGCCCAGCGCAACATCCCCCGCCTCGTGACCCACGACCGTTGGGGCCACCGCATCGACGAGGTCGAGTTCGACCCCGCCTGGCACGCGCTCATGGGCCATGCGACCGCCGCGGGCCTGACCGCCGTGCCGTGGACCCGACCGCTGGGCAGCGGGGCCCACGTCACCCGCGCCGCCGGCTTCCTCACGTGGAGCCAGGTCGAGCCGGGGCACATCTGCCCGATCACCATGACCAACGCGGCCGTCCCCGCCCTTCGCCACTCCCCCGAGCTCGCCGAGCGCTGGACGCCCAAGCTCGCCTCCCGCGACTACGACTTCGGGCTGCGCGAGGTCGGCACCAAGGCCGGGGCGATCGCCGGCATGGGGATGACCGAGAAGCAGGGCGGGTCCGACGTGCGGGCCAACTCCACCCTCGCCGTGCGCACCCCCGGCGGCCCGCTCACCGGCGAGACCTACCGACTCACCGGGCACAAGTGGTTCTGCTCCGCCCCGATGAGCGATGTCTTCCTCGTCCTGGCCAAGACCTCGCTCGAGGCCGCGCCGAGCTGCTTCCTCGTCCCACGCGTGCTCGAGGACGGGACGCGCAACCCCTTCGCCCTGCAGCGGCTCAAGGACAAGCTCGGCGACCGGTCCAATGCCTCCTCCGAGATCGAGCTCGACGGCACCTGGGGCGCGCTCGTCGGTGAGGAGGGGCGCGGGGTCCGCACGATCATCGACATGGTCTCGGCCACCCGGCTCGACTGCGTGCTCGGCTCCGCCGGCACGATGCGCGCGGCCCTGACGCGGGCGGTCCACCACACCCGCCACCGTCGCGCCTTCGGCGCGCTGCTCGTCGACCAGCCGCTGATGCGCAACGTGCTCACCGATCTCGCTCTCGAGTCGGAGGCCGCGAGCCTCCTCGGGATGCGGCTGGCCCACGCCGTCGACGAGGGCGAGACCGAGCTGACCCGCCTCGGCGTCGCCGTCGGCAAGTACTGGGTCTGCAAGCGGACCTCCCCCTTCGTCGCGGAGGCGCTGGAGTGCCTCGGCGGCAACGGCTACGTCGAGGAGAACGGCATGGCTCGGCTGTACCGGCAGGCGCCGCTCAACTCCATCTGGGAGGGCTCGGGCAATGTCAACGCGCTCGACGTGCTGCGCGCGATCGGCCGCGAGCCGGCGTCGCTCATGGCGCTGCTCGAGGAGGCCTCTGCCGCCCGCGGCCGGCTCACGACGCTCGACACCGCGCTCGACGAGGTGGAGCGCGACTGCGCCGGGCTCGCCGCGCTCGACGGGGTCGAGGCCGCCACGGGCGCCCGCCGGCTCGTCGAGCGGCTGGCCCTGACCCTCCAGGGCAGCCTCATGGTGCTGCACTCGCCCGCCGAGCTGACCGAGGCCTTCGTCGAGTCGCGGCTCGGCGGGGCGAAGGGAGGCAGCTTCGGCACGCTCGACGCCGGCTTCGTGGCCGCGGCGGCCCCCACCGCCATCGAGCGCGCCTCGGTCACCGCCTGACCCGCGGCCGGGGGGTCAGGACTTCTTGAGCCGCTTCTGCTCGGCGGCGACGTCGAAGTCGGCCTTCGGCCACTGCGGGTCGAGCTCCTCGAGGTGCTCCTTGAGCAGCTGCATCACGGCCAGGCGGGCAAACCACTTGCGGTCGGCCGGCACGACATACCAGGGCGCGACCTCGGTCGAGCACTTGTCGATGACGGCCTGGTAGGCCTCCTGGTAGTCGTCCCAGTGCTCGCGCTCGTCGATGTCGCCGGGGTTGAACTTCCAGTGCTTGTCCGGGCGGTCGAGACGCTCGGTGAGGCGCTCCTTCTGCTCGTCCTTGCTGATGTGCAGCATCACCTTGATGATCGTCGTGCCCTTGTCGGCGACGGTCTCCTCGAAGGTGTTGATCTGCCCGTAGCGGCGCGACCACTGCGCGCGCGGCACGAGGTCGTGGACCCGCACGATGAGCACGTCCTCGTAGTGGCTGCGGTCGAAGACCCCGATCATCCCCGGCTCGGGCAGCGCATTGCGGATGCGCCACAGGAAGGGGTGCTTGCGCTCCTCGGCGCTCGGCGCCTTGAAGCTCGTGATGTCGACGCCCTGGGGGTCGACCGCGCCCACGACGTGTCGCATGATGCCGCCCTTGCCGGCGGTGTCCATCCCCTGCACGACGAGCAGGACGCTGCGACCGCCGCCCGCCTTGGACTCGGCGAAGAGCCGCTCCTGCAGCTCGGACACGACATCGGCGAGCTCGGCGAGCGCGGCCTGCCCGGCGGCCTTGTCCCCGTCGAAGCCGGGTGTGCCATGGGGGTCGATCTTCGACAGGTCGGTGCCGGGGTCGGCACGCAGCACCTCGCGGAATGACGCGGCAGACGACGTCTTGGCTGACTTCTTGTCCTTGGCCATTGCCGCATCATGTCAGGGCGGGGGTCTCGTGGGGCAGACTCGCGCCATGCGGATCCTCAGCGCCGACGACGCGGCGACCGACGTCTCCCCCGGCTCCGACGTCGACGAGGAGACCCTCGACGCGCTCTACGCCCACGACGGTCCGCTTCTGCGGCTGAACTTCGTCACGACCCTCGACGGGGCCGCCACCGGCAGCGACGGGCTCTCGGGGTCGATCAACTCCTCGGCCGACCACCGCGCCTTCACGGCGATGCGCTTCGCAGCGGACGTCCTGCTCGTCGGCGCCGGCACCGCCCGCGCGGAGGGCTACGGCAGCGCCGGCATGCCCCTCGTCGTCGTCTCGCGCCGCGGGCACCTGCCCCAGACCCTGCGGGGCGAGCCCGACGTCGTGCTCGCGACGACGAGAGCCGCCGGCATCGACGAGGAGGAGAACACCTGGCTGTGCGGCGACGAGACCGTGGACCTGGCGCAGGTCATCGAGCGCGCCCGGGAGACCTTCGGGCCCCACGTGCTGTGCGAAGGGGGGCCCTCCCTGGCCGCGGACCTCGCCGGCGCCGGACTCGTCGACGAGCTCGGCCTGTCGTGGACCCCGCAGGTCGTCGGCGGGCGCCGCGTCGACCACCCGCGCATCCTCGACGGTGACGGGGTCGCCCTTCGCCTGTCGTGCCGGCACCTGCTCGAGGAGGACGGGACCCTCCTCGGCCTGTGGCGGGTGAGCCGCTGACCGGCTGACGGCAGTCGGCGCTAGCGGACGAAGTCGAGGACGGTGTCGGTCCAGCGACGCGGGTCGACGTTCCACTCCTTGCAGTGCCGGGCGAGGGACCACGGCTCGAAGGTCACGAGGTCGGGCCGTGCCGCGGCGAGCGCCTCGCTCGGCCCGACGGGCACGAACTCGTCGTCACGCGAGTGGATGAGCAGGATCTGGTGCTCGAGCTCCTCCGCCCGGGTGACCCAGTTGGTCCTCGCGACGTCGACGCTCTCGCTGACGCCCACGAGACGACGGGCCCAGTGCTTGCCCATGAGCGCGCTGCCGAGGTGGGACACGGGCGCGGGGACGCGGTGCAGCTCCGCGTGGTGCCGCAGCACGTCGCCCCAGTCGACGACCGGACCGTCGAGGACCGCCCGGGAGACGTCGGAGGCGAGGGGCGAGCGGTCGAGGAACTGCAGGACGATCGCCCCGCCCATCGACCACCCGACGAGCACGATCTCGCGGGCGCCGCGGGCGAGCGCCAGGCGCACGGCGTCCTCGATGTCGCGCCACTCGGACAGGCCGAGGTTGTAGCGCCCGTCGGGGCCGCGCGGGGCGTCGCCGTCGTTGCGATAGCTCGGGACCAGGCAGGTCAGGCCGGCGGCGTGCAGCGCCGGGATGGCACGCAGCGTCTCGTGCCGGCGCGCACCGCGCCCGTGGACGAGGACGGCCCACCGGTCGCCGCTGCCACCGGGCACGACCCACGCGGGCATCGGCCCGAGCTCCGCGGGCACGACGACGTCCTGGGTCTCGAGGCCGAGGTCGGCCTGGGGGTCGCGGCCGTAGTAGTAGCCGTTGAAGCGGGCCGTCCCGGGCTGCAGCACGCCTTCGTCGACGCCGAGGAGCTCACGGCGCACCCGCTGCCGGCGGTGGTCGACCTCGAGGACCCCACCGATGCGGGCGTGGCCACGACCGCCGTCCAGCCACAGTCCGTAGCGACCGGGGACGAGCAGGTCGGGGGTGCCGGAGAGGGTCACGCTGTCGGAGTGGATGACGTGGATCCGGGTGTCGTCGGGGCGGACGAGGTCCGGGGTGAGCACCTTGCGCGCGAAGTAGGTGCCCGCCCCGACCCACACCGAACCGGCGCCCATGAGGGCGGATCCCGCGGCGACCGCGCCGTAGGTCAGGGCCCGCTCGGCCACCGTCCGTTGAGTCACGGCGTCATCGTCTCAAATGTCGTGGCTCGCGGGCAGAATGTGGTGAGTGACACCACTTCCCGCTGACCTCGTGCTCGACCCGATGCTCGCCAAGGCCGTCACGGACGTGCCCGCGCCGGATGCCGTGGAGGGTGGCTACTCTTACGAGCCCAAGTGGGACGGCTTCCGGTGCATCGTGCGCAAGGAGGGCGACGACGTCGAGCTCGTCAGCCGGGGCAAGAAGCCGCTCACCCGCTACTTCCCCGAGCTCGTCGCCGCGATCCGTGAGCACCTGCCCGGCAGCGCCGTCGTCGACGGCGAGGTCGTCGTCCGCAGTGGCGAGCCGGGGGCCCAGCGCCTCGACTGGGAGGCCCTCGGGCAGCGGATCCACCCGGCCGAGTCGCGGATCACCAAGCTGTCGCAGGAGACGCCCGCGGAGCTGATCGCCTTCGACCTGCTCGCCGTCGGCGACGAGGACGTGACGAGCTCTCCCTTCGCCCAGCGGCGGGAGCGGCTCGAGACGCTCTTCGACGGCATGGCGAAGGGGGCGCCGCTGCACCTGACGCGCGTCACCCGCGATGCCGACGAGGCCCGCGACTGGTTCACCCGCTTCGAGGGCGCCGGGCTCGACGGGGTCATCGCCAAGGCGCTCGCCTCGCCCTACTCCCCCGGCAAGCGCACGATGCTCAAGATCAAGCACAAGCGCACCGCCGAGGCGGTCGTCACCGGCTATCGCGTGCACAAGTCCGGCCAGGGGGTCGGCTCGCTGCTGCTCGGGCTCTTCCACGAGGGGCAGCTCGTGGGCGTCGGCGGCATCGCGGCCTTCACCGCGAAGCGGCGGCTCGAGCTCGTCGAGGAGCTCGAGCCGCTCGTGCGGCGAGACGCCGACGGCAACGTCGAGCACGCCGAGACCGACCGCTCACGTTTCAGCTCGGGCAAGGACGTCAGCTTCGTGCCGCTGCGACCCGAGCGGGTCGTCGAGGTCGCCTTCGACCAGCTCGAGGGCTGGCGATTCCGGCACACCGTGCAGTTCCTGCGCTGGCGGCCCGACCGCGACCCCGAGTCGTGCACGCTCGACCAGATCGACCGGGCCGCGGCCTACGACCTGGGCGAGGTCCTCGACTGATCTGGCCTGAGTGACGACATGTGCACGTGTGTGACCCGATGGCGTGACACAGGTGAGCAGACCGTCACGCAGGCGGGCCAACGCACCTACTCCTCGATGCGGTTGCCGTCCTCGTCCCAGTGCGAGGCGACCTTCTTGCTCGGCTGCACCCGGGGCGGCTCGCCGGGCATCTTCGGGTAGTCGGGCGGGAAGTTCAGCTCCCCGCCGGGCAGGGTCTCCCACAGGTCGAGGAGCGGCTCGAGCGAGTGGGCGGTCTCGTCGATGTCGGCCCACGGGTCGCCGCCGGCCAGGTGGTCGAGCACGGTCAGGATGTTGTGCTCGGCCGGGTCGGTGACCTCGGCGATCTGCTCCCAGGTCATCGGGGTGCTCACGGGAGCACCGGGTCGGGCGCGCAGGCTCCAGGCGCCGGCGATGGTGCGGTCGCGGTTGTTCTGGTTGAAGTCGACGAAGATCCGCTCGCCGCGCTCCTCCTTCCACCAGGCCGTCGTCACCCCGTCGTCGCGCCGTTCGAGCTCGCGGCCGAAGCCGATCGCCGCGTGCCGCAGGTCCTCGAAGGACCAGCGGGGCTCGATGCGCACGTTGACGTGGATGCCGCGGTTGCCGCTCGTCTTCGGGTAGCCGCGCATGCCGAGGTCCTCCAGGAGCTCCCGCGCGACGCCGGCGACCCGCTGGACGTCGGCGAAGGTCGTGCCCGGCTGCGGGTCGAGGTCGATGCGCAGCTCGTCGGGGTGGTCGACGTCGGGCCGGCGCACCGGCCAGGGGTGGAAGGTCAGCGTGCCCATCTGCGCCGCCCACACCAGGGCCGCCGGCTCGCTCGGGCACAGCTCCTCCGCGCCCCGGCCGCTCGGGAAGGCGATGCCGACCGTCTCGACCCAGTCGGGCGCTCCCCGGGGCAGGCGCTTCTGGTAGAAGCCGTCGGCGTCCTTGTCGCGCGGGCCGACGGCCAGCCGCATGCCCTCGCGCCACCCGTCGGGCCAGCGCTCCATCGCCGTCGGCCGGTCGCCAAGCTGCCGCATCATCGCCTCGCCGACCGCCGCGACGTACTCGCACACCTGCAGCTTGGTGACCTCGGGGATGCGGTCGGTCGCCTCGTAGATCACCCGGTCGGGGCTGGAGACGCGCACCTCCCGGTCGCCGGCGGGCACCATGACGGCGGGGGTCTTGGCCATGCGGTCAGCGTATGGGCTGCCACCGACGAACGGGGGGCGGCTCCCCCCCTTCGTCCCGTCGCGTGATCGTCACGCGACGTTCACCCGCTCGCGCTGCGCGGAGCACCCGGTGGTCCTACTGTGCCCGTGGCCACACCCACCCCTTCCCAGGAGCCCACATGCCCTCCCGTCGTCGCCGCGTGCTCGCGGCACTGACCGTCGCGCCGCTCGGCCTCACCGGCCTCGCGGTGCTCGCCCCGAGCGCCTCCGCCGCCTCGCCCGACCTCGTCATCTCCGAGGCCTACGGAGGGGGTGGCAACTCGCGCGCGACGCTGCGCAGCGACTTCGTCGAGCTCGCCAACCGCGGCCAGGCCGACGTCGACCTCACCGGCTGGACGCTGCGCTACTACTCTGCGAGCGGCACCACGCAGCAGACGACGTCGCTGAGCGGCCAGGTCGTCGCCGGCGGTCGTTACCTCGTCAAGCAGGCCGACGGAGCCAACACCTCGCTGCCCGCGCTGCCGACGCCGGATGCCACGGGCACCGTGCCGATGTCCTCCTCCGGCGCCCGCGTCGAGATCGTGCGCCCCGACGGCCAGGTAGCCGACCGCCTCGGCTGGGGCGCGGCCACGACCGCCGAGGGCGCTGCCGCCGACGCGACGAGCAACGAGACCTCCGTGGCGCGCACCGACGTGTGCGTCGACACCGACAACAACGCCGCCGACTTCGCCGTCGGCGCGCCGACCCCGCAGAACTCCTCGACCACGCCGGTCGTCTGCGAGCCCGACGATGGCGGGGAGCCGCCGGTCGACGAGCCCGAGAACATCGCCGAGATCCAGGCCAGCCACCACATCTCCCCCTTCGACGGGTCGAAGGTCAACGGCGTCGAGGGCGTCGTCACCGCGGTCTCGCCCTCGGGCTTCTGGCTGCAGAGCACGACGCCGGACGACGACGAGGCGACGTCCGAGGGGATCTTCGTCTACACCCGCTCGACGCCGGCCGTCGCCGTCGGTGACACGGCGAGCGTCGACGGGGTCGTCGACGAGTTCCGCCCCGGCGGCTCGAGCGGATGGGACAACCTCACGACGACCGAGATCGTCTCCCCCGTCGTGACCCGGACCGGTACCGGCGAGGTGCCCGCGCCCGCCGTCCTCGGCGAGGACCGCGTCGCGCCGCAGCAGACCATCGACGCCGAGGACCCCAAGAGCGTCGAGTACGCCGAGGCTGCCTTCCGCCCGGACCGCGACGCGATCGACTTCTACGAGTCGATGGAGGGCATGCAGGTCGCCGTCCGTGACGCGCAGGTCGTCGGGCCGACCGGCTACGAGATCCCCGTCGTCCCCGGCGCGCAGGTCGAGGCGACCCGCTCGTCGGCCGGTGGTGTCGTCTACGGCGGTTACGACCAGCCCAATGCGATGCGGGTGCTCGTCGACGACGTGCTCCTGCCGAGCGGCTCGCTGCCCGACGCCGACGTGCGCGACCGCCTGCCCGGTCTCGTCGCCGGCCCGCTCGACTACTCCTTCGCCAACTTCAAGCTTCTGGCGACGTGGGTCCCGACCGTCGAGGACGGCGGGCTCGAGCGTGAGGTGACCCAGCCGCAGCACGACCGCGAGTTGTCCGTCGCCTCCTTCAACGTCGAGAACCTCGCGCCGGGCAACGACCAGAGCAAGTTCGACCGGCTCGCCGGTCAGGTCGTCACCAACCTGCGCAGCCCCGACGTCATCGCCGTCGAGGAGGTCCAGGACAACAGCGGGCCCACCGACGACGGCACCGTCGACTCCAGCGCGACGACCGACAAGCTCATCGCCGCCATCGAGTCCGCGGGCGGACCCACCTACGAGGCCCACTGGGTCGACCCGCAGGACAAGACCGACGGCGGTCAGCCCGGCGGCAACATCCGCAACGTCCTGCTCCACCGCACCGACCGCGACATCGACTTCGTCGAGCGCAGCTCGGGTGCCGCCGACCACGCCACCGACGTGGTCGCGGACAAGAAGGGCGCCCACCTCACCGAGTCGCCCGGTCGCATCGCCCCCTCGTCGGCGGCCTTCGACGACTCGCGCAAGCCGCTCGTCGGCGAGTACCGCTACCGCGGTGAGCGGGTCTTCGTCGCCGCGGTCCACTTCAGCTCGAAGGGGGGCGACGACCCGCTCTTCGGTCGCTGGCAGCAGCCGGTGCGCTCGAGCGAGGACGCCCGCCACGAGCAGGCCCGTGAGGTGCGCGCCTTCGCCGACGACCTGCTCGCGGCCGACCCGCAGGCGAAGCTCGTCGTCGCCGGCGACGTCAACGACTTCGAGTTCAGCGAGACGAGCGACATCCTCGCCGACATCGTCGAGGGCTCCGGGTCGAAGGCCCTGACCGATCTGCCGCGCACCCTGCCGGAGTCGGAGCGCTGGACCTATGTCTACGACGGCAACAGCCAGGTGCTCGACCACATCTTCGTCTCGCCGGCTCTGGCGACGCTCGACACGAAGGTCGGCCCCTTCCGTCCCGGCAAGGGCCAGCGGCCGGCCTTCACCTACGACATCGTCCACACCAACTCACCCTTCGCCGACCAGGACAGCGACCACGACCCGCAGGTCGTCCACCTCGACCTGAAGAAGTGAGCTGACCTCCCTTCGCCCACCACGGCGTGCGACGGCCCCCGGATGATCTCCGGGGGCCGTCGCGTTGCATGATGAGCAGACCGATCAACGAGGAGCCAGACGATGATGGAGCCCACCGGCCGCGACTACGCGGTCACCAAGTCCGACGAGCAGTGGCGCGAGGAGCTGTCGGCCGACGAGTTCTCCGTCCTGCGGGCCGCCGGGACCGAGCGGCCCTTCACCGGTGAGTACACCGACACCAAGACCGAGGGCGTCTACGCCTGCCGCGCCTGCGGCACCGAGCTCTTCACCTCGGACACGAAGTTCGACAGCCACTGCGGCTGGCCGAGCTTCTACACCCCGCTCGCCGAGGACCGGGTCGAGTACATCCAGGACGACTCCCTCCCCGGCCGCCCCCGCGTCGAGGTCCGCTGCGCAACCTGCGGCAGCCACATGGGCCACGTCTTCGAGGGCGAGGGCTACGACACCCCGACCGACCAGCGCTACTGCATCAACTCGATCTCGATGACGCTGCGCCCGGCACAGGGTTGAGCCCGTCCCTCGGGGCCTCACCATCGGGTGGGGCCCCCGAGGCATGTCGTCAGCGCAGGCCGGCGACGAGCGCCTCGACGCTCACCCGCGGGCCGGTGAAGAAGGGGATCTCCTCACGCACGTGCAGGCGTGCCTTGGAGGCGCGCAGCTCGCGCATGAGGTCGACGATGCGGTGCAGCTCGTCGGCCTCGAAGGCGAGGATCCACTCGTAGTCGCCCAGGGCGAAGGCGGGGATCGTGTTGGCGCGCACGTCGGGGAAGTCGCGGGCCATCGCGCCGTGCTCGGCGAGCATCGTGCGCCGCTCCTTCTCGTCGATGACGTACCAGTCGAAGGAGCGCACGAAGGGGTAGACGCACACGTAGTCGCGCGGTTCCTCCCCCGCGAGGAAGGCCGGCACGTGGCTACGGTTGAACTCCGCCTGACGGTGGACGGCGGCGTTGGACCACACCGGGTCGAGGTGTGCGCCGAGCTCGGTGCGCAGCAGTCGCTTGTAGGCGTCCTGCAGCTGCTCGATGTCGTCGGCGTGCCACCACACGAGCACGTCGGCGTCGGCGCGCAGTCCGGCCACGTCGTAGACACCGCGGATGCGCACGCCGTCCTCGGTGAGCTCGGCGAAGAGCTCCTCCACCTCGCGCGTGATCGCCGCGCGGTCGTCGTCGCCGATCGGCGTGACGAGCGCGAAGGCGGAGAACATCGCGTAGTGCACGCTGCTGTTGATCGCCTCGAGCTGCTCGCGGGAGGGCTTGGCGGGGACGGGCCGGGTGGTCATCTGGGCTCCTGTCGAGGGGTGGACGAAGGGGGAAGGGCGTCGAGGATCGTGGTGGCCGTGGCGGCGGCCCCGGTGAGGACCGCACCGATGCCCACACCGTCGTAGGCCGCGCCCGTGACCTCGATCCCGGGCAGCTCGTCGACCGCCGCGCGCACGGCGGCGACCCGCTCAGTGTGCCCGAGGTCGTACTGCGGCAGCCCGCCGCCCCACCGCTGCACGTGGTGGTCGACCGGCGCCGGCAACGGTGCACCGAGGGCCTGGCCGATCTCGGAGAGCGCAACGGCGACGAGCTCGTCGTCGTCGCGCTGCAGGGCCGCGACCTCCCCCGCACGACCGGCGGAGGCGCGCAGCAGGACGACCTCGTCGCTGGCCTCGCGCACCCACGCCCACTTGCTCGCGGAGAAGGTGCTCGCCTTGATCGTGCGGCCGTCGACCGCGGGCACGAGGAAGCCGCTGCCCGGCAGTGCGGGTGCCGCCGCCGCGGGCAGGGCGATCGTCATGACGGCCATCGACGCGTGGTCGATGCCCGCGAGCGCGGTCGAGGCCGCGGGCGCGTGGTCGGCGAGCAGCCGCGACGTCGGCGTCGCGGGGGTCGCGAGGACGACGAGATCGGCGTCGAGCGCCCGGGGCGCGGTGGTCGCTCCCGTGACGACCCGCCACCCCGTCGGGATGCGCTCGATCCGTCGCACGAGCGTGCCGGTCTCGATCCGGCCGCCTGCGGCCTGCACCGACGCGGCGAGGGCGTCGGCGAGCCCGCCGATGCCACCGGACAGTCCCATGACCCGGGGTCGCGGCGTGGCGCTCGGGGGTGGCAGCAGCCCGTCGACGGCCTCGGTCATCGTGCGACCGCCGGCCATCGCCGACCACAGGACCGGCATCGTGGCGCGCAGCGACAGCCGGTCGACGCGGCCGGCGTAGACCCCGCCGAGCAGCGGCTCGACGATGCGGTCGACGACCGCCCGGCCGTGGACCGCGGCGACCGCCTCGGCGACGGTGACGTCGTCACGGTCGAGGGCGAAGGGGGCCGGCTGCGCGGCGCGAGCGACCTCCCCTTCGTCGAGGAGACCGGAGGCGTCGGTCTCGTGGCCGGGCACCCCCATGAAGGTGCGACCGGGCACCGCGTGCCGGCGCCCGCGGGACCAGATGGAGGCCGGCACCGGCTCGGGGTGGACGAGGCGGTCGGCCAGACCCAACCCGGTGACGAGGTCCCGGGCGGCGGCGCTGCTGGCGACGACCGACTCGGCGCCGACGTCGACGAGGACGCCGCCGACCTGCTCGCGGCGCACCTTGCCGCCGGGGCGGTCACCACCGTCGACGACGGTGAGGTCGAGGTCGGGACGTGCCCGCAGGAGGTGGTGGGTGGTGGCCAGGCCGGCCAGCCCACCACCGATGACGACGACCCGCGGACCCATGGCCCCACTCTCCCACCGTCCTTCGGGTCCCGCGGACGGGGGTGGGAACCGATCGGGGGTCCGCTCCCGTCAGACCCACGACACCGCGGCGGGACCGACCCGCCGCACGACGCAGGGGGTACGACGATGGGCACCACGGCAGGCACGGCACGGTGGACGACGGCACGGTGGGCGGCGCTCGTCGCGGCCGGCGGGCTGGCGCTCGCCGGGTGCGGAGGCGGCGGCGGTGACGAGTCGGTGAGCAGCCGACCGATGAGCCAGGACGAAGGGGGCGGCGCCGCCTCGTCCGCGACCTCGGCGGCGGACCAGGAGTCGGGCAGCTCCGACAGCGCCGCCGGCTCCGGGTCGGGCGACTCGGACTCGACGAAGCGGGCGGGCAACACGACGCAGGTCGCGAGCGGGACGCACGTCACCCGCACGGCGAGCCTGTCGATCACCGTCGACGACGTCGAGAAGTCGACCGCCAAGGTCCGCTCCACGGCCGCCCGGGTCGACGGCTACGTCTCGAGCGAGGACTCGCGGGCCGACGACGGGCACCGCGGCGACTGGGCCGAGATCACCGTCACCGTCCCCGTCGACGACCTCGACGCGACGATGACCCGTCTCGCGGACATCGGCGAGGTGACCCACCGCTCGAGCGAGGCCGAGGACCTCACCGCGCAGTACACCGACACCGAGGCGCGGGTGCGCACGATGACGAAGTCCGTCGAGCGCCTGCGCAAGCTCATCGACTCGGCCGAGGGGCTCGACCAGGTCGTCACGCTCGAGAGCGAGCTGAGCCGACGCGAGGCGGACCTGGAGGCGATGACGAGGCAGCAGAAGTCGCTCGAGAAGCGCACGACGACGGCACCGATCACGGTGAGCCTGTCGACGCAGGACGCACCCGCCGACGAGCCCGAGGAGGAGCGCACCGGCTTCCTCGCCGGGCTCGGCTCCGGGTGGTCGGCCTTCACCGGAGCCGTGACCGTCGGCCTGACGGTGCTGGGTGCGGTGACTCCCTTCGCCGTCGTGGGTCTGGTCATCGGCTGGCCGATCGCGCGGTGGGCCCGGCGCCGGCGGACGTCTCGTCCGGTCGCCACGCCGACGGCCCCGACCGCGGAGGCCTGAGCCCCGTAGGTCAGCGGGCGCTGACCTCGTGGACCAGCTCGACGACGCGGGTGAGGACCACGGGGTCGGTGTCGGGCAGCACGCCGTGGCCGAGGTTGAAGATGTGGCCGGGCGCGGCGCGACCCTCGTCGAGGATGCGACGCACCTCGCGCTCGATGACCTCCCAGGGCGCGAAGAGCAGCGCCGGGTCGAGGTTGCCCTGCACGGGCTGGTGGCCACCGACCCGCTCGATGGCCTCGGCGAGGTTGACCCGGTAGTCCACCCCGATGACCTCGGTACCGGCCGCGGCCATGTCCGGCAGCAGCTCGCCGGTGCCGACGCCGAAGTGGATGCGCGGCACGCCGGCGTCGGCGAGCGCCGCGAGGGTGGCCTCGGTGTGCGGGAGGACGTAGCGGCGGTAGTCCGCCTTCGACAGGAAGCCGGCCCACGAGTCGAAGAGCTGGATCGCGCTGGCCCCCGCCTCGACCTGGACCTTGAGGAAGGCGGCGGAGATCTGCGACAGCCGGGCGCACAGGTCGTGCCACAGCTTCGGGTCGCCGTGCATGAGCGACTTCGTCAGCTCGTGGTTGCGGCTCGGCCCGCCCTCGATGAGATAGGAGGCGAGGGTGAAGGGCGCGCCGGCGAAGCCGATGAGCGGCGTCGCACCCAGCTCGAGGACGATCCGGCGGACCGACTCGGTGATGTCGGGGACCATGTCCGGGGTCAGCTCGGGGAGGCGGTCGAGGTCCTCGCGGGAGGCGAAGGGGACGTCGAGCACCGGCCCGACGCCCGGCTCGATGTCGATGTCGACACCCGCCGCGGCGAGCGGCACGACGATGTCGGAGAAGAAGATCGCCGCGTCGACCCGGTGGCGGCGCACCGGCTGCAGGGTGATCTCGGTGACGAGGTCAGGCGTGCGGCAGGCCTCGAGCATGTCGGTGCCGCGGCGCACCTCGCGGTACTCGGGCAGGGACCGGCCGGCCTGCCGCATGAACCACACGGGGGTGTGGGGCACGGATTCCCCGCGGGCAGCGCGGACGAGAGGGCTGTCGGAGGGCGAGGCGTGGGTGGTCACGGGGCGCATCCTCCCACGCCCGCCCGGCGTGCCCTCCCGCCGACCGGGCCTCTCGCGACCTAGGCTCAAAAGGTGGCCACCCGAGAGATCTCCGAGGCGCAGTCGCCGGACTTCGCCCATGCGCTGCGGAGCCTGCACGAGACCCGGCTACGCCCCGAGGTGCGCCTGACCGAGGTGCCCGCGCCGACCCGTCTGGCCCCCCACGCCGTCGCGATGACCGCCGACATCGTCGACTCCGCCGACGGCGAGGACCTCGCGACCGGACGCTTCGTCCTGCTGCACGACCCGAGCGAGCCCGAGCCGTGGGGCGGCGCCTGGCGCATCGTCACCTTCGCCCGCGCCGAGCTCGAGCCCGAGGTCGCCGGCGACCCGATGCTCGGGGCCGTCGGCTGGTCGTGGCTCACCGACGCCCTCGAGGAGCACGGCATCGAGGCCGCCAACCTCGCCGGCACGGTGACGCACGTCGTCTCCGAGTCCTTCGCCGACCTCGAGGACCGCGAGCCCGACGTCGAGATGGAGATCCGCGCCTCGTGGAGCCCCGCCGACTCCGCCGTCGGCCCCCACCTGCTGGCCTGGGCCGACATGCTGGGCACGGTCGGCGGCCTGCCGCCGCTGCCCTCTGGTGTCGTGGCCCTGCCGGGGCGTCGCCGGTGACGCCGCAGGACGCCGGGGCCCCGCCCGAGCCCGAGAGCACTCCCGAGGTGGCCGCCCCGCCCGGCGACGAGACTCCCGACTCGACGCCCGAGCCGGCTCCCCTGCCGGTCCTCACCGAGCCCGCCGAGGGCATCCCGCCGGTCATCACCCTCGAGTCCGAGCTCGACGCCTGCGCCCAGGCGATCGGCAGCGGTGTCGGGGCCGTGGCCCTCGACGCCGAGCGCGCCTCCGGCTACCGCTACGGGCAGAGCGCCTATCTCGTCCAGGTCCGCCGCGAGGGCTCGGGCACCTGGCTCATCGACCCGGTGACCCTGCCCGACCTCACCCCGCTCGACCGTGCCATCGGCACCGGCGAGTGGATCCTGCACGCCGCGACCCAGGATCTGCCCTGCCTGCGCGAGCTCGGTCTGGCGCCCCGGCAGATCTTCGACACCGAGCTCGCTGCCCGGCTGCTCGGCCTGCCCCGCGTCGGCCTCGCCGCGGTCATCGAGCACTACCTCGGCATCAGCCTGGCCAAGGAGCACTCGGCCGTCGACTGGTCGACCCGGCCGCTGCCCGAGCCGTGGCTGCGCTACGCCGCCCTCGACGTCGAGGTGCTCACCGAGGTGCGCAACCTCATGGGCGCAGACCTCGCCGCGCAGGGCAAGAGCGAGTGGGCACGGCAGGAGTTCGAGGCGCTGCTGAGCTGGCGGCCGGCGGTCAAGGAGGACCCGTGGCGTCGGACCTCGGGCCTGCACAAGATCCGCCAGCCGCGGGTCCTCGCGACGGTGCGCGAGCTCTGGTACGAGCGTGACCGCATCGCCCGCGACCGCGACACCTCCCCCGGCCGGGTGATCCCCGACACCGCTCTCGTCGACATCGCCCTGGCCGACCCGCAGGCACCCGGTGATCTGCCGCGTGGGCACCGCGCGATCCAGCGCAGCCAGCGCGCCTGGCTCGACGCCGTCGCCCGGGCACGACGCCTGCCCGACGACGAGCTGCCGCCGGCCTCGGTCAAGTCCGACGGCCCTCCGCCGCAGCGCTCCTGGGCCAACCGCGACCCGCTCGCCGCCGACCGGCTGACGGCCACCCGCGAGGCCCTGGGCAGCTTCGCCGACGCGCGCACCATCCCGATCGAGAACGTCTGCTCCCCCGACCCCCTTCGCCGGGTCGTGTGGTCACCGCCGCAGGACCGCAGCCCGGAGGGCTTCGCCGAGGCCCTCGCCGACCTCGGCGTGCGCCCCTGGCAGCGCGAGGTCGTCGCCCCCATGCTCGCCGACGCCTTCGCCGCCCACCCCGACGCCTGACGGACCTCGAGGGCAGGGCCGCCGCAACGGGTGGAGGTACCAGCGACCGGATAGCCGGACGCAATCACCTCGACCAGCGAGGGAACGTGGGCGGGGTCACGTGAGGCGCACCTGTCCGAGGTGAGCAAGCGCTTAGTAGCCTGATCGCTGACGGGCTCCTGCCCGTCGTGCCACCTGCACCACGACAGAGAGGCCCACCGTGCCCCGCACTTCACGTGAGGTCGTCTTCGTCGACGGCGTTCGCACGCCGTTCGGCAAGGCCGGGGAGAAGGGCATGTATGCCCAGACCCGCGCCGACGACCTCGTCATCACCTGCATCCGCGAGCTCATGCGCCGCCACCCGGAGCTGCCGCCCGAGCGGGTCGAGGAGGTCGCGATCGCGGCCACGACCCAGATCGGCGACCAGGGCCTGACCCTGGGCCGCATGGCCTCCCTGCTGTCCGGGCTGCCCAACACCACGCCCGGCTACTCCATCGACCGCATGTGCGCCGGCGCGATGACCGCGGTGACCAACATCGCCGGGGCCATCTCCTTCGGCTCCATCGACGTCGCCGTCGCCGGCGGTGTCGAGCACATGGGCCGCCACCCGATGGGTGAGGGCGTCGACCCCAACCCGCGGGTCGTCTCGGAGAAGCTCGTCGACCCGTCGGCCCTCGTCATGGGCAAGACGGCGGAGAACCTGCACGACCGCTACCCGAGCCTGACCAAGGAGCGCTCGGACGAGTTCGCGGTCAACAGCCAGCGCAAGCTCGCCCAGGCCTACGAGGACGGCAAGATCCAGCCCGACCTCGTGCCGGTCGCGACCCGCCACTCCGAGAAGGGCTGGGGTCTCGCGACGACCGACGAACCGCCGCGCCCGCAGACGACCCTCGAGTCGCTGCAGACCCTCAAGACCCCCTTCCGCCCCCACGGCAAGGTCACCGCCGGCAACGCCGCCGGGCTCAACGACGGCGCGACCGCCTGCATCCTCGCGGCCGAGGAGACCGCCGCCGAACTCGGCCTGCCCGTCGGCATGCGCCTCGTCGAGTTCGCCTTCGTCGGTGTCGAGCCGGAGGTCATGGGCTACGGCCCGGTCCCCGCGGCCGAGAAGGCCCTGGCCAAGGCCGGCCTGACCATCGACGACATCGGCCTCTTCGAGCTCAACGAGGCCTTCGCCGTGCAGGTGCTCTCCTTCCTCGAGCACTTCGGCATCGACGACGACTCCGACAAGGTCAACCGCTACGGCGGCGCCATCGCGACCGGTCACCCGCTCGCCTCCTCGGGTGTGCGCCTCATGACGCAGCTGGCCCGCCAGTTCGCCGAGGACCCGAGCGTCCGCTACGGCATGACCGCGATGTGCATCGGCATCGGCATGGGCGGCGCCGTCATCTGGGAGAACCCGCACCACGCCGACTACGGCAAGGAGAACTGAGCATGAGCGAGCCCAAGCCCGAGGTCGTCACCCGCGCCCTCGTCCAGGACGTCCAGCTCCCCGCCGACGGCGGCACGCTGGCCCTCGTCACGCTGGACAACGGCCACGACCACACCAAGCCCAACACCTTCGGCCTCGAGGGCATGGCCGGCCTGCGCGCCGCCGTCGCCACGCTGCATCAGCGAGCCGAGGCCGGTGAGATCGTCGCCGTCGCCGTCACCGGCAAGCCCTTCATCTTCGCCGTCGGCGCCGACCTCACGGGGGTCCCGGGCATCACCAGCCGCGAGCAGGCGCTCGAGATCGCGCGCACCGGCCACGCGGCCTACGCGGCGATCATGGACCTGCCCGTGCCGACCTTCGCCTTCGTCAACGGCGCGGCGATGGGCGGCGGTGTCGAGCTGGCCCTCTCGTGCGACTACCGCACGATGAGCACGGCCGTGCCGGCCATCGCGCTGCCCGAGGTCTTCCTCGGGCTCGTCCCCGGCTGGGGCGGCTGCTACCTGCTGCCGCGCCTGCTCGGCCCGGAGAAGGCCCTCAAGGTCATCGTCGAGAACCCGCTCAACACCAACCGGATGCTCAACGGCCCCTCGGCCGCGAAGCTCGGGATGGCCGACGCCCTCCTCGACGCCGCCGACTTCCTCGAGCAGTCGATCATCTGGGCCGCGGGTGTCCTCGCCGGCGAGACGAAGGTCGAGCGCGAGCCGGTCAGCGACGACGCTGCCGTGTGGGAGGCCGCTGCCGCGGCCGCCACGAAGCTGGCCGACGCGAAGACCGCACGGAAGTCCCCTTCGCCCTACCGGGCCATCGAGCTGGTGACCGCCGCCCGCACGGCCGAGCGCGACGCCGCCTTCGCCGCCGAGGACGAGGCCCTGGCCGACCTGCTCATGGGCGACGAGCTGCGCGCCGGCCTGTACTCCTTCGACCTCGTGCAGAAGCGGGCGAAGCGCCCCGCCGGCGCCCCCGACAAGGCGCTCGCGCGCCCGGTCGGCAAGGTCGGCATCGTCGGCGCCGGCCTCATGGCCAGCCAGCTGGCGATGCTCTTCATCCGCTCGCTCAAGGTGCCGGTCGTCATGACCGACCTCGACCAGGAGCGGGTCGACAAGGGCGTCGCCTACGTCCACGGTGAGATCGACGCGTCCCTCGCCAAGGGCAAGATCACGCAGGACAAGGCCAACCAGCTCAAGGGCCTGATCACCGGCTCCACGAGCAAGGAGGGCTTCGCCGACGCCGACTTCGTCATCGAGGCCGTCTTCGAGGAGATGGGCGTCAAGAAGAAGGTCTGGGCCGAGGTGGAGCAGATCGTCACCCCCGAGTGCATCCTCGCCTCCAACACCTCGTCGCTCTCGATCACCGAGATGGCGTCCGAGCTGCAGCACCCGGAGCGGGTCGTGGGCTTCCACTTCTTCAACCCCGTCGCCGTCATGCCGCTGCTCGAGATCATCCCGGGCGAGCGGACCGACGACGCCGCGCTGGCGACGGCCTTCGCCACCGGCAAGGGCCTGAAGAAGACCTGCATCCTCGTCAAGGACAGCCCTTCCTTCATCGCCAACCGACTGCTCGGCCGCTTCATGGGCGAGTTCTCCAAGATCGTCGACGAGGGCACTCCGGTCGAGGTCGCCAACGAGGGCATCGCGGGCCTGGCCCCGATGCCGCCGCTGGTCCTCGTCGGCCTCGTCGGCCCGGCGATCGCGCTGCACAACAGCGAGACGCTCCACCGTGAGCTCGGCGAGCGCTTCTACGTCTCGCCCAACCTCAAGGCGCTCGTCGAGGCCGGTAAGCGCTCCTACGACGACGAGGGCGTGGCCGAGCTGCTCACCGCCCCCGAGTCGCCGGTGGAGCTGACCGCGCAGCAGGTCCGCGAGCGGGTCCTCGGCGTCCTCGCCGAGGAGGTGCGCACGATGCTCGACGACGGTGTCGCACAGGCCCCGATGGACATCGACCTCGCGATGATCACCGGCGCCGGCTTCCAGTTCTGGAACGGTGGCCTCACGCCGCTTCTGGACCGTGAGGGCGTCTCGGAGAAGGTCACCGGGCAGCGCTTCCTGCCGAAGGGTGTGGCCAGCGTCCCGGCCTGATGCGTCGGCAGCATGACGAGGCCTGACCGGCTTCCGGCATGTCGAAGGGGAGGTCCCGACGACGACCTTCGCTTCTCGTGGTCCTCGCAACTCCTGCGTCCGAGGAGTTGCGAGGACCACGGTCGTTTCGACGTGAGGAAGGGCCGACGGGCCTGGCGGTGACCAACGCCGTCGTGGTGATCGTCGTGGGCGTCAACGGCGACGGGCAGCGCGAGGTCTTGGACCTGCGGGTAGACACCAGGGGGACAGGCGGCGCGGAACGAGTTCTTCGCCGAACTGACCGGGCTGACCGGGGTAGGCCCGGCCACCAGCGACGCCGCTGGCTATAAGGTCTAGACTGGCATCTCGACCTGGACGCTGTCGCGAGGGGACGTCATGAGATGAGTGCGGATCTGGGTATGTCGAGCGTCGTCCCCCTCTCCCGCATCCCGAAGATCGTCGGGGTCGTCCAGGCGGGTGGTCAGGGCTCCCGGATGGACGTCCTCACGCGTGAGCGCGCCAAGCCCGCCCTCCCCTTCGCCGGCAGCTACCAGCTCGTCGACTTCGCACTGAGCAACTTCGGCAACAGCGGCATCCCTGACGTGTGGGTCTCGGTGCAGTACGAGGCGTCCTCGCTCGACCGCCACCTCGCCGGTGGGCGGCCCTGGGACCTCGACCGCACCCGCGGCGGCTACCGGCGGCTCGTGCCGGAGGAAGGGCAGGCCAGCGGGTCCGAGGGCTTCAGCGCCGGCAACGCCGACGACCTGCTGAAGATGGGTGCCCAGCTGCGTGAGGCGGGCGCCGAGGTCGTCGTCGTGACGAGCGCCGACCAGGTCTACCGCCTCGACATGCGGGCCGTCATCGCCCAGCACCTCGAGCGCGGTTCCGAGGCCACGATCGTCACCGTCGAGGTGCCGCTCGCGCAGGCCAAGCACAAGACGGTCGTCGACGTCGGCCGGGACGGCGTCGTGCAGGGGCTGACCGACAAGCCCACGGCCCCGCCGCACGGGACGATCGCCGCCGAGATCTTCGTCTACGACGTCCCGGTGCTGCTGCGCACGCTCGACGCGATCCGGCACGAACGGGCGCAGGCCGACCCAGGGCTCACGGAGGGGATCGGCGACTTCCCTGACCGCCTGCTCCCGCGGCTCGTCGAGGGCGGGAAGACCCACGCGTACGCGCTCACGGGCTACTGGCGCGACCTCGGCCGCCCCTCCGCCTACCTCGCCGCGCACCGCGAGCTGCTGCGCGGACGAGTCGACGTCTTCGACGACCCGGCGTGGCCGATCCTCACCCGGTCGCCGGAGATGCCGCCGCCGATGATGCACGCGGGCAGCGTCGTCGAGGACTCGATGATCAGCCCCGGGTCGCACGTGCACGGCACCGTGCGCCGCAGCGTCGTCGGACCGGGCTGCGGCGTCGAGGCGGGAGCGGTGGTCGAGGACTCGGTGCTCATGCACCGGGTGCGGGTCGCGTCCGGTGCACAGGTCTACGCCTCGGTTGTCGACGACTCGTGCCGGGTCGGCGAGGACGCGCAGGTCGGGGCCCAGCCGAAGCGCTGGCCGCCCTCGGACTCCGCCGTCGTGCTCGTCGGTCGTGAGTCGCACGTGGCGAAGGGGGTCGTCCTCGAGCCGGGAGCCCGCCTCGAGCCCGGCACGACTGCGAGCTGAACGAGCCCCCACTCCTTCGGTGGTCCTGAGTCGTGGACTCCGCGTAGGGCAGATGTCGTCACTGGCCCGTGTGCGGACCCGGGGACGCTTCGTGAAGCCTGTGCTCACGCGGGCAGTGAAGGGTTCACGGGGCTGCTCTAGGTAAACTCCCCGCATGGAAAACACGGCACCAGGTCGCCTGGGTCCCGGTCACATTGCACGCAGTTTACGGACGGGGCCTGACCCCGGTTCTTGGACACGCTGAATCCAGCACCTGCTGGGGAAGCGAGATGATCCGAGAATCATGGCTAGGAAGAACTACTCCGAGGAGTTCCGTCGTCAGGCCGTCGACTTGTACGAGTCCACCCCGGGCGCCACGGTCC
>ERZ500994.108-NODE-108-length-26952-cov-6.808678_pt1 | contig 26952 bp, 24 predicted proteins | sample MGYA00248878_ERZ500994 | MGnify/ENA primary metagenome ERZ500994 (study PRJEB25958, sample SAMN03398533) | human skin metagenome | study: EMG produced TPA metagenomics assembly of the Human Skin Microbiome Metagenome (human skin metagenome) data set. | reverse complement strand
GCCCGGGCCTGCGGTCCAGCAGATGATCGATCCGCACTTTTCGCGCAGCATCTTCGACTTGAGGCCTGATCTGCGCTTTCGGAACCTTCGCCATTTCGAGCGGAAAGGCGATGTTTTCCGCAACGGTCATATGCGGATAGAGCGCATAGCTCTGGAAGACCATCGCGACGTCGCGGTCGCGCGCATCGACGCCGGTCACGTCGCGGCCGTCGATTTTCACGCGGCCGGAGGTCGGCGCATCGAGGCCCGCGAGGATGCGCAGGGTCGTGCTCTTGCCCGAGCCGGACGGCCCGAGCAGCGCGAAGAACTCGCCGGGCCTGATCTCGAAACTGACGTCCCTGAGCGCGGCGAAACTGCCGTGCAGTTTGCCGATGCGATCGAACTCGACATGGCCGGCGCCCGTCACCGGCGTCCCCCGCCCTTCACCGCGCCGACCGTCAGGCCCTTCACGATATGCGTCTGCGCAAGCACCCCCAGGATCACCACCGGCAGCATCGCCAGCACCGAAACCGCCGCCAGCTTGTTCCACAATGTCTGCTCCACCGACACGAAATTGAACATCGCGACGGTGACCGGCCGTACCGTGTTGCCGCTCAGCACGACCGCGAAGAGAAACTCGTTCCATGCATTGAGAAAGACGAACACGACGGCGACCGCGATGCCGCCGCGCGCCTGCGGCACCACGATCCGCCACAGCGTCCGCCAGCGGCTCGCGCCGTCGAGATAGGCCGCCTCCTCCATCTCGTAGGGAATCTCCTCGAAATAGGAGACGAGCAGCCAGATCGCGAAGGGCAGCGAGAAGGACAGATAGATGAGGATGATGCCCTGGTAGGTGTCGATCCAGCCGATGTTCCGCAGGATGAGAAAATACGGAATGATGATGCCGACCGGCGGCAGCATCTGCGTCGCGAGCACATAGAATCCGCTCGTGCGCTTGCCGGGAAAGCGCAGCCGCGCGAGCGCATAGGCCGCCGGCACGGCCAGCACGATGGTGATGATCGTCGTGCCGACCGCGATGATCATGCTGCTGACGAGGTTCGGCAGGATCGAGCCGGAGCCGGACAGAACATCGCGATAGGCGGCTATCGTCGGCGCGAACAGAAGTTTTGGCGGATAGGCGAGAATGTCCTGCTCGGTCTTGAACGAGTTGAGGACGCTCCAGACGATGGGAAAGGCCCAGACGAGAAGGAACGCGGCCAGCACCAGCCACAATGCGACGGCGCGGATGCGGGCGGCGCTCACCGCGCCCTCCGGATCGCAAAGAGCAACGCGGAAACCAGCAGCGTCACGACGAGGAGCGCGACCGCCAGCGCCGCACCGTAGCCGATCGACAGCTCCGTGAAGGATTTCTTGTAGGCGTAGATATTGAGGATTTCAGTCGCCGTTCCCGGACCGCCCGCCGTCACCGTGAAGATCGCAGCGAAGGCGGTCAGGGCCACCATCGTGCGCATGATGACGACCATGACGATTGCCGGCCGCAGCAGCGGCAAGGTGATGCGCCGGAACTGCTGCCAGGCGCTAGCCCTGTCGAGACGCGCCGCCTCGTAGATATCCTCCGGCAGCGCCGCGAGGGAGGCGAGCAGCACCATGAAGGCGAAGGGCGTCCACTGCCATGTATGGATGACGACGACGCTGACCAGCGCGAGGGTCGGATCGCCGAGCCAGTCGCGCCGCCCGAGCCCGGCATTGACGGCCAGAAAATCGACGATGCCGAAATCCGGCGCGAGCATGAAGGTGCGCCAGACAAGGCCAACCACCGCCGGCGACATTACCACCGGCAGGATCGCGACGATGCGGAACAGGGCCTGTCCGCGCTTCATGCCTAGGACGAACACGGCGAGCGCGAGACCGATGGCGACCTGCAGCACGACGGTCGAGACCGTATAGACAAGGCTCACGATCAGGGAGGACCAGAATCGGCTGTCCTCGAGCAGCATGCGATAATTGTCGAAACCCGCGAAGCCGTCCATGAACGGCATCGCAAGGTCCATGCGGTAAGCGCTCGTCCAGACAAGAAACAGCAGCGGAAAGGTCGTCGTCGCGGTCAGTGCGAGGAAGGCGGGCGCGAGCAGCGCGGCGGCGAAGCGCCGCTCCTTGCGCGCCATGGCGCGCGCGGGCGCATCGTCGGCCCGCGCGTGATCGAGAAGGTCCGCCCCCGCCGCAAGCGACACGGCTGCGCTACCCGCGCATCATCGGTTCGACGCGCTTCTGCGCATCGTCGAGGGCCGCCTTGACGGGCGTCTGACCAGACAATGCGCTCTGGATCGCGGTCGCGACCGTGTCGCCGATCGCCGGCCATTGCGGCACGCGCGGACGCCAGTCGACATCGGTGTCATGTTCGAGCGAGTCGAGCGTCGCCTGCACGAAATTCTCGCCAAAACTGTTCATCAGCTTCACGTAGTCCGCGTCGCGCCATATCGAGACGCGGTTGACGCCGGAACGTTTCGCCGGGCCGGCGAACTTCCATGAGGTGCGGGCCTGCGTCTCGGCGCTCGCCGCCCATTGCAGGAACAGCCATGTCGCCTTCTTGCGCTTGTCTGGCAGCGCGGCATTGATCGGAAAACCCCAGTTCCAGATCGAGGTCACGCGTTTGCCGCCCGGCCCCTTCGGCCAGCGGGCATAGGCGACCTTGCCAAGAACCTTCGACTTCTCGGGATTGTTGACGACGGAGGCGGAGGAATGCGCATCGATATAGGCGCCGAGCGTGCCTTGTGAGAAGGCGTCCGCGATGTCCGGCCAGTTCCATTGCGCGGCGGCGGCCGGCGCGCTCTTGCGCATGAGGTCGACATACCAGGCGAGCGCGGCCTCGGCCTCCGGTCCGTTGACCGTGAGCTTGCCGCCCTTGAACCAGTCCCCGCCGTAGGCGCGGAAGATCGAGGAATAGATGTAGACGTTCTGCCCCGCCCCCGCGAGGCCGCGCAGCGCGACGCCCCAGAGACGGTTCGGCGGATCGTTGAGCGCAGCCGCGTTGGCCGCGAAGGTCTGCAGGTCGTCGGCGGGTTTCAGACCCTTCGCATCGTAGAGATCCTTGCGATAGACCTGGATCGTCACCTCGCCGTCGTAGGGCATGCCATAGAGTTTGCCGCCGACGGAATTGGCGGCGCGCCATGCCGGAATGATGTCGTCGAGTTTGAGCCACGCCGCATCGGTGAGGGACTTGTCGGCGAGATAGGGATCGAGCGGCTCGACCCATTTGTTGGCGGCATAGAGCGCATAATACATCGGGTCGGCAGCATGCGTGGCATAGGTCGCCGTCTTCGACGTGAGATCGATCACGCTCTTCTGGCGTATCTGCGCCGGCGGAATCTTCTCGAAGCGCACGTCCACGCCGGTGAGCGCCTGGAACTGCGGCGCCAGCGCGATGAGATTCTCGAAATAGCTTGCCGGGATCACCGCGACGGTGATCGCCTCGCCCGCCGCCTGCCGCCAGTCGATGGAGGCCGCCTTGTAAGGCGCGAGATCGGCGTCCTGCGCCGAGGCATTCCGGATGACGAAAGGCGACAGAACGCCGACCGCGCCGGCCCCGGTCAACAGTTCACGCTTGCTTGGTCTGTAGATCATCATGTCCTCCCCGCGCGCCGGTCTGGGCCAGTCTTCGCGGGGAGTGAGATTGTCATAACATTATAACAAGTCAACCGGCGACGGCGCCGGCAGGCGCGCCGCGCGCGATCAGTCAGGCTGTCGCGAGGGCGCCTTCATCAGGGAAAACAATTCGTCGATCGCGGCGGAGGCGTGGTGGCGCAGCGCCTGCGTCTCGTCCATGCCGGCAATCCTGATGCCGTTGACCACGGCATGGACTTCGTCGCGGAAATCGCTGAGGAAGCGAACCGGATCGGGCTGGTCGTTGGCGACGCGCGCGATCAGCCCTGTCAGCAGGATCTGGCAGGCCAGAAGACGGCCGTTCAGTTCGTCCGTCATCGGCCGGTCACACCTCCGCCCAGCGGCGGATCAGGTTGTGGTACAGGCCAGACAGCTTCACCATCTCGGGATCGTCACGCCCGATCCGTCGGGACAGATCCTGAATGGCGGTGTCGAGATCGTAGATCAGGCTTCGCTCGTGGTCGCTCCGGATCATGCTCTGCAGCCAGAAGAACGACGCCACGCGCACGCCGCGCGTGACCGGCGTGACCATGTGCAGGCTCGAAGCGGGATAAAGGACGAGATCGCCGGCCGGCAGCTTGACCTCGTGCGACCCGTAGGTGTCCTCGACGACGAGCTCGCCGCCGTCATATTCGTCCGGCTCCGACAGGAAGAGCGTGACGGACATGTCGGTGCGGATGCGAAGGCCCGTCAGCGGATCGCCGCGTATGGAATTATCGACATGGACGCCGAAGTGATGTTCCGCATCATGACGGTAGCGGTTGAACAGGGGCGGAAAGATGTGAAGCGGCACGGCGCCCGCCAAAAAGGTCGGATTCGCCGTGATCGCCTTGATCACACGTTGGCCGAGTTCGCGCGCGACGGGGCTGTCGGGCGGAAGCTGTTCGTTCTTCTTGACCATGGCCGACTGCGCCCCGGCCGTCGACCGACCATCTTCCCAATCGGCCGCATCCATGATCCGGCGGAAGTCGGCGACTTCCGCCCTGGACAGGATTTCAGGGACGCAGATCAGCACGCGGCGGCCGTCAGAAAGTCGCCGTCGCGGTGAACTGGATCACGCGACCCGGCGCCATCTGCGCGAAAGGCGCGGCGCTCTGATAGAATGCATCGTAATATGTACGATTGAAGATGTTGTAGACCGCAAACTTGCCCTTGATCCCGTCCGCCATCTTGAACTCCGCGAAGGAGTCGAAGCGCCAGTAGGACGGCAGTACGTTCGGCACATTGAGGAACGGCGCATTCGGCGTGATCGTCGGGTAGAACGTATTGCCGTTGATGGATTGGCCGCCGTTCGCCGCCAGGAGGGAGCCCCCGTAGCGCCGCGAATTGTAGACGGCCTGGCCGCCCAGTTCGAGCCAGGGCAGGACCTGGTATTTCGACAGCATGCTGAACGACGTATGCGCAATATTGGCGAGCGGCAGCCCGATATTGGAGGGCGCCGCTGATTGCGTCACCACCGAATTCATGAAGACGGCGCCACCGATCACCGACCATTCGTCGGTGATCTTGCCGGCGACTTCGAAATCGAGGCCCTGCACCCTGTAGGCCGCGTTTGCGAGGGTCTGCGTTCCAATGACCTCGCGTGCGTTAGTCTTCGTCGTCTGGAAGACCGCGGCAGTCGCGAGAAGCTTGCGATCGAACAATTCGGCTTTTACACCCGCTTCGATGCCCACGTTCTTTTCCGGACTGAAGATCTGGGCGGCATAATTAAGGCCGCCGTAGCTCGCCGAGGATCCGTCGAGTTCCGCTCCGACCGGGTTCGATGATGTCGCATAGGCACCGTAGATGCTTATGATCGGGATCGGCTTCCACACCGCTCCGAAATTGTAGTTGAACATCGTCGAATGGTTTTGCGCGAACGTTTGCCACGCGGAATTGATCGTCGTCGGATTCTTGTTGATCGTTCCCTGAACGAGATTGATGAAGTAATTGGCCGGCGCGTTGGACGAGATATTGTAATCGTCGAGACGGATGCCGCCATTCAGGATGATGTAGTCCTGATAATTCGCCGTGTGGATGAGATATCCGGATTTGGTATCGACAGAGATATTGGTTGGCGTTCCCGCGAGCGTCGGCTGAGTGCCGAACGGCAACGCGGCATATGGCGCCATCAGGAACTGGGTGACGCTACCCCGGCCGTTGAACGCGCCGATTCCAACTGATTCGGACGCCAGGCCGGTGTAGGTGTCGCGCAGAACCTGCTCATGCGAAAATTCCATGCCCGCGACGGAGGTGTGGCGGACAGGCCCGGTGTCGAACTTGACGACCGCTTCGGTCTGGTTCGCGAAGACGCCCGTCGGCTGATAGCGGCTCTGCGGATTGGAGGCGACCGTCAGCGCCGCGAGATTCGGCGATTCCGCGAGCGTGCCGACATAGTTCAGCATCGCCGTCTCCCGGCGGAATTTCGTCGAGAGCGTGATGTTCTCGTTGAACTTGTATTCGCCGGTGAACGTCGCGAGATTCTGGCGGACCTTCTGGAAGTCGCGATTGATGAAACCATAATAAGTGTAGCGCGGGATCACGCCTTCGGTCAGCGGTCGCAGCGTCCCGCGATTGTAGGGAACGCCGAAGTCCGGCAAGCCCGACAAATCGGTATGCGTGTAAGTGGCGGTGAGGGTCAGGTTCTCGATCGGCTTGAAGACGACCGAGCCATGACCTCCCCAGCGGTTGTCGGTGACGAACTGACGTCCGGCAACGCCTCCGCTCTGGTAAAGGCCGGCGGCGCGAACAGCGAGAACCGGGCTGATCACCTGATTGACGTCAACCGTCATCCGCTTGGTGCTGTCGCTCGGCGAGCCCTGCATCTCGACGATACGGAAATCACGGTCGAAACTTGCCTGTTTCGTCACGATATTGATCGCGCCGCCGGCAGTGCCGCGACCCGCGAATGAAGAACCCGGACCGCGCAGGATTTCGACCTGTTCCGTGAAGAAGTTTTCGCGCACGCTGACGCCGGGATCGCGGATGCCGTCAACGAAAATGTCGTTGCGGACATCGAAGCCGCGGATGAAGAAGCGGTCGCCGAATGCGTTTCCGCCTTCCCCAGTTCCGAGCGTGATGCCCGCCGTCGAGCGGCCGAGTTCGCGAAGCGTTGTCGCGCCCTTGTCGGCGAGAACTTCCTTGGGTAGCACGGTGATCGTTCGCGGCGTGTTGACGATCGGCTCCGGGAATTTCTGTGATTGAAGCCGGTTCACCTTGTAGGGATCGCCCGGCTGCGCATAGGGGTTCGCGTCGACAGCTCCCTGAGCCAGGATTGGCAGGTTGCCCACCGCTCCCGCGCCTGCCACGGGTTGCGCCGGCGCGGCCGCCTGCTGCCTGACCTTCCTGCGCAACGCGGTTCGCGCGCGGGCCTGCGACGCGGTCGGCTTCGGCGCCACGGTGACGGGGCGAGGTTTTGCGCGCGGCGCATCGACGGTGACGGGCGGCAGAGTCGCATTGCCTTGTTGCGCTTCGGCCGGAGTTGAAGCGCCCGCGGCGAGCAGTGCCGCCGCCGCAACGGTGCCAGACGCGGCAAGATCCGCGTTGACGCCGAGCCTGGCGGCTACAGTGTCACGCAACGAACGCGGCCGTCTCACTATCATCGAATTCGTCCCTGCAATACGGTTGCCGAACGCAAAAACATGCGCCGCATTGCGTTCTTAAATTTTCGGCAAGGTTCGTCAAAGCCGTCCACGCGCATCATGCGCCGCGATTGACGGGCGGACGTCGCCGTAGTTTAGAATTAGACGAGAGAAAGGGACTAGCTTGGTATTATTCTAATCCGAAAGATGGACCGTTTTTCAATCGGCGCAACGCATTGCACGGTGTCGAAAAATTCGGTCCCGACTCTCAAGTCGACGCTCGACAAGCTGTGTTGCGCGTTTGACACGAATTCACCTTATTGTATGCGCTCCCCATGCAAAGATACGAGACTCGCTGAGCCAAGGCGAAACGTGGCCCTGTTGTGCTGGCGGCTTGTGACGCCATAGGATAACGCGACCGGGTACCCATGGAGATACGAATGGTACGTTCGATATGCATCGTCGCGCTGATGATGGCGCCTGCGTGCGCCGGTGCGCAGACTTCATGGTTTCCCGCACCCGGTCCCGGACAACCGGTCGATTTCGTTGCGTGTCCGGAACGAACCGCAGGCGGATCTTGGGTCGCCACGGATAGAACCAGCGGCTACACTTATAGTCTGCTTGGAGCGAAGCCGCCGCTTGCGAATGTCGTCATCCGCGTATCGGGAACCGTATCCGCCGAACTGCCTCCGGCTCCGGGATGGTTGCTGACGCCCATCAACGTCGTCGCCGGACAGCAAGCCTGCAGGTCCGCCGGTGTTTTGCAGCCCGGGCCAAGTCTTTTCGGACCGATCCCCGGCATCGCATTGCCGGTCGCGGCGCGATACTGACAATTGCTTCCTCGCACCGACAGGGCCGCCCGCGATGACTGCGCCGGGCGGCAATTTCGTCGTGCGAATCATCCTTCCGTGCGACGCACGGACACATCGTCTTGAGCCTGACAGCTTCAACACTCGCCCGCCCGAGTATCTGCGCGCGACCGCTGACGCTCGTCTCCCCCGGAATCCGGCGCGCCATTTCGAAGCGCACTTCGTTGACGCGTCCTGCACGCATAGTATGCGTCGGGCGCGCGACGACATATAAGGAATGCGCTGAAGGCCGGGCCTCGATCGAGGAAATATTCGAGGTGCCGAAGATTTGCGTTTCGCAAGGCGCACAGGCCAGCAGTCCGGGTATTCTGCTTCTCGAAGAAGAACTTGCGTTGCGGTAAGCCCAAGGCCGAACGCCATCGAAGGAACGATGCCCCGATGAATAAGGCCAACGACCGTCCGCCGACGGGATCAGCCGGCGCGTTCAAGAAAAAGGCGGCGGAAGAATTCCGCCGCTTTCTCGTTCTCTTCTTCTATCTCTGGATATTGTTCGGCGTCTTCGTTCTCAACCAGGGAATCATCCTGCGCGAGGAGGGCGTCAATTTCACGATGCAGGGGTTCGCGCTCATCAACGCCCTTGTATTCGCCAAGGTGATGATGGTGTTCGAGATGTTCGATCCCGGCATGCGGCTCCGTAAGCGGCCGCTCATCTACCCGATCCTGTATGAGACCCTTCTTCTGACCGGTCTGTTCATTGTCGTGCATGTTCTGGAGAAGGTGATGGAGGGTCTGTTTCATGGAAGGACGGTCGCACAAAGCGTCCCCTCCATTGGCGGTGGCGGGCTCGCCGGGATTCTGAGCGCTTCGGTCATCATGTTTTTCGCGCTTCTTCCGTTCTTCACGCTCAGGAACCTCAGTATGGTGATGGGCGACGGGCGCCTTCGGGCGATCCTTCTCGGGGAAAGGTGATCGCGCGCTCGGTATGGCCGTCATCCGCCCGTCTTCCATTACGTCGTCGAGCGGCTATGGTGACTGCGAGACAGGCGCGCGGAACGCGTCGCGCGAAGCGGGGGATTTGCGGCGTGCGGTATTCGGTGGTTCTTTTGCTCCTGCTTTTGCCAGGATTTGCTTTTGCGCAGCAGACGATCCTGTCGGGCGCGAAGTCGTGCCGCGAGGCCCAGCGAAACTGTCTTTCGATATGCCAATCTTACCTTGGATCGGGCGGCAGCGACTGTCGGCAAACCTGCGCCCAGGCTCGCAAGGATTGCGCCGAATCCGGATGTTTCAATACCGGCGTGCAGTTCGACTGCGGGCTGAAGGACTGATTCATTCGGTCCGTTGGTTGCCGCCCGGCGCCGATGAGCGCCGTCCTGCCGCTGCGAAACCCGCGACGCCTCGGTCCCATCTTGAAGGAGCTCGATGCTGATGCTCGTCACCTATGACGTGAATGTCGAGACTATCACGAGGCGTCGGGGCTTGCGTCGCGTTGCCTGTGCCTTGATTTGGTCAGCGAGTGCGGCAATCGGTGTTTGGATGTGAGATCGATCTGGCGCAGTGGACAGCGCCGAAATCGCCTCTGATCGCCGAGATTGACCCGAAAGGAGACGGCCCGCGTTTTATCGTTTGGGCCATACGAGTTTCTCCGACAGGTTCGACATGCCGCCGGACATGGCCAGTGCGGCGTTCTTGTGGATGACCGTGGGGGCTGTCGGGTGGTCCATCCCGATGTCGCCGAGCATGCGGACCTGCACTGTGCAGGCCCGTTCCAGGGAAAAGATGCGCAGGAAGGCGTCGGCGCAGGTGCGGCCGACGGCCAGCGTGCCGTGAGTGTGCAGGAGCATGGCGTTCTCTCGTCATGGTCGAGAATGCGCTGAGCGGTCGGCGACGAGATTCTGCAAGAATCCGAAGCTCCCGCGATCCCGCCTGACGATGACGCCCGCGAAGCTTCCCCGAGCAAACCGATAATAGCCCTGACGACCATTTTCTTCGATTGTTGGGACAGCAACGTCCTGTTCGTGATCCAGCACTCGCGGATCGGCTAGAACGGATTGATATAGTTGAGTATGGAGATCTGGCGAAGAATGATCTTTCGAAGGATATGCGTAATGGGAAGATGATCGGTAAAGATCGCGGCGTCTGCAGTGCCGCCAACCGCCAACCGCCGCGCAAATGTTTGGTCGTTCAACGTTACGCGGACTACAAGCGGTTTGGCGTCGATTCTGACAGGCACGACCGCGAGGCCGGTCGGCGTGCTCTGACCGCTTGCGATCGCCGGAAGGATCGCATCGACCTTTCCACTCATGATCCGCCCCGGCGCGACCTTGAATGCAAGCTCGACCTGTTGTCCCTGCGAGATGTATCGTGAATTGCTTTCGTAAATTTCGACGAGAACGACCGTCTCGGACGTGTCGATAAAGGCCATCACTGGTGCCGAGGGAGATGCTGCGACCCGATGCCCGACGCGAAGCGCCAGATTGGTTACGAGCCCGTCTGTCGGCGCGCGCACGACGGTCGATTCAAGGTTCCACTTTGCACCCTCGAGCTGAGCGCCAAGACGTTCGACTTCAGCCCGGTACGTGTCGACATCGAACGCTCGACCTGTGCCCCGGTCCTGCAATTGTTGCATTTGGGCGAGTCGAAGCTCCTGGAACTTCAGTTGGGCATCGATCGCCCGCACCTGAGCTTCGAACGGAACGGGATCGATGCGGAACAGCACGTCGCCCTTTTTAACCGGGACATTGGATCTTACGGGAACGTCGATCACTTCTCCGGATACATTGGGAACGATCTGGACGGAATATCGTCCAACGATCGCCGGGCCTGCCGGCGCACCCCAATTCATCGGGATGAAGATGCAAAGGTTTAGAAGCAGAAACACGATCAGGGGCGAAATCTTCCAGAAAAGATTGAACCGGATCACCCCAATCTTCTCGAGCGTGAATAGAAGCGCCGTATACACGCAGGTGAAGAAAATGATCATTTCCGTGTCTTTCCCGACACGGCAGCCGGAATGTCGAGATAAGCCCACACGAGAGCGAACGGCCAGAGCGCAAAACCTGTGAGGATCGAGACCCACCCGGCGACAGACACGGCTTGGACGGCCGGATGGCCCCGGGTCTTCGCAATGCGGCCGGGCAATGCAGCAAGGAACAGAATCACCGCAACCGTGCTGGCGGCGAGTACGATCAGGACGAAGGCGGCAAAGACGTCGAGCATGGCCCGTGAACCTTCGGCAAGGTAGTGGATCCTTCAAAAAACGTTTCGATTCCCCTGATCGAAGGCCGCCATCCCGGCCGTGTCTATTGACCCTGGGGTTAATAGTCTCCGGTTGCCTTTCGAAACATAGTTGGCACTGCAGGGGAATTCGAGGACAGGCCCGATGCGGCGCAAGCATATCGCTGGCAGCATTGTCGTGGCTGCTGCCGTTGGCGGTGGCTGCCCTGATGCAGGCGCGGTGGAGGGAACGCTCAGCGTTTACTCGCTGGGCTCCGGCGCTGTCGCCGCCGGTACAACGCCGCCTGAAGGCGCATATTTCAGTTTCGGAACGACCTACTACAGATGGCGCGTCGCGAAGCCCATTCCGTTCGCCGGGACAACCATCTCGGCCGACATCTATATGCCGGTGGGCGTAGGTACGATGCTGTGGGTTACGCCGGCCGTATTTCTTGGCGGCCAGTTGTCCTTTTCGGTCACATCCGGATTTGCCGACATGAAGATCATCGGCGGCACGACACAAAGCCAGCAATCGGCGCGAGGCACCGGCGCCATCGATACGAGTTTCAGGATGTCGCTCGGCTGGAAGGTCAATGAGGCTTTTTCACACAAGGTCTCGATCACACAGGTCGCGCCAACGGGCCGGTATGCTGCAGGGTTCAATCCAGATATCGGTCTCAACAGGCCCGGCACGGATCTTTCGTGGGGTGCGTCCTTCACGGAGCCCGGAAGCAAAATCGAATTGTCCGGCACGGCCGGCTTCACAATCGAGGGCTATAACCCGATCACCCGATATCGCTCTGGCAACGCCATCCATTTCGAGGAAGGCCTGTCCAAATATTTCGACAGTGGCGTTCGGGTCGGCGCGATCTCCTACCAGTACGTCCAGGTTTCGGGCGATAGCGGGAGCGGTGCCACACTCGGCCCCTTCCGGGCGCGCGCCCTCGCCGTCGGTCCCTCCCTCGGCTACACGACACTGATCGCGGAACGCGTTGTCTCCTTTACAATTCAGGGGACGCACGACGTAGCCAGCCGGAACCGTCTGCGCCAGACCAGCGGTCTTTTCATGACGACCGTCAAATTCTAGCGCCGGATCCGGAAGCGGCTCATAGCTTGCCGTTGCATGATCGCGGCCAGGCCACTTGCGGCAGACGCAAGGTCACGATTCCTCAGGGCCGAATCGACCGGGACGCATCCCCCGCATGGTTGGCCGTTCCCGATGGCAATCGGACGAAGGGGTGCGGATGCATCTCTCCCGTGATTAGATATAATTCGACGATGTTACGGTTTGCCATGATCGTCGTGGCGACGATTTGTATCCTTCAACTGACAATGTCGGCTGCGATAGCAGACGGACGCCCTCATCGCGTCTTGATGCTTTATGCCTATAATTTCTCTCTTCCCGCCACGGCCATAGCCGGGAGCGCCTTGCGGAAGCGCCTCACGGAACTGCTGCCGCAGTCCGTTACCATCGATGCCGACTTCCTCGATCTTGTCCGTATCGCGGAACCGGGTCATCCCCGGCGCACGGCGAATTATATCCGGGAAAAATACGCCAATATGCCGCCCGACGTGATTGTAACGCTCGGAGCGGAAGCACTACCCTTCATCCTCAAATACCGGGATGTAATCGCGCCGACCACGCCGATCGTTTTCACGAACATCCTGCCGGACCGATATGCACGGATGCAGCGGCCATCCGATATGACGGGGGTCTTTCTCGATGTCGATCTTGAGAAGACCATCGGACTGGCCGAACGGCTCCAGCCGAACGCCCGGCGTCTCTATCTGATTGCGGGAGCCGCCGAGATCGATCGCCGCTGGCAGGCCTCGGCGCGCCGAACGATTGGCGGGCACGCCCGAAAGTTCGACACCCATTATCTTTTCGAACTTCCATATGCCAAACTGCTGGAGGAGATCGCGCGGGTGCCCCGGGATTCCATCGTGATCAATCTCACGGTCTATTCCGACGGAACCGGCACGGCACTGGTCCCTGGCGAGGTTGTGACAGCGCTTGCGAACGCTTCGTCGGCACCCTTGTACTCACCATACAGCATCGGCCTCGGCTCAGGTGTCCTGGGAGGTTACAGCGATTCATTCGACACCGTCGGCATCGCCGCGGCCGACATAGTGGCGGAAATACTCGCCGGCCAGGACCCCGCATCCATTTCTCCGCGCATGAGCGGCGGCGCTGCTTACCGGGTCGACTACGCGCGGCTCCGTTATTGGGATTTGAGCGAGAGCGATCTGCCGCCGGGAACCGTCGTTCTTTTCAAGGACCCGACCCTGTGGGAGCAACATCGCAATTTCTTCGTCATAACGCTTACGGCAATTGCAGTTTTGACGTCGCTCGTCATAGCGCTTCTGGTCCAGAGACGAAGGATGCGGATAGCCGAAGCGGAGGCGGCGCTTCAGCGTGGCGAGGTAGCACATCTCATGCGGGTATCCGTCCTCGGTGAACTGTCAGGTGCTATCGCCCATGAAATCAGCCAACCGCTCACTGCGATCTCGACCAATGCTTATGCCGCGCTGGATATGTTGCCGAACCACACCTCGGAATTTTCTGAACTACGAGAGACTCTTCAGGACATCATTGACGAAGACGCTCGTGCGAGCGAGGTCATCAGCCGGCTACGGACGCTGTTGAAAAAAGGTGCGAGGGCAGCGGAGCTCGTCGATATAAATGACCTTATCAGGGGCACCGCTAACCTGCTCAAGAATGAATTCATCAACCGCCGGGTTAATATCGCAATCGAACTTGCCGAAGACGTGCCACGCATTTTTGGAGATTCGGTTCAGATCCAGCAGGTCTTGCTCAATCTTTTGATGAACGCCATGGACGCGATGGACAGCGTCCCGGCAGCGCAGAGAGCCATCACTTTGTCGACTCACGTCGGTTCGGACAGCCGCATCGAAGTACTTGTCATGGACCGAGGCGAAGGAGTCGATGAAACAGCGCGGAGGAAGGTGTTCGAGCCGTTCTACACAACGAAGGATCGCGGTCTCGGACTCGGCCTGACGATTTGCTCGACGATCGTCGAGGCGCATGGCGGCATGATCAAACTGGCAGACCGGCTTGGCGGCGGCGCGGTTGCCACGATTTCCCTGCCGCATGTGCAGTGCTCCGTCACGTCGGAATAGGCAGAGATGGCGTTTACTGTCTTCATTGTCGACGACGACGAAGGGGTCTTGAAGGCACTGACCCGACGCCTCCGGGGCAGAGGATACGAAATCAGGGCTTATGCGTCTGCCAGGGAATTCCTCGCCCAGCACGATCGGTCAATCCCCGGATGCGCAATACTGGATGTGGCGATGCCGGACCTTGACGGGCTTGACTTGCAGGATGCGCTGACCAGGGAGGGCTTCCATCGCCCGGTTATCTTCATTACGGGACGAGGAGATATCCCCACAAGCGTTCGTGCGATGAAAGCCGGCGCCATCGATTTCCTGATGAAGCCGGTTGACGATTCGGCATTGCTCGAGGCAATCGCGCGGTCCGAAGAGAGGGATGCCAAATACAGAAGAGCCGGGGCGGAAGCGGAAGCGGTTCGCACGAAGCTGGCAAGCTTGACGCGCCGGGAACGTGAAGTTCTCACTCATGTTCTCGCAGGACGGCTCAACAAGCAAATTGCAGCCGAACTTGGAACGGTGGAGCAGACGGTCAAGGTTCACCGCCGGCGGATGATGGAAAAGCTGGGCGCGCGCACGATCCTTGAACTCGTGCAAATAATCGGGAAATCCTGAGGGACGGCTGTCGTTGACCTTTGGGTCAACTCGACACGTCTTCACAAAGGCTTACATACATCTTGATATGGCTGAATCGTCTCGCCTGGTAGTCGTTGTGGACGACGACGCGCCTGTGTTGAAGGCCCTGAGGCGGCTGCTTCGCGGGCGTGGCTTCGACGCAAGTACATATGAGTCTGCGCAGGCGTTTCTCACAGCATTGCCGGAGAGAACGCCTGACTGCTTGATCGTCGATCTGCAAATGCCGGGGATGACCGGACTCGAGCTTCACCGTTACCTTGTTCGTAAAGGAGTCAAGATACCAACCATTGTCATTACCGCTCGCGGCGACGAGGAGACACATGATCTCTGCATGGCCGCAGGCATGATCGCATATTTTAAAAAACCTCTGCCGATCTCCTCGCTTTTGACCGCTATCGAGGCTGCTGGACAGAGTTAGGGATTTGCCTTGGTCGATATGATATATGTTCGCGCTCGTGGCCACACCGTCGCGTCTCGATCGGCCTGCGTCCGGGCCCAATCCAACTGAACTTCGCAACATCACCTGGAATGCCGCGACCGTTTGGGCGGACATCAAAAGTCGCTTGTGCAACGCGAATGGCTCGTCGCTCCGATATCGATTGGCCTGTCAGCCTCCGGGTTTCTTCAACGTCTCCATGATTTGGTCGACGCTGAAGCTTGATGGCGTCTGCCGCGGTGGAAACTCCTTGAATGTGGCAATGAACTGCGCCACCACCGCCTGCGCCGGCACCGCGAAGAATGAGTGCTGCAAGATCCAGTCGTTGTAAGTGTTCGACGTAATATCGGCACGCTCGTACGGATCCATGCGCAGATCGAACATTTTTGGTCCGCGCAGGCAGACGAACGGCTCACGCCAGAGCGCCATCGTGCCTGGAACACGCTGCTCGCAGAAGACGACCTTTTTAGCCTCGTAGCGAAGTGCGACGAGCTGTCCGTCGTCGTTGAAATAGAAAAATTCCTTGCGAGCGGACTTGTCATCCTGTCCGGTGATATACGGTAACTGGTTGTAGCCGTCCAAATGTACTTTGTAGGAGCGGCTACCTGTCTGCCACCCGGCAAGCAGACGCTCCTTGATTCCGGTATCGCCGGCTGCCGCCAGCAACGTCGGAAACCAGTCCAGGCCGGAGACGATCTCATTCGCGACGCTACCGGGTTTGATGCGTCCCGGCCAGCGGACGAACGCGGGCACGCGATAGGCGCCTTCCCAGTTCGAGTTTTTCTCGTTCCGGAACGGCGTATAACCCGCGTCAGGCCAAGTGTTCATATGAGGACCATTGTCGGTCGTGTATATAACGATGGTGTCGTTCGCGATTTTAAGATCGTCCAGCGCTTTCAATAATTGTCCGACATCTCCATCATGTTCCACCATGCCGTCCGCATATTCACTGATGCCACTCTGGCCGATCATCGACGGTCGGACATGCGTATAGGCATGCATCCGCGTCGAATTATACCAGCAGAAGAACGGCTTGCCTGCCTTCGTCTGCCGCTGCATGAAGTCGGCGGCGGCCGCCGTCGTTTCGTCATCGATCGTTTCCATGCGCTTTTTCGTAAGTGGGCCTGTGTCTTCGATGGTTTGCCGGCCGATGCGGCCAAAGCGTGGATCGACAGTCGGGTCGTCGCGGTCACTGGCCTTGCATTTCAGAACGCCGCGCGGTCCGAACTTCGCCTTGAATGCCGGATCTTTCGGGTAGTCCGGATGTTCCGGCTCCTCCTCGGCATTGAGATGGTACAGATTGCCGAAGAATTCGTCGAAGCCGTGCACCGTCGGTAGAAATTCATTCTTGTCGCCAAGATGGTTCTTCCCGAACTGACCGGTTGCATAGCCAAGCGGCTTAAGCGCTTCGGCGATCGTAATATCCTCAGCACGCAGGCCCAGATCGGCTCCTGGGAGTCCGACTTTCGATAGTCCCGTGCGAAGAGTCGTCTGCCCGGTCAGAAATGACGACCGGCCAGCCGTGCAACTCTGTTCTGCATAATAGTCGGTGAACAACATGCCTTCCCGGGCAAGCCGGTCGATATTCGGCGTATGGTAACCCATCAGTCCGAACGTAAAGGTGCTGATATTCGTCTGGCCGATATCGTCACCCATAATGACCAATATGTTCGGTCGACGACCGGACGGCGCCGCAGACGTCTGCGCATGCGCCGGCTGTGCCGACGTCCCTGCCAAAAGACCCGGCGCTGCGACCAAAGCCGTGCCGCCGAGGAGGATGCGGCGACGGTTCGGCGTGTTTTCCTTTGGCACATCCAAGTCTGTGACGTCAGCCATTGCCCAATCTCCTCATTCCAGAAATGTCAGTTGGCGATCGTTGCGGCCCTATGGCCCCTCAGCGATAAATGGTCTTCCAGTCGTCTTTCATGCTGACGACCGTCCAGCCTTTTGCCTTGGCCTCGTCCAGCCCCTTGTCGAGGCGGCCGACCGATGACTTTCGGTCGTAGGCCCATTCGCGCCGGGCATCGTCATGGTGGACGTAAAGGCAAAAGCGCGGACCAGATCCGGCCGCCGTCCATTGCAACATCTGGAGGTCGCCGTCCGAATTGCCGAAGGCCGCGATCGGACGGCGGCCGATATGACGCTGAATGCCGATGGGTTTTCCATCGTTGTCGTTGACGGCGACAAGCTGCGGCAACTTCACCAGTGTGGGCGAGCCGTTGCGCAACTCGTATTTCAGCCCGCCCGTACTGCCCACAACTTGTTCGGGCGGGATGCCGTACACCCGTTCGGTCCACGGTCGCATGAACTCGATGCCGCCGCCAGACACGATGAAGGTCTTGAACTCATTGGCTCGCAGATAAGCGAGAAGTTCCAGCATCGGCTGGAATACCATGCTTGTGAATGGCCGACCCGTTTTGGGGTGTTTTGCCGTCGCGACCCATTCTTCGACGTAACTCTCAAACTCGCCGGTTGTCATGCCCGCGTGCGCAATGGCTAGAACCTTTGCAAGGTTTTCCTCGTCAGCAACCGACGCAGCTTTTTCCATACTTCCTGCGATCAGTGCCGCGAAAAGCGGATCCTTTTTCCATTCCGGATGTTTGGGCGCGAGCGCTTGCACACGATGGAGGATAAAGAAGGCCTGAAAATATGTCGGCTGCTCGGACCACAGCGTGCCGTCGTTGTCGAAGACAGCGATCCGCTGAGGCGGCGCCACGAAGTCTCTGCCTTTCGTTGTGACACGCGCGACAAAATCTGTAATCGATGCCCGGGCTTGTCCCGCGTTCCACGAGGGAAGTACATTGTCTTCACTGGCGGCTCGACCGATCCCGGACTGAAGGCTTGCCATACTAGCCAGCAACGTACCCGCAGCCAGGACATTGCGCCGACTGATTATCGTTGTCGGTGGCTCCGTTGGATAAACGTCTGCCAACTCAGGCGCTCCCGTATAGCCTTGTCTTGCACTTCCATTCCCGATCCAAGTTGATCCCTTGGCGGACGTCTATTGACCTTCGGGTCAATGCGCGCCGCGGGACACCAAGCATCTACCCCGAGGTCAATATACGCTGGCTCTGGAAATAGCTCACAAGGTCGTAGAAGGCGCCCGCAGACCTGCATGGGGCCGACTTTTCAACGGTATCGCATACCGTCTCACTTCTGCCTTCGGCGACAATCGCGATCTGTCGCCTGGCTTCGTGTAGGTGATATTGTCTTTCAGCGAGTCTCCGACCAGATCCTTGCGCTTCTCAGCCAGGCAGCTTGTCGAATAAAGGTTATCTATTGCGAGATGCGCGTCACCGCTGCTTGCACCGCACCGCCTTCCAAAGCGTTTTGACGGAACACCCATCTTCCGATCTCCACGGCGCGCCTGCCGTGATGCGGCGACGCGACCTGTTTGATGGGCCGATCGCGCAACGTCCAGGACAAAACCGCCATGGAAAGCTTCTTCTCATCGCTGAAAACGAAACGATCGGCCGCAAAGTCGATCGATCGAGGGATGCCGCCCGCACGACGTGTGGTCAGCGCAATCGACGACTGCATCGTGCGAGAATCGGTCTTTAGGCCGAGGGCGAAGCCGCCGTCGATCTCGACGGCTCTCGTCATGCGGGGTTAGCGGATCGCCACAGTAGGCTCCCGCCATGCAGCACGGCGGCGGTAGTCCGCCGGCGTGCTGCCTGACCAACGCCTGAATGCCTTGCGGAAATTGGACGCGTCCGAGAACCCCGTGCGGTCGGCGATCTCCTCGACTGGAAGCCGCGTATTGCGCAAAAATTCTTCCGCCAGCCGACGGCGCACGTCGTCGATTACTTCCTGACAGGTCAGTCCCGCCTCGGCCAAGCGTCGATGCAGCGTGCGCGGCGTCATATTCAGCCTCGACGCAACTTCCTCAACCTTCGGAAACTCGCCAGCGTGATTGAGGCATTCGAGACGGATCGTCCGAACGATCTCTGGCTCATCCGGACTCAACGCGGTCATCATGCGATTGCAGAAATCGACGCACATCTGGGCCGTGATCCGATTTGCGTTCGGCAAGGGCTCGGCGAGTTGCGCGGCGTCGAAGCGCCACTCCATAACGCCCGCGTCAAACTGGATGCGACAACGAAAGATCGTTTCGTAGAGCGACGCGTGTGCCGGCGCGCTGTAGGGCAGCATGAGGCTGATGGAACGGAATGGGCGCTCGATGATGTGGCCGATTATTGCATGGGTCGTGGAGAACCAGAACTCGGTCATCAGGGGCAACAGGTCGTTCAGTTCGAACACGTCGTGACCGGCGAAAACCGCGATGCCGTCCTCGATGCGCATCGATTTTTCCAGAACCGGTCCCACCAGTTTGATATGCTCGATGCCAAAGGCAATCGCCTCGCCGAGCGTCGCCGAAGATGCGAGCGCGTAGCCGAACACGCCAAAATCGGACAGGCGCTGTCGCTGCCCGGCGCGCAAGCCCACCGCCGGGTCGCGCGTCAATCGTCGCACATTTCCGAAAAGTTGGACCTTCTGCCGATGGGTCATGCCAGCGCCAGGATCGTCAAACGCTTCCTCGGACAACCCCGTATTCGCAAGCAGCATTTCGCGCGTCACTCCCTGTCGCGCCAATTCGTCGAACAAGCCACCCAGTCCGAGCATAGTATGGACGGCTGTCGCGGGGCTAATGCCGTAAACGCCGCGGGCGGTGGGCGCGAGGCGCGTCCTCCTTGCAGCCGTTCGCATGGCCCCTCCCGCGGTGAAGCATGCCGCCTACGTCATTGAGCGGATCACGGCTTTCCCGGCCTGGTCCGGTCGCGCCGCCTGCTTTTGGCGAACTTTCACCCGTTGCTGACTGAAATCAACCTGTCCCCCCATCCCCCTGTCCCGTACTCCACATCCTCGAAGAGCAAAACAATGGAGGAGCGAACATGGGCGAGGCGATCATTGCCATGCCGGCCGTGGGGACTGCGGCCGCTCGCTTAAGGCGGACTTTCGCCGCGCAACAGGCGGCATCCCGGGCCGATCCCTGCCCGCCGGCGGCGGCACGGCGAGGCAAGCTCAAGGCGCTTCGACGCCAGATCAGCCGTTTTCAGGACGCCCTGACGGAGGCGATCAGCCGCGATTTCGATACGCGTTCGCCGACCGAAACGAAAATGTTCGACCTTCTCGGCTCCATGCTGGAGGTCAATCACGCGATCTCGCACGTGCGGCGCTGGATGAAGCCGAGCCGCCGTTCGACCGAACTCCTGTTTCTTTCCAACAGCCTCCGCGTGACCTATCAGCCCAAGGGCGTCGTCGGGATCATCACGCCCTGGAATTTCCCGATCTATCTCGCCCTCGGCCCGCTGATCGCGGCCCTGGCGGCCGGCAATCGCGCCATGATCAAGATGCCGGAGAACACGCCGGCGACAAATGCCGTTTTGCGGACCATGCTCGGCGAGATATTCGCGGAGGACGAAGTCGCGGTTTTCGGGGAAGAAATCGCTGATCCGACCGACTTCACGACGCTCCCGTTCGATCACATCGTCTTCACCGGTTCACCCCGCGTCGGCAAGCTGGTCATGCGGGCGGCAGCGGACAATCTGACCCCCGTGACGTTGGAACTCGGCGGGAAGTCGCCGGCTGTCGTCATGCAGGCCTATCCGATCGAAGAGGCTGCACGTCGAATCACGCATGGCAAGACTGCCAACGCCGGGCAGATCTGTGTAGCGCCCGACTATGCGCTTGTTCCGCACGAAAATGTGGACGCGTTCGTCGCCGCATCCATTGCGACATTCGGCAAACTCTACGGCGAGCGGTTCCGGACCAGCGCGGACTACACATCCATCGTCGATGAGCGGCAGCTCGCCCGCATCGCCGAGATTCTCGACGACGCGGCCGCTCGCGGGGCAAAGATCATTCCCTGTACGCCTTATTCCGCGAAGACAGGCGGCCGGCGCATGCCCCTGCATATCGTGACGGGCTGCACATCCGACATGCGCATCATGAAGGAGGAGCTTTTCGGCCCGCTGCTGCCGGTCGTCGCCTACGGCGAACTCGACGAGGCGATCGCGCTCATCAATGCCGGCGAACGGCCATTGGCGCTCTATTGTTTCGGTCACGACGCTACTGCGCGTCAGAGGCTTCTGACCTATACGCATTCTGGCGGCGTGACGATCAACGATTGGGGATGGCACGTCGTCAATCACGACGCGCCGTTCGGCGGCATCGGCAACTCCGGCATGGGCAACTATCACGGCGTCGAGGGTTTCCGCGAACTGTCACACGCGCGGACCGTCTTCAAACGGCATCGATTCTTTCCCATCGGCCTCTTCTATCCGCCCTACGGCAATGCCCTCCAGCATCTGGCGATGAAGATGTTTCTGGGGAGCGCCGATCCGTCCGTGCGTGCGAAAGCACCGTCTCTCAAGCAGAAGTGAGCACGACATGAGCCAGGATGTTTTCGACTATGTCATCGTCGGCGCTGGATCGGCAGGCTGCGTTCTCGCCGCCCGGCTGAGCGAGGACCCAAATGTCACGGTCTGTCTGCTCGAAGCCGGTGGCCCCGACTCCAGCGTGCTGATCCACGCACCAGCCGGCGTCGTCGCCATGCTGCCAACGAAGATCAACAACTACGGTTACGAGACGGTACCCCAGCCTGGACTGAACGGCCGCAAGGGCTATCAGCCGCGCGGCAAGACGCTCGGCGGTTCGAGTTCCATCAATGCCATGCTGTATGTACGTGGCAACCGATGGGACTACGACCATTGGGCCGAACTCGGCAATCCCGGGTGGTCCTATGACGACGTGCTTCCGCTCTTCAAGCGTTCGGAAAACAACGAGCAATTCGTCAACAACGCCTATCACAGCCAGGGCGGTCCGCTGAACGTCACCTATCCGCGTTACGAAAGCGACATCAGCGATCTGTTCCTGAAAGCTGCCGCCGAAAACGGGCTGAAACTGAACCCCGACTACAACGGGGCGGATCAGGAGGGCGCGTTCCTGTACCAGGCGACACACAAGAACGGCGAGCGCTGCAGCGCTGCAAAGGCCTACCTGACGCCGAACCTGTCGCGTCCCAATCTGAAGGTCGTGACGCGTGCGGTGACAACGTCGATCCTGTTCGAAGGCAAGCGCGCCGTGGGCGTCGCCTACGCCGTCGGGCATGAGGCGCGGCAGGCGCGCGCCAAGCGCGAAACAATCCTTTCCGCGGGCGCCTTCGGTTCGCCGCAACTCCTGATGTTGTCGGGTATCGGCGCCGGCGCGGATTTGCAGCGCCATGGCATTCCCGTCGTCCACGACCTTCGGGGTGTCGGCCAGAATCTTCAGGACCACATCGACTATGTGCAGTCGTGGCGCGCCCCGAGCCGGTCGGAAACGTTTGGCATCTCGCTCCGCGGCACGGGCCGCATGACGGGCGGCGTCATGGAGTGGCGAAAGAAGCGATCAGGCCCTCTGACGAGCAATTACGCGACCACCGGCGCCTTCATCTGCTCGACACCGCACGTGCCGGCGCCCGACCTGCAACTCGTCTTCGTCGTGGCGATTGTCGACGACCATGCTCGCAGGATGCATGCCGGACATGGCATTTCCTGCCACGTGGATGTGCTGCGGCCTTACAGTCGCGGAACGGTGACGATCGCAAGCCGGGATCCCCGTGCGGCGCCGGTCATCGACCCGCGCTTCCTCTCGGACGAACGGGATCTGGATCTGCTCGTCAAGGGCGCGCAGATCCAGCAAAGAATCATCGAATCTAGCGCCTTCGACGGCGTTCGCGGCAAGATGTTCTATCCCACCCGGATCGATGATCGTGACGGCATCATCCGCGACATCCGTGCGCACGCGGACACGCAGTATCATCCCGTCGGCACCTGCAAGATGGGACCGGACGATGACGCGACAGCGGTCGTCGATGCGAGGCTGCGGGTCCGCGGTGTTCAGGGACTGCGCGTCGTGGACGCGTCGATCATGCCGACGGTCTGCAGCGGCAACACCAACGCGCCGACGATCATGATTGGCGAGAAGGGCGCGGACATGATCTGCGAAGACGCCCGCGCCGCCCCTCTTGCGGCGTAGGAGCTTCGCACGAAAACCGTTCCCGATCAGCCGGGAGTGGCCGGCCACCATCCAGACAAGCCCGACGTCAGTCCGACGGACGTCGGGCTTCGGCGAATTCCACGAAGCCCCCGTGCGAAAGGAACTTGCACCTGAAGGCCATGCGGCGTCCGTAAACGAAGCTCAGACCAGACGAAACTCCCTCCATCGTCATCGCAGGGCCTTGAGGCCATGCGTCTCGAACGCCTCGATGGTGCCGTCAAATACCAGCTCACCGTCGCAAGCTGTCCTCGCTAAGGACATCAACGGCTTCGCCTTCAAGGATACGCCGATCATCCGGAAGATCTGGCCGCGCCGATCACGGTCTCGTTGCGCCTTGACCCGTTCGATGCCGAGCAAGCGGGCCTCTGTCATTTCACGCTGGGAATGGCGAAATTCCACATGCACCGTAGCGATACAGCTTACGCCCAGATGTTGGACCGACCATCAGCCAGCCCGAAGAACGGATTCGCCTGGCAATGGCTCGCGGCGATCGATGCCCTGCATGATCGCTGTGAGCAAGCGAGGGACGATTTCATCGAATACCGACGACGTCTACCAATCAAACGATTAGAAACCTGAGAGCCTCAGAACCCTCGAACAACGCGGCGTTCTGACAGAAACGTAATCGCTTTTGCGACGGCTTGAAAATCGCTGAACAGCTCGAATAGGCGTCGTTGTAACCGGGATCCATCGTCCTATAGATGTCGACAAGCGCGGCGCAGCTCGCCGCACGGAACGTCAGTTAAGCGGCCCAACATTGAACGTCATACTCGCCGCCGAGATCAAACCAAGAGCAAGCAGCAGGATTGCAACGATGAGGACCAACGACGGCGGAAATCCGCTTTCCGCGTGGATCAATCCGTCGGTTCTTAACATCTCCCGCTGTTTGCGCAATTGCAACATGAAGGCGACGTGGTAACCGATTCCGACGAGAAGCATCGCGATTCCGATGACAACGAGCATTATTCCGAAATGCCGAGGCGCACTGTCTGATTTGACGATAGCAGCATCGTGAAGCTTCTGGAATATCTGGAAAATCGTAAACCCGAATCCGATCAGGGATAGCGATGTCCGAATGACCGCCATGAGAGTTCGGTCGGCGCTCATCCTTGTCCGTTGAAAGGCCATCCCTGTTCTTCGTGCGGCCAGTTCGGTGGAAGAGCCATCAGACAACGAAGACGGTTCACGGCGGCGTTCGGTTTCAAGCAAGTCTGGCATATTGGGCACCCAACGTAGCGTTAGATCAAAGGCGGCGTTTGGAACCCTCAACGCCGTTTTCAGTCTTGGATTTACGACCTACCCGAGCGCACAACGCGACCGCCGGCAACAGAGAACTGCCCGAAGCCGACATCATTCAGCAGGATCATGAGGACGTTTGGCGCCCCTTTGGGCGGCTTGATCGGAGTAGGAAATTGCGCTGGATCGGAGTCGAGATAGGACGTTCCGACGTTGCCGCGATATTTCTGCTCTGCATAGGGCAGAACGGCCTGCCCGTTGCCGGAAGGACCGCCTTGCTGCGCGAATGCAGGACACGACAGGCATGCAAAAAGCACCCCGCCTAACGCCAGAGCGCGGGCTCCGTCAGGGTGCGGCATAGCTTTCTCCCGATCCGTTTTTGAACACCGACTCCACGCGCTGCGTCGGATTGTCAGATCGCGCTCGATATGTCGGCGCGGTCTGTGCTCCTTGACGGCTTTCGCCAGATCGGGTTGCAGAGTGAGGATGCGGGACGTCATCGCGTCATCGATCGCATTGGCTGATCGTGCAAAGACGACGTTCCGGCTTGAACAGCGCCTGCTCGTCGGGGAATGGACCTTCATCGCCCGAGAAGACAGTCGTCCCTTCGTCAAGGAGAGCTTCGGCAACTGGTTCAGGGAGGCTTGTGCCGCAGCCGGCGTGCCGGACCAATCGCCCCACGGCATTCGGAAGGCCGCCGCGACCCGCGACGCCGAAGACGGGTGGACCGAAGCCGAACTCGACGCGAAATACGGCTGGCGCGGCGGCCGTATGGCGGCCAAGTATATCGACAAAATGAACCGCGAGAAGCTTGCTCTCGCGGCGTCAGATCGGGTGAAATCGAGAACGTCTATTCCCGCACCTGCCCATAAAGTGCGGGAAACTACCTGAGGCGTGGCTGACGACGCAGGTTATATCGAACTGGTCTGCTTAACCTCATTCCCTACAATCTGGGAAAAAACAGGGATTGTGCCACTATTCAGCTTTGAAATCGGCCCTACTGCTCTGATTTTGAATTTCTTTATAAATTTACCCGGCAAAGGAACAGGGATTTTGCACGTCGCTAGCAGCGAAGGATCAGGCAAATCCAGAGACATAGTTGCAAAAAGAGCTCTGCCTCGAAATCGCCGAACCCGCGCTAGGCCAGCCTCGCGACGTCGGCATCATATATCAAGAACGTTGATCGCGACAGCGCGTTTGTTGACGTCGAGGAGTCTATGGATCGTCGAAGGCCGTTTCGACGGTTCGGATCGCGCCGTCCAGCATCGCTCCTTCCTCGTCGGCCAGAGCGGCGTCGCGCAACCGGCGCAGCCATCCGGCAGCGTCCGGCCGTCCAACCAGTCCCGGCGCTTGAGCGATCACGCGGTCGAATTTGGATGTGCCGCGCGCATGCGTATCCGAATAGCCCTTCACCAGCCGTCGCGTCGCCAGCACTTCCACGCTGAGATCGTAGTCGCGCTTCGCGATATCATGCGCCATCGCGAGCCAGTGCCCGAGATGCGCCATCTCCTGCTGATGCCGCAGCGAACCACGCCGGAACCGCCGCAAGCCCGCGACGCAATAGAGGACCAGAAACCATGAGACGGTGCCGGTCCGCACGCGCCGGCCGCGATTGACGATGCGGTCCATCGCCCGGAACAATGCGGGCCGCGCCTCAAGCCACCGGCCGACCCGCAGGGGAAGCGTACCCGCGACCTCCTCCATGCGCGGATGCATGAATTCGGTCGGATAGAGGATCTGGTCGTCGCGGCGGCCGACTTCGCGTTCGACGCGGGCGAAGCGCGTGGCGCGTGTCTTGAGATCGGCGACGCGGATCACGTCGTCATAGGCCATCGCGACGGCGACATATTTTGCCGCCGTCTTGGTCAGCGCGAACTGTTTTCCTGCGCCGAGACGCACGTCCTGCCGATGCGTTTCGCGAAGCCGATCGAGATACTCGTGCGCATAGGCCGCGTCCTGATAATCGGTGAGGCGGCGGATGCCTGCGAAGATCATCGGCTGCACATCGTCCGGAAACTCTGCGCGAACACGCTGGACGAGTGCCTGCAACGCCGGATCATTCGTCATCGGACTTTCGTCCGCGATCGGTGCGCGTACGCCGTCGGGTGCGGATGGCGACGGGCGGCGCGCCTGCTCGAAGCCGGCCGCGAAAGCGCGAAGGCTCGATTCCACGCCTTTGCCACCAGCACGAATCGCGCTTTCAATGGGCTCCTTGTCGACACGCTCAATCTTTCCGACAAGGCCGTAGCGCTCCTGGTCGAGATACGATGCCGAAAAGACACCCAGTGGAATT
>ERZ500994.107-NODE-107-length-27060-cov-15.440215_pt1 | contig 27060 bp, 25 predicted proteins | sample MGYA00248878_ERZ500994 | MGnify/ENA primary metagenome ERZ500994 (study PRJEB25958, sample SAMN03398533) | human skin metagenome | study: EMG produced TPA metagenomics assembly of the Human Skin Microbiome Metagenome (human skin metagenome) data set. | reverse complement strand
CTGCCCTGGGTAAGTCGGGACCTAAGGCGAGGCCGACAGGCGTAGTCGATGGACATCCGGTTGATATTCCGGAACCGGCGAAGAACCGCCCATGATGAATCCAGTGATGCTAAGCGCCTGAAGCTCATCGTTAGTGACCCTTCGGGGTTGCGTTGGTGAGTGGAACGCGTGACCCGAGCTGGTAGTAGTCAAGTGATGGGGAGACGCAGGAAGGTAGCCTCCGCGTGGCGATGGTTGTCCACGTCCAAGGGTGTAGGGAGTCAGGTAGGCAAATCCGCCTGGCATGTTCCCAAGGCCTGATGGTGACCTCTTTTGAGGGAAGCAGGGTGATCCTATGCTGCCGAGAAAATCCTCTAGCGAGGTTCGAGCCGCCCGTACCCCAAACCGACTCAGGTGGTTAGGTAGAGAATACCAAGGCGATCGAGTGAATCGTGGTTAAGGAATTCGGCAAAATGCCCCCGTAACTTCGGGAGAAGGGGGGCCCGGACCCTGAAGCTCTTGACGGGCTAGGGGAAAGGGCCGCAGAGACCAGGGAGAAGCGACTGTTTACTAAAAACACAGGTCCGTGCGAAGTCGCAAGACGATGTATACGGACTGACGCCTGCCCGGTGCTGGAAGGTTAAGAGGACCGGTTAGCCCCTTGTGGGCGAAGCTGAGAATTTAAGCCCCAGTAAACGGCGGTGGTAACTATAACCATCCTAAGGTAGCGAAATTCCTTGTCGGGTAAGTTCCGACCTGCACGAATGGCGTAACGACTTCTCCACTGTCTCAACCGCGAACTCGGCGAAATTGCACTACGAGTAAAGATGCTCGTTACGCGCAGCAGGACGGAAAGACCCCGGGACCTTCACTATAGCTTGGTATTGGTGATCGGGACGGCTTGTGTAGGATAGGTGGGAGACTGTGAAGCATGCACGCCAGTGTGTGTGGAGTCATCGTTGAAATACCACTCTGGTCGTTCTGGTTATCTAACCTCGGTCCGTGATCCGGATCAGGGACATTGCCTGGTGGGTAGTTTAACTGGGGCGGTTGCCTCCTAAAATGTAACGGAGGCGCTCAAAGGTTCCCTCAGCCTGGTTGGCAATCAGGTGGCGAGTGCAAGTGTACAAGGGAGCTTGACTGCGAGACAGACATGTCGAGCAGGGACGAAAGTCGGAACTAGTGACCCGACGGTGGCTTGTGGAAGCGCCGTCGCTCAACGGATAAAAGGTACCCCGGGGATAACAGGCTGATCTTCCCCAAGAGTCCATATCGACGGGATGGTTTGGCACCTCGATGTCGGCTCGTCGCATCCTGGGGCTGGAGTAGGTCCCAAGGGTTGGGCTGTTCGCCCATTAAAGCGGCACGCGAGCTGGGTTTAGAACGTCGTGAGACAGTTCGGTCCCTATCCGCTGTGCGCGTAGGAAACTTGAGAGAGGCTGACCTTAGTACGAGAGGACCGGGTTGGACGAACCTCTGGTGTGTGAGTTGTTCTGCCAAGGGCACCGCTCATTAGCTACGTTCGGGAGTGATAACCGCTGAAAGCATCTAAGCGGGAAGCATGTCTCAAGATGAGGTTTCCATGGAGCTTGGCTCCGAGAGGCTCCCAGTAGACGACTGGGTTGATAGGCCAGATGTGGAAGTGCAGCAATGCATGCAGCTGACTGGTACTAATAAGCCGATAACTTGATACACACGCAACCTTCGTGTTGCGTAAAAAAGAACGATGTTCGCGTCCACTGTGCAGTTCCCGAGATACGGTCGGGACACAATGCACGTCCACTGTATTTCCATAGAGTTTCGGCTGTCATAGCGAAGGGGAAACGCCCGGTCCCATTCCGAACCCGGAAGCTAAGCCCTTCAGCGCCGATGGTACTGCACTGGTGACGGTGTGGGAGAGTAGGACGCAGCCGGACAAACATTCACAAGAAGCCCCCCAGCAAGTCGCTGGGGGGCTTCTTGCATTCCCGGGGAGAGCGCGCATTCCTCCCCGGGCACTGTCATTCCTGGGGGAGTGCACACATGACGAAGGGGGCCCGCCGAGCTGGCGGGCCCCCTTCGTCGGTGGTGGTCAGTCAGATGCCGGCTTGGCCATCCCGTCCTTGATGAGGTTCATGACGGACGAGTCGGCGAGCGTAGTCACGTCACCGATCTCGCGGTTCTCCGCCACGTCCTTGAGCAGGCGGCGCATGATCTTGCCCGAGCGCGTCTTGGGCAGCTCGTCGACGATCATCACCTGGCGCGGCTTGGCGATCGGGCCGATCTGCTCGCCGACGTGCCCACGCAGCTCCTGGGCGAGGTCGTCACCCTCGGCACCGCCGGAGCCGTCGCCGTCCTGACGCAGGATGACGAAGGCGACGACGGCCTGGCCGGTCGTCTCGTCGCTCGCGCCCACGACGGCGGCCTCGGCCACCCGGGGGTGGGAGACGAGGGCAGACTCGATCTCGGCCGTCGAGAGCCGGTGGCCGGAGACGTTCATGACGTCGTCGACCCGACCGAGGATCCAGATGTTGCCCTTGTCGTCGTACTTCGCGCCGTCGCCGGCGAAGTAGTACGCGGGACCGAAGCGGCTCCAGTAGGTGTCCTTGTAGCGCTCCGGGTCGCCCCAGATGCCACGGAGCATCGACGGCCAGGGCTTGGTGAGCACGAGGTAGCCGACCTTCTCGGGCTCGGTGAGCGGCTGGCCCTCGTCGTCGAGGATCTCGGCGCTGATGCCCGGGATGGGGTGCTGGGAGCTGCCGGGTTCGAGGGTCGTGACGCCGGGGAGCGGCGAGTTCATGATCGCGCCGGTCTCCGTCTGCCACCACGTGTCGACGATCGGGGCGCTACCCCCGCCGATGTGGTCGCGGTACCAGCGCCAGGCCTCCGGGTTGATCGGCTCGCCGACCGAGCCGAGCACGCGGATGGACGACAGGTCGTACTTCTCCGGGATGTCCGCGCCCCACTTCATGAAGGTGCGGATCGCCGTCGGGGCGGTGTAGAGGATGCTGACGCCGTACTTCTGGATGATCTCCCAGAAGATGCCCTGGTGCGGGCTGTCGGGGGTGCCCTCGAAGAGCACCTGGGTCGCGCCGTTGGCCAGCGGACCGTAGACGATGTAGCTGTGACCGGTCACCCAGCCGATGTCGGCCGTGCACCAGTAGACGTCGGTCTCGGGGTGCACGTCGTGGACGACGGCATTGGTGTAGGCCGCCTGGGTGAGGTAGCCGCCGGTCGTGTGCAGGATCCCCTTCGGCTTACCGGTCGTGCCGGAGGTGTAGAGGATGAAGAGCGGGTGCTCGCTGTCGTGCGGCTGCGCCTCGTGCTCGTCGGACGCGGAGTCGACGACGTCGTGCCACCACACGTCACGCTCGTCGTCCCAGGTGACGTCGATGCCGGTGCGCTGGACGACGAGGACCTTGCCCGCGGTCGTGCCGGGGACCGCGCGGTCGACGGCGTCCTTGAGCGGCATGGCCTTGCCCTTGCGGAACTGGCCGTCGGAGGTGATGACGACCTTCGCCTCACCGTCCTCGATGCGCGCCTTGAGGGCGTCGGAGGAGAAGCCGCCGAAGACGACGGAGTGCGGCGCGCCGATGCGAGCGCAGGCGAGCATCGCGATGACGGCCTCGGCGATCATCGGCATGTAGATGGCGACGCGGTCCCCCTTCGCCACACCGAGGGAGGTGAGGGCATTGGCCGCCTTGCACACCTCTCGCTGGAGGTCGGCATAGGTGATGGTGCGGTCGTCGCCGTTGGCGCCGACGACGTGCAGCGCGACGCGATCGCCGTTGCCGGCCTCGACGTGGCGGTCGACGCAGTTGTAGGCGGCGTTGAGCTCACCGCCGATGAACCACTTGGCGAAGGGAGCGTCGCTCCAGTCGAGCGTGGTGTCGAAGTCCGTGCTCCACGTGACGTACTCCCGGGCCCTCGCGGCCCAGAAGGCCTCGTGGTCCTCGGCCTCGTCGTAGAGCGAGGCCTTGCCCACGGCTTGCTCGGTGAACTCGGGGGTGGGGGCGTAGTCCGTCACATGTCCTCCTCGTTGAGTGGGTCCGCGCGCCCTCGCGCGGACCTGTGTCCGCCTCCTACCTTCTCCCGCCGTGGCGACGAGCACAACGGCGGGGGGGGGTGCATCGCCGGGCGAGGGGAGGGGCACGACGAGCGGTCCGACTGCGGCCACCTGCCGACGAGCGGCTCACACAGCAGGTGGACACAGTGCTCAGGGCGCGGCGGACCTAGGCGGTTCGATTCTGGGCAGTCTGCCCAGCGTGTTGGCGATCTGTGGTGCAGACAGCGCAGGTCTGCGACGGTTGGCTGATCACAAGGAGGTGGTTGACGTGTTCACCGAGGGGCAGCTGTACTCACCTGTCACCGAGCACGAGGACGGGACCGTCGAGGTCCACCTGGCCGACACGCACCCGGGTCGCGAGGACCGCGAGTACCTGCGGCGAAGGGGGGAGATCGCCGGCGCCGCGCTGGGCTGGGACCGCGGACGTGACCCCGTCCCGACCATCGCCTACACCGAGGCCGAGCACGAGATCTGGCGTCGGGTGAGCGCCGAGCTGGCCCCGCTGCACGAGCGTCATGCCCACCGTGAGTACATCGAGGCCAAGGCCCGCCTCGACCTGCCGACCGACCACGTGCCCCAGCTCGCCGAGGTGAGCGAGCGACTCGTACCGCTCACCGGCTGGTCCTACGTCTGTGCGCCGGGGCTGGTCCCCCTTCGTGACTTCTATGCCGACCTCGGGTCCCGCACCTTCAACTCCACGCAGTACCTGCGGCACGGTTCGCAGCCGCTCTACACGCCGGAGCCGGACATCATCCACGAGGTCATCGGCCACGCCAACCAGCTCGCCAGCACGCGACTGGCGGCGATCACCGAGGCCGCGGGCCAGGCCTCGCTGCGCCTGCAGACCGACGAGGCCATGAAGCTCGTGGCGGACGTCTTCTGGTTCTCGATCGAGTTCGGGGTGATGCACGAGGGGAGCGACCTCAAGGCCTACGGTGCCGGGATCCTGTCGAGCTTCGGTGAGATCCAGGAGTTCGGCCACATGGAGATCCGCGAGCTCGACCTGGCCGACATGGGCACGCTCAGCTACGACATCACGGCCTACCAGCCGGTGCTCTTCGCGGCCAGCTCGATGGACCATCTCGAGGACGTCGTCGGCGACTTCTTCGTGACCGTCGACGACGAGAAGGCCGCCGCGCTGCGGCGAGCGGCCGAGCAGCGAGGACTGGTGCCGGCCGCCACGTGACCGGTCAGCCGGTGCCGCCGTGTGCCTCGATGCCTGAGACGAGGATGCGCAGACCGGTGCCGAAGTCAGTCGGCTCGCGCTCGGCGGTGAGGATCCCAGAGCGCGCGGCCTGCTCGTGCGACTGCTCGTCGTAGGCGTGCCCGTAGACGAAGTGCAGCAGCGTGCGTGCGGCGGTCGGTGCCACGGCCGGGGAGATGCCGGCATCGCGCAGCAGCAGGCACAGCTCGTCGAAGGGCGCCTGGCCGCCCATCCCGAAGGCCCACATGCTCATCACCAGGTCCGCCCCGTCGGGGTAGGCGGTGACCGCGGCGTGCAGCTGCGCGCAGCGCTCCTGTACCCGCTCCTGCCAGGGAGCGTCGCCCGCTGTCGGCGGGCGGGGCGCGCGCGCGATGATCTCGTCAGCGACGGCCCCGAGCACCGCCTGTTTGTTGGCGAAGTGGTGGTAGAGCGCGCTCTGCTGCACCCCGAGCTCGGTTCCGATGGCGCGCATCGTCAGGTCGGGCAGGCCGACCCGGGAGAGCAGGCTCAGGGCCGTGGCGACGATCCGTTCGTGCGAGAGCGGCTCCTGGCGGGTCCGTCGCGTGGGCGGCACGGGCGCTCCCTTCGAAGCGGGTCGAGATCGGGGGGTCCAGTTGACCACACGTCGTCGGCGCCACTAACCTGAACGCCGTTCACCTGAGTGAACGGCGTTCATCCAACGAGGGGATTCGGCAACATGACCACGGCACCGGCCACCCGGGCCGCCACGGCGAGCACCGACCTGGCCCTCGTCTCCTCCCTCGCCGCTCTGATCGCGGTGTGCTCGATCCTGCCCGCTGTCAACCTCTCGGTCTTCGCTCCGATCACCTTGCAGACCTTCGGGGTGCTCCTCGCGGGCGCCGTCCTCGGAGCCCGGCGCGGCGCTCTCGCTGTCCTCCTGTGGATCCTCATCGGGATGATCGGACTCCCCGTCTTCGCCAATGGCAAGGCCGGGCTGCCGGTGCTCGTCGGCCCGACCGGTGGGTACATCCTCGGTTTCGTCGTCGGGGCGGCGATCATCGGGACCGTGGCCACGGTCGCCGTCCGACGCGCCGGCCGCGGGACGGCGTGGGTGCTCACAGCGGGAGGGCTGCTCGCGCTCGTGGTCGTCCACGCCGCCGGCATCGTCGGCCTGCACCTGCGCGCGGGACTCGGGTGGCATGCGGCCGCGACCGTCGACGGTGCCTTCTGGATCGGCGACCTGATCAAGCTGGCCGCGACCGTCCTCGTCGCGGGCGCGGTGCACCGCGCCTTCCCCGACCTGCTGCGTCGCCGCGCCTGATGGCGCGCATCGAGCTCGACCGGGTCACGGTCCGCCGGCCCACGGCGACCGGCGACCTGCTCGTGCTCGACGAGACGAGCCTGCTCGTCAGCGAGGCGCGTGTGGCGCTCATCGGTCCCAACGGCGCCGGGAAGTCGACCCTGGCCCGCCTCGTCAACGGTCTCGTCACCGCCACGACGGGTGCCGTGCACGTCGACGGTGTCGATGTCGCGCGCCGCGGCCGCGAGGTCCGGCGTCGGGTGGCCTTCACCTTCACCGACCCGCACGCACAGCTCGTCATGCCGACGGTCGCCGAGGACGTTGCCTTGTCGCTGAGGGCCGCACGGCCCGACCGGCGGGGCCGCGACGCGGCCGTGGCCGAGGTGCTCGAGCAGCACGGTCTGGCCGACCTGGCCCACCGCAGCGTCCACGCCCTCTCCGGTGGGCAGGCCCAGCTGCTCGCCCTGGCGAGCGCCCTTGCCACCGGTCCGGACGTCCTCGTCGCCGACGAGCCGACGACGCTGCTCGACCTGGCAGCCTCCCGACGCGTCGGTGACCTGCTCATGGGGCTGCCGCAGCAGGTCGTGCTCGTCACCCACGACCTCGAGCTCGCCGGCCGGTGCGACCGGGCGGTCCTCGTCGACGGGGGCCGGGTCGTGGCCGATGGTCCCGCGGCCGACGTCGTCCACCACTACCGCGCCCGGGTGGCGGCATGCTGCTGACGGCCCACCGCCCCGGGACCTCGCTCGTCCACCGGCTCCCGGCGGGCGCCAAGCTGAGCCTGCTCGCCGCCGCCGGCGTGGGGCTGGCCCTCGCGCATGGCTGGCCCTCGGCGGCCCTCGCCGCGGGCGCTGCCCTCGCCCTGCTCGTCGTCGCCGGCACGCCTCTGCGCGTGCTCACGACCGCCCTGCGCGGGCCCACCCTCGTGACGGTCGCCCTGGGGGGCTGGCTCACCTGGCAGGCGGGCTGGCCTCGTGCCGCCGAGACCGTCGGTGACCTCCTGGCGCTCGTCCTGCTCGCGAGCCTCGTCACGACCACGACCCGGGTCGACGACATGCTCGACACCGTGGAGCGGGCCCTGCGCCCGCTCCGCAGGTTCGGCGTGCGCGCCGACCGCGTCGCGCTGGCGATCTCGATCGCGCTCCGGGCCGTGCCCGCCACCGCCGAGGTGGCGACCGAGACGCGGGACGCGGCGCGGGCGCGCGGCCTGGAGCGCAACCCCAGGGCGATCCTCACCCCCTTCGTCGTGCGGGTCGTGCGTGACGCGCGGCTGCGGGGGGAGGCGCTCCATGCCCGGGGTGTGGGCGACGACCAGTCTGGAAGACACGGATGAAGGGATGACCATGACCACCTATGACGAGATCGTCGAGGGGGTCCTCGCAGGAGCCGAGGCCACCCCCGAGGACGCGCTGACGATCCTGCGCTGCCCGGACGAGGACGTCTTCGACGCGGTCGCGGCCATCGCCCGGCTGCGCCGCGCGCACTTCGGCATGACCGTCAAGGTCAACTACCTCGTCAACCTCAAGTCCGGACTCTGCCCGGAGGACTGCGGCTACTGCTCGCAGGCGCTGGGGTCCACGAGCGAGATCCTCAAGTACACCTGGCTCAAGGAGGACGAGGCCCTCGACCAGGCCCGCGCCGGCGTGCGTGGTGGCGCCTCGCGCGTGTGCATGGTCGCCAGTGGCCGTGGCCCGACCGACCGAGACATCGAGCGAGTCGCGGGCATGGTCGGCGCGATCAAGGAGGAGAACCCCGAGGTCGAGGTCTGCGCCTGCCTCGGCCTGCTGCGCGACGGCCAGGCCGACCGGCTGCGCGAGGCCGGCGTCGACGCCTACAACCACAACATCAACACCGCCGAGTCGCACCACGAGTCGATCGTCACCACGCACACCTACGAGGACCGGGTGCGCACCGTCGCGATGGCGCAGGGCGCGGGCCTGTCCGCGTGCAGCGGCCTGATCGCCGGCCTGGGGGAGAGCGACGAGCAGCTCGTCGAGGCGCTCGTCGCGCTGCGGGATATGGGCTCGGACTCGGTGCCGGTCAACTTCCTCATCCCCTTCGACGGGACGCCCAAGCAGGAGACCTGGGAGCTGACCCCGCTGCGCTGCCTGCGCATCCTCGCCGCCGCCCGGCTGATCTCGCCTGCCGCCGAGCTGCGGATGGCCGCCGGTCGCGAGATGCACCTGCGGAGCCTGCAGGGCATGGCGCTGCAGGTGGCCAACTCGCTCTTCCTCGGTGACTACCTCACCGCCGAAGGGCAGAGCGCCGAGGACGACCTGACGCTCATCGCCGACCACGGGTTCACCGTCCTCGGTGCCGAGGATCCGGCGAGCGTCGGCGCGGCGGGGACCGCGCCGGCCATCCGGCGCCGCGGAGCCGGCACGAGCGTCCCGGCCAACGCCTGAGGACAGGACGAAGGGGGGAGAGCCGCAGCTCTCCCCCCTTCGTCCTGCGTCGTCGGCGAGGGTGCGACGACCGGGCGGTCAGTGGTCGATGACCTCGGCCACCCCGTGACCGGTGAGGCTGCGCACCTCCATCTCGGCGTACTTCGCGCGATTGAACTCCTTGCTCGTCACCGTGCCCAGCCACCCGAGGAAGAAGCCGAGCGGGATCGAGACCAGGCCCGGGTTGTCCAGCGGGAACCAGTGGAAGTCGACGCCCTGGAGCATCGAGCCGCTCTTGCCCGTCGCGGGGTCGACCGGCTTGCCGGACACCACGGGCGAGAAGATGATGAGCAGCAGGGCCGAGGCGAGACCGCCGTAGATCGACCACAGGGCACCGCGGGTGTTGAAGCGACGCCAGAAGAGGCTGTAGAGGATCGTCGGGAGGTTGGCGCTCGCCGCGACGGCGAAGGCCAGCGCCACGAGGAAGGCGATGTTCTGGTCCTTGGCGAGCATGCCGCCGAGGATCGCGACGACGCCGGTCCCGATCGCCGCGTAGCGCGAGACCTTGACCTCCTCCTCCTGGGTGGCCTGACCCCGCTTGAAGACCTGGTTGTACAGGTCGTGGGCGAAGCTCGCGCTGGCCGTGATCGTCAGACCGGCCACGACCGCGAGGATCGTCGCGAAGGCGATGCCGGAGACGATGCCGAGCAGCCACGAGCCGCCGAGCTCGTAGGCGAGCAGCGGGGCGGCGGCATTGGCCTTGCCCGGGGCGGCGTTGATCGTCTCCGGGCCGACGAGGGCGCCGGCGCCGTAGCCGATGACGAGGGTCAGCAGGTAGAAGCCACCGATGAGCCAGATGGCCCACTCGACCGACTTGCGGGCCTGCTTGGCCGTCGGGACGGTGTAGAAGCGCTGCAGCACGTGCGGCAGGCCGGCCGTGCCGAGGACGAGGGCGAGCGAGAGCGAGATGAAGTCGATCTTCGTCGTGTGGGTGAGGCCGTACTTCAGGCCGGGCTCGAGGAGCTTTTCGCCGGCCGCGGGGTTGCGGTCGACGGCCTGCTGCATGAGCGAGGAGAAGTTGAGCCCGAACTTGCCGAGCACCCACACGGTCATGATGGCCGTGGCGAAGATCAGCAGGACGGCCTTGATCATCTGCACCCAGGTGGTGCCCTTCATGCCGCCGATCATCACGTAGGCGACCATGACGATGCCGACGACCGCGATGACGACGTTCTGCGCAAAGGCACCGTCGACGCCCAGGAGCAGCGAGACGAGGCCGCCGGCGCCGGCCATCTGCGCAAGCAGGTAGAAGAAGGACACCGCGAGCACCGAGCTCGACGTCGCGATGCGGATCGGCCGCTGCTGCAGTCGGTAGGAGAGCACGTCGGCGAGGGTGAAGCGGCCCGTGTTGCGGAAGAGCTCGGCGACGAGCAGCAGCGCGACGAGCCACGCGACGAGGAAGCCGATCGAGTAGAGGAAGCCGTCGTAGCCCTGCAGGGCGATGGCGCCGGCGATGCCGAGGAAGCTCGCCGCCGACAGATAGTCGCCGGCGATGGCCAGACCATTTTGCCGACCGGAGAAGGCGGCACCACCCGTGTACATCTGGCTCGCCGTCTTGTGGCCGGCCGCCACCTTGATGACGATCGCGAGGGTCGCGACGACGAAGACGACGAAGATCGTGATGTTCAGGGCCGGGGAGCCCGTGGCCGTGGCCGCGGGGACGAGGGCGGTCATCCGTCCACCTCCGGGGTCTCGTGCGATCCGACCTGCGCCGCGAGGGCCTCGGCGGCGGGGTCGAAGACCCGGCCGGCCCAGCGGATGTAGGCGATGGTGATCGCGAAGGTCGTGACGAACTGCCCGAGGCCGAGCAGCAGGCCGATGTTGATGTTGCCGAGGACCTTGGTGCCCATGAAGCCGGGCGCGTACATCGACAGCAGGACGTAGAGGAAGTACCACGCGAGGAAGAACGCGGTGATGGGGAAGACGAAGCGGCGGAAGGTCCGGCGCAGCTGGCCGAACTCCTCCGACTCCTGGACGGCGATGTATCTCTCGCCGAGCGACTGAGCGTCGTTGCTCATGGCTCACCTCCGGGTCGTGGGTGGGTCCGGGCATCGGTGACCGAACGCCGCCAGAGTGGCGCAGCGCACACCCCGGCCGGCGGTGCGACGGGCCGTGCGGCGGTCGGCGGGTGCTGACGTCGCCGTGCGGGCGCACCCCGTGCGGTGAGCGGCGCCGTGCGCGCGACGAACGGTCATGCCTCGGCGAGGACGTCCTCGGGCGCGTGCAGCCGGCTCATCGTGCGGGCCCACCGGCGCGGCCGCGGCGTGACGAGCGAGACGAGCATCGTCACGGCGAAGGCCAGGGGTGTGGCCCACGCGGTGGGGGCCGCGAGCAGCGCGCCCGGCCAGCCGCCCGGGGCGAGGTCGGTGCCGGACACGAGGGCGGCGACGAGGGTCGTGACGCCACCGACGGTGATGCCCGCGGCCGCTCCCTTCGCCGTGAGTCGTGGCCACCAGACGCCGAGGATCAGCAGCGGGGCGAAGGTCGCCGCGGCGATGGCGAAGGCATGGCCGACAGCCGACGAGATGCCGATCGGTGCGGCGGTGATGGCGACGACGAAGGGGGCGAGGACGCCGGTCGCGGCGGCGATGCGGAAGGAGGCCGAGGGGCTGGCGTCGCCGTGCGTCACACGGGCGGCGAGCGGTCGCAGGACGTCCTGGTCGATGGCGCCGGCGACCGACATCGTCACGCCGGAAGCCGTGGCGAGGAAGGCGGCGAAGGCGCCGCCGGCGGCCAGCGCGGTGAGCAGCTGGCCGTCGAGGCCGGGCAGCATCGCGCCCGGCAGGGCGAGCACCACCGTGCGGCTCGGGTCATCAGAGATCTCCGACGGGTCGAGGTAGGCGCGGCCGAGGAAGCCGTAGATCGGCGGGAAGAGGTAGAAGAGCGACAGCAGCGCGAGCACGGAGACGGTCGTGCGGCGGGCGGCGACGCCGTCGGGGTTGGTGTAGAAGCGCACCGCGATGTGCGGCAAGCCCATCGTGCCCAGGCACAGCGCGGCGAGGGTGCTGTACGTCGTGAAGAGGGTGCGACCCGGCGCGTCGCCGGTGAGCGGCTCCCACCAGGAGGTGTCGGCCTGGGGTGCCGGGGCGCCGCTGCGGTGCCACACGGCGAGCAGGACGAAGGCGGGGACCGCGATGGCGGACAGCTTGATCCAGTACTGCACGGACTGAACCAGGGTCACCGAGCGCATGCCGCCGGCGACGACGTTGAGCGTCACGATGACCGTCAGCACGCAGGCACCGACCCACGTGGGCGCCCCGCTGACGTGCCGCAGCGCGAGGCCGGCACCCTGCATCTGCGGGAGCAGGTAGAGCCAGCCGATGCCGACGACGAGCAGCGCGCACCCCCGACGCAGCGCGGCCGACTCGAGCCGGGTCTCGGCGAAGTCGGGGAGCGTGTAGGCCCCGGAGCGGCGAAGGGGGGCGGCGACGAGGATGAGCAGGACGAGGTAGCCGACGGTGTAGCCGACCGGCATCCACAGCATGTCGACGCCGCGGTCGTAGACGAGGCCGGCGACCCCGAGATAGCTCGCGGCGGAGAGGTACTCGCCGCCGATGGCGCTGGCATTGCGCCACGGGGTGACCGTGCGGCCGGCGACGTAGAAGTCGCTCGTCCCCTTCGCCAGACGCAGCCCGAGGGCGCCGAGGGTGAGCGTCGTGAGGCAGACGAGGAGGATCGCGAGGACGCTGAGCGGCTGGCTCATCGGCGGCTGACGAGCTCGCTGAAGTCGGCCTCGAGACGCTCGGTGGCCCGGACGTACCAGCGCGCGGTGAGCACGACCGCGGGGTAGACGAGCAGGCCGAGGACGACCCAGGCGAAGGGCAGGCCCATCACGCCGGTGCCGCGCAGCGCGGGGACGACAGCGAAGAGGAGGGGCAGGGCCCCGAGCGTCACGAGGCCGACCGCGATGGTGCCGAGGGAGAGGTGGAGCTGGGCCCGGCGCAGCGAGTTGACATAGGTGGAGCCCAGTCGCGACTCGTCGACAATCTCCTCGCGGACCGTGCGACGACGGGCGGAGCGGACGGGGCGGCGGGACCGGGTGACGCGCACCCGCTGCGGCGGGGTGCTCACCTCAGTCCGTCGTCGGCCGGGGCCGCAGGAGGGTGCCGCGCAGGTGGCGCGTGTGCCGACGGCTGACCTGCAGCTCGGTCCCGTCGACGAGGACCGTGCAGCGGCCGCCGTCGTTGTGGATCTCGCTGATGTGCCGGGTCGACACGAGCGTGGAGCGGTGGATGCGTACGAACCCGGCCTCGGCCCAGCGCTCCTCGAGGGTCGCCAGGGGGATGCGCACGAGGTGCGACCCGGTCGGGGTGTGCAGCCGCGCGTAGTCGCCCTGCGCCTGCACCCACCGGATCTCGCTGCGCCGGACGAATCGGGTGACCCCGCCGAGCTCGACGGGGATCGTCTCGTCGTCCTCGCCCGGCGCCGCGGGCTCCTCCTCTCGGAGCTCGGTCGCGGCGAGGCAGCGGCGCACCGCCTCGCCGATGCGCTCGGGGCGCACCGGCTTCATGAGGTAGTCGACGGCGTCGAGGTCGAAGGCGTCGACGGCGTGGGAGTCGTGGGCGGTGACGAAGACGACCTGGGGGCGCTCGCTGAAGCGGCGGATGACCCGGGCCAGCTGCATGCCGTCGAGGCCCGGCATCGAGATGTCGCTGAAGACGACGTCGACGTGCTCGCGCTCGAGGGCCGCGAGGGCGGTCGTGCCGCTCGAGGCGGTGAGCACGCGCCCGACGCGCTCGTCCTGGTCGAGCAACCAGGCGACCTCGTTGCGCGCCGGGGCCTCGTCGTCGACGACGAGGACGGTCAGCGCGGTGGGGCGGGGCGGCATGGGCACCACACTAGGCCGGATCCTCGAGGGCAGGGGAGTACTTGGGCACCCGGAAGGAGACACGCATCCCGGCCCCCGGAGCGGTGTCGACGACCAGTCCGTACTCCTCGCCGTAGACCTGGCGCAGGCGGGCGTCGACATTGCCCAGGCCGACCGAGTCGGCGCGGGACTGGCCGTCGAGCACCTTGCGGATCGTCTCGGGGTGGGCACCGACCCCGTCGTCGTCGACGCTGAACTCCGCGACCGACCCGTGGTCCGTCGCGCTGAGTGTCACGTGCCCCGGGCCCTCCTTGGGCGCGAGGCCGTGGCGGACGGCATTTTCGACCAGAGGCTGGATGGCGAGGTAGGGAACGCGCACCGGCAGCACCTCGGGCGCGATCTTGAGGGTGATGCCCAGGCGCTCGCCGAAGCGCGCCTGCTCGAGGACCAGGTAGCGCTCGACATTGCGCAGCTCCTCGCTCACCGTTGTGAAGGCCCCGTCACGGCGCAGCGCGTAGCGGGTGAAGTCGGCGAACTCGAGGAGCAGCTCGCGGGCCCGCGACGGGTCGGTCCGCACGAAGGAGGCGATGGCCGTCAGCGAGTTGTAGATGAAGTGCGGGGAGATCTGCGCCCGCAGGGCGCGCAGCTCGGCCTCCATGGCCCGGGTGCGCTCGTAGGACAGGTCGGCGAGCTCGACCTGCGTCGCGACCCAGGCCGCGACCTCGCCGGCTGCGCGGGCCAGGCCGGCCGAGACCGTCGGCCCGAAGCCGGCGATGGCTCCGATGACCCGGTCGTCGACCGTCACCGGGGCGATGACCGCCGCCCGGATCGGGCACTCCGTCGAGGTGCACGTGACGACGTCCGGGCCGAGCACGACCGGCTGACCAGAGGTGAGGACCGCCGCGGCCTGATCCATCACGGCCGGCAGGTGGTGTCTCCCTTCGCCCTCCCAGACGACGACGGCGGAGGTGTCGCAGACCGCCAGCCCCGGGGTGGCGAGCATCGCCCGCAGGTAGGGCGCCGCCCGTTCGCACCCGTCGTCGGTGAAGCCGTCGGCGAGGTGCCGCGCCGCGAGGGAGGCGGTGTGGAGGGTCTCGTAGGTGGCGTGGTCGGTGACCGAGATGAAGCCCGGGCGGGCCCGGCGCCAGCGCACCAGGGTGACGACGAGGGCCACGGCGGCGAAGACGCTGGTGACGACCGCCACGGTGGGCAGGTGCAGGCCGGCGTCCATGCGCGAACCCTAGTCCCGCCTACGCTGTCGGGGTGCCAGACTCCAGCCCGCTCGTCACCGCCCTGACCCAGCTCGCCGACCTGCCCGACGTGGCCGCCGCGTCCGAGAGGGCACGAGAGGTCTGCACCAACCTCCGCTGGCACGAGGCGCTGCGTCGCCGCATCCCCGAGGCCTCCGCCGAGTCGCGGGTCCGCGGTGCCTGGGCGAGTGCCGAGCTCGACGGGGCGCGCTCGACGGCGACGATCGTGCGCGACCTCATGCGCGGCGCCCGGGAGCGCAACCCCGAGCCGGACCCCGCCGAGCGGGTCATCCACGGCGCGATCGCCGCGACCGCGGAGACGGAACACCTGCGCGACCTCGTGACCCGCTCGCCAGGGCAGGCGCTCGCCCGGCTGCACACCGCCGCCGCGGCGCAGCTGGTCACCGACCGCGACCAGCTCGGGCGGCCGCGGGTCGAGGGGGAGGGGTGCGAGGAGTTCAGCGACCTCGGACCGGCCCCGACGGGGACCGAGCTGCGTGGGCGGCTCGACGGAATCATCGAGCTGATGCGCAACGCCAGTGAGGCCCCGGCCCTGGTCGTCGCCTCGATCGTCCACGCGGAGATCGCGGCGACCCGGCCCTTCGTCGTGGGCAACGGCCTCGTCGCCCGGGCCGTCGAGCGGGCGCTCATCGCCGCGACCGGGCTCGACCCGACGGGGGTGGCGGTGCCCGAGGCCGGGCACGGCCACGAGGGCGGCCCTGCCTATCTCGGCTCGCTCAACGGCTATGTTCACGGTGGCCAGCCCGGGGTCGTCCTGTGGCTCACGCACTGCGGTGACTCGCTCGTCGCGGGCGCGGAGGAGGGGTGGCGGGTGGCCGACTCGGTGCGCGCCGGACGCCTCGGGCAGTGAGACGCCACGCGTCCTGATCGCTGAGTATGCGTGGACCCCGACTCGGGGTTACAGTTGTACCAGCTGCTCCCTTCGGGTTGAGCGGCTAACGCACGGCTCCCTCCCCCCCGGAGCCCGCGCGTTGACGGCCCCGGCGCTCCCCCGCCGGGGCCGTCCCCTTGTCCGGGGTCGGTGCCATCAGCTCGTCGTCCACAGGCTCGCGGGCGCCGGTCGGTCCGTCCACAGGCTGACGAAGGGGGAGTCCCAGCACCTGCCCGCCCGGCAGGGTCGAGGGCATGCACCCGATCGTCATCGTCACCGGCGCCTCCGGCGGGCTGGGCGTCTCCACCCTCGCTGCCGTCACCGCGACCGTCCTCGCCCGTGACGGCTCGCCCGTGCTCGTCGACGCGGCCTTCGGCGCGGGCGGTCTCGACGCGACCGTCGCCGTCGAGCACGAGGACGGTCTGCGCTGGGCGGACCTCGCCGAGCACGAAGGGGAGGTCGACGTCGGTCGACTGCGCCGGGCGCTGCCCCAGGGGCCCGTCCCGGTGCTCGCGGCGCGGGGCGGACGCCCCTCGCCCCGGGCGGTGAGCGATGTCGTGCGCGGACTGGCGGCCGGCGGGCCGGTCGTCGTCGACCTGCCGTGCAGCGGACGGGTGCCGCCCGTGTGGCAGGAGCTCGCCGACGTCCTCGTGGTCGTCGTCGGGCTGCGGCCCCGGTGGCTGCGCGACGGCGAGGCCCTCGTCGGGAGGCTCGGCGGACTCGCCGAGAGCACCCTGCTCGTCACTCGAGGACCTCGACGTGCCGAGAGGGTCGCCGACCGGGCCGCGGAGCATCTCGGGGTGCCCCTGCTCGACCACCTGGGCGACGACCCGGGGGTGCTGCGCGACGAGGCCCACGGTCGCGCGCCGCGGCCCCGGGGCGCGGTCGGCGAGGTGGCCAGGTCGCTCGCGGCGGCGCTGCCGGCGTCGTCGGCGCCGCTGGCCGAGCGGGTGCTCGGGCTCGCGTCATGAGGTGGTCGAGCGCCATCGACGCCCAGGTCGAGGCGGGGCGTGCTCCCGACCCGGGCGTCATCGACGAGGTCGCCCGCAGTGAGGCGGTGCGGCTCGGCAGCGGCGGTGCCCGGCGGCGGTCGGGGGAGCTGCGCGCCGATCTCATGGGTCTCGGGGTGCTCGACCCCCTCGTCGAGGACGAGCGGGTGACCGACGTCCTCGTCAACGGCGACGGGTCGGTGTGGGTCGACCGGGGAGAGGGCGTGACCCGGGCCGACCTCGACGTCGGTGACGCCGACGCGGTGCGACGGCTGGCGACCCGGCTCTCGGCGACGGCCGGCAGGAGGCTCGACGACGCCCAGCCCTGGGTGGACGGTCTGCTACCGCGAGGGATCCGCCTGCACGCGGTGCTGCCGCCACTGGTGGCCGGCGGCGCCCACCTCAGCCTGCGGATCCCGCGTCACCGCGGCGGCGGGCTCGACGCGCTCGTCGACCTGGGCATGGCCACCCCGCAGCAGGCCGACCAGCTGCGCGAGGTGGTCGCCGAGCGGCGGGCCTACGTCGTCACCGGGGGGACGGGCACGGGCAAGACCACCCTCCTGGCAGCCCTGCTCGCCGAGGTGCCTGCGGCCGAGCGACTGGTCGTCGTCGAGGACGTCGGCGAGATCCAGGTCGGCCATCCGCACGTCGTGCGGCTGCAGGCGCGCTCGGCCAACACCGAGGGCGCCGGCGAGGTGACGATGGTCGACCTCGTGAGGCAGGCCCTGCGCATGCGCCCGGACCGGCTCGTCGTCGGCGAGGTGCGCGGAGCAGAGGTGCGCGACCTGCTGCTCGCGCTCAACACCGGCCACGAGGGCGGCTGCGGCACGCTGCACGCCAACCGTGCCGAGGATGTACCGAGCCGGATCGAGGCACTCGGCGCGCTCGCCGGCATGGGCCGCGAGGCCGTGCGCGCCCAGATGGCCAGCGCGCTGGAGGTCGTCGTCCACCTGCGACGGGTGGGCGGACGCCGGGTCGTCGACTCCATCGGTCCGCTGCCGGGGGTGGGCGCATGACGCTCGCCGTCATCGGTCTCGTGCTCGCGGCCGCCCTCGTGTGGCCGGGGCGTCAGGAGCCCGCGTCGCTGAGCGGGCCGGCGGGTCGGGGTGCTGGCGCGCCCTGGCGCGCGCGGCGCGTGAGGGGACGGCTGGCGGACCTGGAGTCGATGGCCGCCGTCGCCGACCTGCTCGCCATGGCCCTGCGCTCGGGAGCCACACCGGTCACGGCGGTCGCCGCCGTCGTCGGCGAGGCGCCGGACCCGTGGCACGGGGTGCTCGAGGAGGTCGGCGACGAGCTGGCCGCCGGGGGAGCCGCCGGCGGGGTGTGGCGACGCCATGCCCTGCACCACCCGGAGCTGCGTCCCGTCGCCGGCGCCTGGTCGCTCAGCGAGGGCCTCGGGGTCGCGCTCGCGCCCTCCATGGCGACGAGCGCACAGGTGCTGCGCGCCCGCGTGCAGGCCCGCAGACGGCTCGACGCCGCGACGGCAGGCGCCCGTTCGACGATGCACCTGCTCACCCTGCTGCCCCTCGTCGGTCTGCTCGCCGGGCTCGCCTTCGGGCTGACCCCGTGGGAGGTCTACGGGCACAGCGCCCTGACGGTGATCAGCGCGGTCGTGGGGTTGGGCCTGACGGCCGCCGGGTGGCTGGTCTGCCGGTGGCTGCTCGCACGCGCCGTCGCCCCGCGGGACGAGCGATGACGCTCCCGGTGCTGCTCCTCGTCGTCGCGGCGGTCGTGCTGTGGCCGTCGCGGTCGCGGCTGGTCGACGTGCGCCGTCGCGAGGTGGACCGGGCATCCGCGCAGGACCCGCCGCAGCCCCTGACCGTCGACGACGTGGCCGACGCGAGCGTCCTGCTCGCCCTGGCCCTGCAGTCCGGTCGAGGTCTCGTCCAGGCCCTCGAAGAGGTCGCCGACGTGGCGGCCGAGGGAGCCGCCGCCGATCTGCGCAAGGTGGCGGCCGCCCTTCGCTGGGGGCGCCCGATGGGCCGGGCGTGGGGCTACGCACGCCGGGTGTGGGGGCCGACGGCCACGGCCTTCGTCGTCGCCGATGCCGTGGGAGCGCCGTCGGCATCGGTGCTGCTCGACGCGGCCGCGACCCTGCGCGACACCGAGGCGCGTCGTCTCGAGGCGGCGGGAGGCCGGGCCGCGGTCATGCTCGTGCTGCCGCTCGGGCTGTGCTTCCTGCCCGCCTTCATCGCCACGGCCGTCGTGCCGGTCGTCGTCGTGCTCGTCGGCACCCAGCTCGGTTGAGCCCGTGCGCCGGGCTTCGCGCCGCGGGTAGGTCGGTCGGCGCATGTGGCCCGCCGCGACGGAGCAGCCTGTGTCGAGGTGATCGCGTGCCGATGATCCGGTCGGGACCACCTCCACCCGTTGTCCCCAGGCCACCCCCACCGACGGGCGCAGTCCACAGACTCCCGATGACCCTCCCGCGGGAGCGCCGCCGGGCGAAGGGTGGAACCACCGCGGCACACACGGTGCCGCCGACGGGAGGAGAGTCCCATGAAGAGGTCCATCGTCCGGTGGGGGCACCGGGCCCGGCTGGCGTGCGAGGCGGGCATGACGACAGCGGAGTACGCCGTCGGCACGCTCGCCGCGTGCACCTTCGCCATCGTGCTGCTGGCCGTGGTGAAGTCCGGGGGCATCAAGTCGGGGCTGTCGGGTGTCATCCTCGAGGCGCTCGGCATCCGCTAGGGGCGTCGGCGACGCGGGGATGGTGACGGCGGAGCTCGCCCTCACCCTCCCCGCGGTCGTCCTCGTCCTCGTCATCTGCCTCTCGGCACTGTCCTGGGGCGTTGACCGCGTGCGCTGCGTCGACGCCGCGCGGGTGGCCGTGCGCGAGATCGCCCGCGGCGAGAGCACCGACCGGGCCCTCGGGCTCGCCGAGCGGACCGCACCCGACGGGGCTGCGATCGACGTGTCCCGGTCCGGTCAGGACGTCTCGGTCACGGTGACCAGCCCGGCACCCGCGGGGCTGGGCTTCGTGGCCGACGACAGTACGTGCTCGTCGACGGCACGGGTGGAGTCCGTCGATGCGCCGGCATGACGACGCGGGGAGCTCGACCGTGCTGTCGCTGGGTGTCATCGCCGTCGTCCTCACGGTGACCGTCGCCGCGCTCGCCGTGCTGAGCGCGGTCCGAGCCGCGCACGTCGCCCGGTCCGCCGCCGACCTCGCGGCCCTCGCCGGGGCGATCGAGTACCAGGAGCGGTCCGACCCCGCCGCGGCGTGCGCGGAGGCCGGTCGGGTCGCTGGCCTCCACGACACGGCCGTCCGCTCGTGCCGGGTCACCGGCGGGGGAGACGTGACGGTGACGGTGGCAGCGAGCATCCCCCTTCGCCTCGGTGGGGCGGGGCCGGAGACGGCCGAGGGGACCGCTCGGGCCGGGCCAGAGCAGGCCTCAGAGGACGAGGCCGGCGACGACCAGGACGATGCCCACCGCCGGCAGGGCGCCCTGCTTGACGGCGGCAGCGGCCTTGTCGGGGCTCGAGAGGAGCAGCACCAGGCTCGCGGCGAGCATCGAGACCGTGCCGGTGAGCACGAGCGTCAGGCCGACGGCGTCATGGCCCAGGGCGTGGACGACGATCCCGATGATGACGGCGACCGCGATGAAGAGGTTGCAGAAGCCCTGGTTGAAGGCGAGCTCACGCGTGGCCTCGGCCTCCTCGGCGCTCGTGCCGAAGACGGCCCGGGCGCGGGTCGTCCACGCGAAGGACTCGAGGTACCAGATGAAGACGTGAAGGGCGGCCGCGAGTGCTGAGAGCACCAGGCCGACGAGGATCATCGCGAGCGCGTCAGGGGCGGGGATCGCGACGGATGGGGCGGGTCGCGTCGTCGACCGGTCCACCGTCGCGCGCGATCGGGCGGGTGGCGTCGTCCGCGGGAGCGCCGCGAGCGGCGTCACGGGTGCTGATCCGCTCGGTCGGCGCGTCGAGCGTCGGGTCGTGGCGCTCCGCGACCGCAGCCCGCTCGCGGGCGATGTCGGTCGAGACGCGCTGGTCGTCGAGGGCGCGCTCGCGCTCGCGCAGCTCCTCCTGGTGGGCGGCCTCCTGCTCGGCGAGGCGTCGCTTGGACTCGGCCTCCTGCTCCTTGCGCAGGCGGCGCTGCTTGGCCTTGCGGGTCAGCGCTGCCTTGATCATCACCAGACCCAGCCAGAGGAGAAGCATCGTCAGCATGCCGGCGATGACCAGGGTCAGCGGGTTGAGGTTGATCGTCACGGCGTCGAAGAGGCGGATGTCGACCTCCTGCCCCGAGACCTCTGGGGCCTGGGTGCCGAGCAGCAGGGCCGCGCCGATGGCGACGGCGACGAGCACGAGGATGAGGCCGAGGATGACCATGGGGGTCCTTTCGGGGAGGTCAGCGCGAGCGCGACGACTGGCGGTTCTCCACTCTATGGCCGAGCGAGGTCAGGAGCAGGTCGAGCAGGGCGACCGCGCCGCGCGCGTCGAGGGGTTCGTTGCCGTTGCCGCACTTGGGGGAGACGACGCAGGCCGGGCAGCCCCGGCCGGCGCACCCGCAGCCGGCGATCGTCTCGCGGGTCATCGCCAGCCACGCTCCGATCTGCTCGTGCGCCCGGGCCGCGAAGCCCGCCCCGCCGGGCTGCCCGTCGTAGACCATGATCGTCGGCAGCCCGGTGTCGGGGTGCAGGTCGGTCGACACCCCGCCGATGTCCCACCGGTCGCACGTCGCGAGCAGCGGGAGCATGCCGATCGCCGCGTGCTCGGCGGCGTGGGCCGCCCCCGGCACGTCGACGTCGGCGACGCCGGCGGCGGCAAGAGCCTCGGGCGTCATCGTCCACCAGACCGCCCGGGTCGACAGGGTGCGCTCCGGCAGGTCGAGCGGGTGCTGGCCGATGACCTCGCCGCCCGGCAGCCGGCGGAGGAACCCCGTGACCTGGTGCCGCACGTCGACCCGGCCGAAGGAGACCCGCACCGGCCCGTGGTCGACGCCGGACTCCTCCGCGACGATGTCGAAGGAGGACACCGACTGGGCGTGCGTCGACCAGCCGGGGTCGCCGGGCACGACGGTGGCGGTGGCCTGCTCGAGGTCGAGCTCGGTGACGACATAGGGCCGCCCCTGGTGGACGTGGACGGCCCCGGTGTGGACCTGCGAGTGCGCCGACGACTCGTCGACCGTGCCGATGACCCGGCCGGACCGGCCCTCGACGATGCTCACCACCTCGCCGATGCCGCGCAGCGAGACGTGCTCGCCGGGTCGGTCCGGGCGGGTCCAGAACCAGCCACCTGGCCGCTTGCGCAGCAGCCCCCGCGCCACGAGCACCTCGAGGACACCCTCCAGCCCCGGGCCGAACCACTGCTCGTCGTCGCGCGTCACCGGCAGCTCCGCCGCCGCGCAGGCGACGTGCGGCACGAGGACGTGCACGTTGCCCGGGTCGAGCACGCTCGTCTCGACCGGCGCGTCGAAGATCGCCTCCGGGTGCTCGACCACCCACGTGTCGAGCGGGTCGTCGGCGGCGACGAGCACGGCGAGCGCGTCCTGGCCGTCACGCCCGGCGCGCCCGGCCTGCTGCCACACGGAGGCGAGCCGGCCCGGCCACCCGGCCATGAGGACGGCGTCGAGGCCGGCGATGTCGATGCCGAGCTCCAGGGCATTCGTCGCGGCCAGCCCGAGCAGGTCGCGCTCCCGCAGCCGACGCTCGATGACCCGACGCTCCTCGGGCAGGTAGCCGCCGCGATAGGCGGCGATCCTCCCTTCGTCCGTGATGCTCACCTGGCGGGAGGCGGCCGAGGCGAGGGCCTCGACACCGGCCCGGGAGCGGGCGAAGGCGAGCGTCTGCACGTCGCGGCCCACGAGGTGCGCCATGAGGTCGGCGGCCTCGGTCGTGGGGGAGCGCCGCGCTCCCTCGTCGTCCTCGGGCGGCTGCCACAGGGCGAAGGTCATGGCGCCGCGCGGCGACCCGTCCTCGGTCACCGCGAGCACGTCGTCACCGACGAGCCGCGAGGCCAGGCCGCCGGGGTCGCCGACGGTCGCGGACGCGAGGACGAAGACCGGGTCGGCGCCGTAGCGCCGGGCGACGCGCCGCAGCCGCCGCAGCAGCAGCGCGACGTGCGAGCCGAAGACGCCGCGGTACACGTGGCACTCGTCGATGACGACGTAGCGCAGCCGCCGCAGCACGTGCGCCCAGTGCTCGTGCCCCGGCAGCAGGGAGTGGTGGACGAGGTCGGGGTTGGTGAGGATGACGTCGGCGTGGTCACGGATCCAGCGCCGCTCGTCGGTGGGGGTGTCGCCGTCGTAGGTCGCGGCGCGCACGCCCGGCACGGCCCACGACTGGATCCGGGCGAGCTGGTCGGCGGCCAGCGCCTTGGTGGGGGAGAGGTAGAGGGCGGTCGCCCCGCGACCGTTGGCGGCGGCCCTCCCTTCGAGCACCGCCGTGAGCGAAGGGAGGAGATAGCCCAGTGACTTGCCCGAGGCCGTGCCGGTGGCCAGCACGACGTGCCTCCCGTCGCGCGCGGCCTGGGCCGCGCGCGCCTGGTGGGACCACAGCCGGTCGATGCCGGCGCCGGCGAGTGCCGCGCGCAGCGGCGGGGCGACCCAGTCGGGCAGGTCGATGTGGTCCGCGGCGCGGGCCGGGATCCGCTCGACGTGCCGCACCCGGTCCTCGCGACCGGCGGCGAGCCCGGCGAGCAGCTCTCCAGCCTCTGGGACCTGACGTGACATGTCGTCTACGGTAGGCCGGTGCCCACCGCCGTCACGACCAGCGAGTCCGGTCCCGTCCACGTCGTCCACGTGGCCGGGGAGATCGACGTGACCTCGGCGGCCGTCCTGCGCGACGCCCTCGAGGCCCTCATCGCCGACGGCCACCGGTGCCTGACGCTCGACCTCACCGACGTCACCTTCATGGACTCGACGGGTCTGGGCATCGTCGTCGGCCGGCTCAAGCGGCTGACCCGCCACGGCGGCACGCTGACCGTCGCGGCCGCCCACGAGCGGGTCGTGCGCGTCTTCACCATCACGGGCCTGGACCAGCTGCTGCAGATCCACCCGGATCTCGAGAGCGCGGTCCGGGCAGCGGAGGCGACCCGGCAGTAGGGTGAGCCATCGGCTGTGCCCGCCACGACGGACCGGCCGTGACCCGCGCCCATCAAGGAGGATGGCATGGCAGTCACGCTCGCGACCCTGTCCACCGCGTCGTCGATCGACCTCGACAGCACCAACCTGGGCCTCGTGGGCGGTGTGGCCGTCATCGGGGTCGTGGCCCTGGCCCACGGTGTGGTCCTGCGTCGGCAGGTCGTCGCCGCCGACGCCGGGACCCCGCGCATGCGGGAGATCGCCGGCGCGGTCGAGGAGGGCGCGCACGCCTACCTGAGACGGCAGTTCCGCACCCTCGTGATCTTCGTGGCCCTCGTCTTCGTGCTGCTGCTCTTCCTCCCGGCCGACTCGGCCGGCGTGCGCTGGGGGCGCTCGGGCTTCTTCGTCCTCGGCGCCGCCTTCTCCGCCGCCATCGGCTACCTGGGCATGTCGCTGGCGGTCAAGGCCAATGTCCGCGTCGCCGAGGCGGCGCGCTCCACCGGGCGCGACGACGGCATGCGCATCGCCTTCCGTACCGGTGGCACCGTCGGTATGTTCACCGTCGGCCTCGGCCTGCTCGGTGCGGCCATCGTCGTGCTCGCCTACCGCGGCGACGCGCCGAAGGTCCTCGAGGGCTTCGGCTTCGGCGCCGCGCTGCTCGCGATGTTCATGCGCGTCGGCGGCGGCATCTTCACCAAGGCGGCCGACGTGGGCGCCGACCTCGTGGGCAAGGTCGAGGCCGGCATCCCCGAGGACGACCCGCGCAATGCCGCGACGATCGCCGACAACGTCGGTGACAACGTCGGCGACTGCGCCGGCATGGCGGCCGACCTCTTCGAGTCCTATGCCGTCATGCTCGTGGCCGCCTTGATCCTGGGCTCCGCGGCCTTCGGCTCCTACGGTCTGGTCTTCCCCCTTCTCATCCCCGCGATCGGTGCCCTCACCGCGATGATCGGCATCTTCATCACCCGGGCGAAGGGGGGAGAGTCGGCCCTCGACGCCATCAACCGCGGCTTCTACATCTCGGCCGTCGTCTCCGCGGTGCTGTGCGCGGGCGCCGCCTATCTCTACCTGCCCTCGACCTACGCCGGCCTGTCGTCCCCCGACGACGGCGTCGCCCAGCTCGTCGGCGACCCGCGCCGCGCGGCCCTGCTCGCCGTCGTCCTCGGGATCATCCTCGCCGCCGTCATCCTGCGGATGACCGGCTACTACACGGGCACCGACAAGCGCCCGACGATGGACGTGGCCCGCACGACCGAGACCGGCGCGGCGACCGTCATCCTCTCGGGCATCTCGCTCGGCCTGGAGTCGGCGGTCTACAAGGTCGTGACGATCGCCGTCGTCATCTACCTCGCCTTCCTCCTCGGCGGCTCGTCGGTCGTCCTCGGGCTCTTCTTCATCGCGCTCGCCGGCTGCGGCCTGCTGACGACGGTCGGCGTCATCGTCGCGATGGACACCTTCGGCCCGGTGTCCGACAACGCGCAGGGCATCGCCGAGATGTCCGGTGACGTCGACGGCGAGGCGGCCCAGGTGCTCACCGAGCTCGACGCGGTCGGTAACACGACCAAGGCGATCACCAAGGGCATCGCCATCGCCACGGCCGTGCTCGCCGCGACGGCGCTCTTCGGCAGCTACACCGATGCATGGACCTCGACGGTGCGCGGCATCGACGAGGCATCGGTCAGCCCCGACCGGGTCAGCTCCTTCGAGCAGATGGTCAACACGCAGATCGTCTCGCCGAGCGTGCTCGTCGGCGTCCTCGTCGGCGCCGCGGTCGTCTTCCTCTTCTCCGGGCTCGCGGTCAACGCCGTGACCGTCGCGGCCGGCTCGATCGTCCACGAGGTGCGCCGGCAGTTCCGCGAGCACCCGGGGATCATGGCGGGCACGGAGAAGCCCGAGTACGCCCGGGTCGTCGACATCTGCACCCGCGACTCCCTCGCGAAGCTCGCGACGCCCGGCCTGCTCGCCGCGCTCACGCCGATCGTCGTCGGCTTCGGCCTGGGCATCGGGGCGCTCGCGGGCTTCCTCGCGGGAGCCATCGCGTGCGGTGCGCTCATGGCCGTCTTCCTCGCCAACTCCGGTGGCGCCTGGGACAACGCGAAGAAGATCGTCGAGGACGGCAACCACGGCGGCAAGGGCTCACCCGGCCACGAGGCGGCGGTCATCGGCGACACCGTCGGCGACCCCTTCAAGGACACCGCCGGCCCGGCGATCAACCCGCTCATCAAGGTAATGAACCTCGTCGCCGTCCTCATCGCCCCTGCCGTCGTCACCCTCTACCTCGGCTCGGGCACCGACCAGACGATCCGCTGGGCCATCGCCGCGGTCGCCCTGCTCGTCATCGCCGTCGCGCTCGTCGTCACCAAGCGTGACGACGTCGCGATGGCCGACGTCGAGGGCGAGCCGGCCGTCGACCGGGTCTGACCCTCCGGGTGGGACGAAGGGGGCGCACTAGGCTCGGCGGGTGACCTCCAGCACCACGCCCCGCACCGACCCCGAGCTGCTCGCCGCCCTGCGGGCGGACCTCGCTGCCGCGCCCTTCGGCGTCGACGCGGTCCGTGAGCGCCTCGGCGACCTCGCCGCCAGCGCCCTCGGACGTGAGCAGGTCCTGCCGGCCCGGCGGGCGGTCGCCGGGGCCCGTGACCCGCTCGGTGTGCTCATCGGGTGCTTCGGGCTCGGGCTGCCCACGGCCGCCGACGACCTCGCGCGGGCCCTGCCGCGCACCGGCGTCACCGGCGCCGTGACCCTGGGCATCGTCGAGCCGCACGGCGCCCTGGCGGAAGCGGATCTGCGACAGGCGCGACCCCGTGCGCACCAGGACCGGGAAGGTGCGCGGCGAGATCTCGGCGAAGAGCGGGCCGGCATAGCCCGGCTCGATCCGGTCGAATTCGCTGCTGCGGTCGGTGATCAGGCGGGTGAAGACATCGAGCCGCCCGGTGGAGCTCTTGGCATTGGCCACGGCCGAAAGGCCGGACGGCAGGTCCAGCCGTTCCATCAGCGGCACCAGATAGACGCAGCCCTTCTCCAGCACGGCGCCGGAGGTGATGTCCATGCGGTGCATCTCGAAATCGCGCAGGCGGTCGGCGATGCTGCGGCCCTCTCCGGCAAGGAAGGAGGCCCGGAGGCGCAGGGCCCAGTTGCCCAGCCGCAGGTCGAGGCTTGCGGGCT
>ERZ500994.106-NODE-106-length-27116-cov-7.717527_pt1 | contig 27116 bp, 22 predicted proteins | sample MGYA00248878_ERZ500994 | MGnify/ENA primary metagenome ERZ500994 (study PRJEB25958, sample SAMN03398533) | human skin metagenome | study: EMG produced TPA metagenomics assembly of the Human Skin Microbiome Metagenome (human skin metagenome) data set. | reverse complement strand
AAATTACATTCAAGCCAATATAAATGAATATCCTCAGTATAACTATGTCTGTGATTCAATCCAATATAAAGACTTATATGATATAGATAGTAATAATTTTTGTCTGGAAATTAAAGAAGCAAGGGAACAATATAGAAAAAACATAAGAGGTCAATATGCAGATGAAATCCAAATGCAACATTTTAATAATAAGCTTTATATAGATATTTTGGAAGCAATGATATCCTTACATCGAAAAAAGTTTGGCGACAGGAATTTTTCAAAAACCGATGGTGAGGTTAAAAAAGGAAAGTATATTGATAGAGGAAAACCGTTATTAATGAAAGAACCATTTATAAGTATAGGTGAGTTACAAGTATCTATATGGTAAAAAACCATAAACCCGTATTTAAAAATCTTTATATGCGATTTATTATTATCTATTAATCATCAAAAAATCACTAAATACAACGAGAGAGTATTATTATGAATAATCTTGAATTTATAACTAGCTTTATGAATATCTATAACCCAAAATGCCCAGCAAACACTCTGCAAGAATTAACTAGTCGAGAGATTGTGGTTAGTATTAATCATGCAAATCACGGTCGTCCATCAACTGCATTAATCGAGATAAGCGGTTCACCTCCTAAATTTATGATTTTGATTGATTTAACAAATGAATATGAGAGTCTTTTTATTATAAAAGGTAAGGCTGCACCAAAGAACTATGAAAAGCGCAATGAATTAAGGAAAATAATTATTAATTATCTTAAGTCAAACAATTATTTAAAATAAAAACGAGTTGAAGCATTAATACCTCATGTAGCTAAGAATGGTATGGGTAATAAAACACCATATACAGGTATATATTAGATGGCGATCGAACATTAAATTAAGGTTAATATATCAAATCGATATTTTTAATGCTGCCCTATTCTTTAAATTGGTAGTTTCATTTTTAATTTTAAAAGGCAAACAGAGAATGGCTATTTTTAGTGATCTGAAAGATAAAATAATGAATGCTAGAAAACACAAAGCAAATAAAAATGAGTTTACACAACTACTAATGCAGATTGTATCTGATGGTTATATTAGTGATGCTGAATTAGAACAAATAAATCAATTAGCACAGGCTTATGATATTCAAGAGGAGGACTTGTTAGCTATTAATACACAAGTATATCGTCATGCTTTTAATGCGGTATTAAACGATGGTATTATTACGGAACAGGAAGCTTTAAATCTTGATGATATTGCAAATACCTTGCAGGTAAATCCAAGCACAATACTTAATGAATTGGCGGTTTTAGAAAGGCATAAACAGTTTAGATTAATACAGCAGGGTATTTTGCCTATTATTCACATTGATGGTGTTGTTCTACTGAAAAATGAAATTATACATTTCGCTGTACCTGCCAGCCTTATTGAGGAAAAGGTTGTTCATCAGGGTTATACAGGTGGGTCAGCAGGTGTCAGTATTAGAGTTGCTCAAGGCGTTAATTTAAAGTTAGGTGCGAGTAAAGGTAGGCTTGTTAAAAAAACAGGGAACGTTCCTGTTGCACATGGTACCGTAGTTTTAACCAATCAACGTATTTTATTCATCAGTCAAAAAAAATCTTTCAATTTTAAGTTTGATAAACTTGTGAGTTATAAGATATATACAGATGGAATGGATTTTGTTCCTGCAATGGGTAATCCTAAGTGTCTTTCAATACAACAATACTACGACTCAGATATGTTTCAGTTAATACTAATGGTTCTACTACAGAAATCACAGTAAAAAAATGAAAATGCTTTGAAAATAAACCAAAATAATGATAAAATATAGCTTCCAAACACTACTTAATCAAAGGTGCTTATGAGCATAATCTCTATTATTATTGGTACGGCAATAGGAATGTTAATCACCTTCGCTATATCAAAAACTTTCAAATCTACATTAATGCAGGTGCTTTCAAGTGTGTTTTTTGTTATAGGTATGCTTGCCTTGAAGCCTGTGATTATAGGCTAATTATCCACTAAGCCTGTAAAATGCGCTTATACCCTAACAATCACTAATGTTTGTAACTTGACCCACCCACCCCCAAACACAACGGTTGTAATGGGGGTATCTTTATAAAGCGCTGATTTCTAGAGTATTAGCCAACTCATAACGACCTATATTGGTAGCAGTATTAATATCCCCATTATTAGGTCTTTTACCACAAACCAACATTGATAAGACAGGAAAAATACTATCAAATTCCAATGGTCAATGAGCATTTTGGTTTCAAAAAAGGGATAAAATTTAGTCAAATTTCACTAGAGATTCGGCATATCATTATTAACAAGACTGCTATGTTTTAGATGGTTGATTTTATTTTTTATCTTAAAATGAAATTATTTTTTTAATGCTCTAGTAATGTAAATGTTTTATCTTATCTAAAGGTAGAGGTTTGTTGTTTTTAACACCAGACCTTTTTTCTCAAAAATCAAAAACCAAGTAAGGACAAATCATGGATGATAATTTTAATTGTTTACGTAACGAATATCCCACACTTAGATTAAATGATTTTATTTTTAATGATTCAAGACCAATGCAATCCCTGAGTGTCGAATACATAGAGTCGCAGGGTTTAAAGCTAAGAGATAACGATTCTTACATTGTTGCGGTAGCTGACATCCATAACCCATCAATTAGAAAATTAATTGTTGCGAAGTACAGCGCCAAAGAGAATAATTTCGATTTCAGTTCAATTGATACGATATGTTGTAGTATTTATGGCGTATCTATGCAGAGCATCGGCGAATTCCTTGATGGTATTAAGAATAATAAAGATCATGAGTGGGAATATGGAAAATACGGTTATGATAGATTTCTAGATATTGATGATTTTATGGAGATATTAGATTGTTATAAAGCTTCACAAAAAAAGAATCAGATATCAATATTAACTTTTTTAGTAAAAACAAAAAATGGCGATTTCAAAGTTTTAAATTATTATCATACCGATGAATTCTGTGAAACTAGAAATCAACATTTAAAATCTTTATTAGAAAAAAACATTACTAGTAAGGCGGTTTTTATTGATAAGAGTAGTGATAATTATGCGGTGTTTGATAAAAATAATATCGATAAAATATTTGTTAATCCTATTCATATATCAGAGCCGCTTGACGAACCCTTTTATTCCAATAGCAATACCAATGATGTGGCAACACCCTCTACAAGTACACAATTATTAGAGCGTAATATATTTAATCCATACAAGTGCATAACCCTCGAATGGATAGTGCCTTCTTTAAAATAAAACACAAATGTTCTAAATTTTTTTTCGATGATTTTATTACACATTAACAACATTTTATCTAATTTCAGCGAAAATGGGTTAAATGATATATCATTCAACATAATTAAAAAACATATGTTTGTTTATTCAAATAGGATAGATTAAAAATCTATCCTATTTTTTTATTTATATTTTTACACTAAAAAATAAAACTTGTATAATTATCAATGATGTTTTAATATTAATCATACGAAATCACTGTAAGTAAGGTTGTTTACCTGACATTACCTGAAGTTACCAAGAGCGGAATATTGTTTTTTATTTTTAATTCAGCTTGGTTAACAATGAACAACAACGAACAACATTGATAAGCATTTTAATCTTTTATATTAAACATATGTCAAGGAATAACAATGAATACCCTTCCTTATCCTCAGAACCAACCATCCATTCAAAAAATTTATGCGCATACATTTGATGAAGCATTTAAAATAAAAGGCAATGACGGCAGTCCAATATCAGGACTAGTGCTGATGGAAGGCGAGACTGGCACTGGTAAAACAAGTAGCATTACCAGTAAAAGAAATCAGGTTTTAAGTATTGCGGATTATATCCACCAACATAATCATCAGATGATCTATACCGCAATGACTTTCGATTTACTACATCAATTTAGAGAAGGTCTAACAAAAGACAGTTATATCCCCCACACCATTATTTATAGTAAAACTGATACCGTTAAAAAAATTATCAAACAAGAATTCTTTGATCATGAATTAAGAGACAATGGTGTTTATTACTATAACAAGCAGTTGGGTGATTATGAAAAAGTCTCTTTATCAGATGCTAAAAGCCCAAATCGTAAAAAAAACAACACTGTAATTATCCCAAGAGTAGATGAGCATATTGAATTATTGGTAAATTCTTTTGATTACGATTCATTGTACGCGATATATACAAAGCATGTAAATGAAGCCTCTAATACTACACCATTAAAAAATAAGCAGGATTTTAAAGAAAACACTTTGTCTTTATTTAAAGCCATTGAAGCTGGTTATAGAAAACGCGACCCTGATATGGAGAGTATTAGGGACAAATCATCAGTTTTTGAAAATTTATTTTACTCATTGATAGGCGCTGTTAACTTTTTAAAAGATCTTGAAAAACTTTCAGATGCCGAAAGAAGTGTTATTTATCACATTTATGATATTTTATACACAGATCCATTAATGATTAGACTACTTCCAGCATTAAGTTTTAAATACCATAATCAGTATTTTTTATTACTTACCGCTGCTAAATTTTCACGTAAATTCTTTGACGGTCACAGCTATTTAAGTTCTTATAATTCACAACCTGCCAATTATGTCCTATTCTTAGATGAGATAGATAGTTATAAAAATATCCTGTTGTCTAACAGTCAGATTAATTCGGTATCAAGAGATATGGTAATGATGTGTGGACAATTATTGGGCGAAGTCAAAGGGATCTGCAATAAGAATTTAAAATATTCATATAACGATAATCTAATACGCAATCAAATACTTATTGATATTTTCAATTCTATTAACTTATCAGAGCTGCTCACAGATAGCATTGTTGATTTTTTTGGGATTAGTGAAACAACTAAATTAAGCGAATTATACGACTTAATGTTCCCTAATCGTGCTGTAGTCAGTGTATCATCGGAAGTGATGAATAAAATAAATATTAATGCTGAAGCATTTAAGGATAACAAGGATAAAGACAAGGAGGTCGGATTTAGCTTTTCAATGGTTAAGCAAGGTGGGGTGCTTTCATCAAACGACCGTAATATTAGAGAGTATGTAATCACTCGTTCTAATGATAGCTATTTGCTAGACTACAGACATAATGTAGATATCAACACGCCAGTCCTATCTGTCAACCAATTCTTTGATTTTATTAATAGACTAATCACATTGATTGTAACGCAGGTTAAAGACTCAGGTAATCATCAAAATCGACACGATTTGAAAGTGGCGGATTTCTTTATTGATCAATATGTAAGCCCCCATGATAATCGCAATAGTAAAAGTGAATTAGCCACCAATATACGCCGATTAGATTACAGAACATATGTCAATGATATTTCAAGAGACATGAAGGAATCTGAATTGAAAACGAGTGACGATATCTTTTATTTATCGAGTCACATCAGTTGGCTTATAGAGCAAAATCAATTAGTAACTACCAAAGGTGAGTTTGGTGATGATTTATTGGCGAAAAACCAAAAAATAATGGCTTCCCCTGAAGCTCAAATGATTAAGTTATGCCAAGCAAATTTAGTCTATGGATTATCAGCGACTAGTTTTATACCTAGCGTATTAGCCAATCTTAACTTCCCCTTCATTAAAGACACTTTGATTAAGCTAAATAACAGCAAATCCAAACCAAGCTGTTATATTCCGACAGATGATGATGTTGAAAATATTATTAAGCCTCAACTAAAACAACTCACAGCTTACAAAACAGGCTTGAGAAACGTTGAAGTCGCTGTTAATTTTTATCAAGATAGAATCAACAAAAAAAACGTTGAGTACCCAAGTGCGTACGGTAGTACAGCATCCGAAAACACAACTAGCGCTATCCTTCAAGAATTTTGTGATGAGCTACAGCCTAGTGACTATTGCAGAGATTTGAGTATCTACTCTCAAAAGGAACTGATGTCTAAGAGTAATTACTATAACATGAGGATTATTAGATTTATTCATTCATTATTTGAAGCCACTAATCATCATAGCACACTAGCCTATTGTACAACATTTGAGCAAATACGTGGTTTGTTATACAAAAATAGTCGCAACAGAAAATCAAAAGGCTATCTTTCAAACAGTGATTCTAAGCCGCTTTCTAAAAAATTAGAAAGCATTGGTATATATAGAGATGAAGCAACCTATGATACTATCAACAATGAGATTGTTAAACAACTCCAAGCGAATAAGACTAAAAAAGACCTAGATGAGCTTGATTATCCTGATTTCGATGACTGTTTATACACTTTCACGATAAATAATAAAAAGGTGGTTATCCTGCTTTTAAACGCTCAATATTATCGTGGAACAGGCTATAAAGAATTGTTTGATTACGTATTGAAAATGCCAAACACAACCGTCTATGTGCTAACACAGATAGCAAGTGCTGCGCGGGGTAAAAACTTTGATCATGAAAATGAATACGGCGCTCGTAAGGATTTTGATCATATCGCCATCTTAGAGCTAACGCATTTTTTTATTAACATTGATCCAAGTTTAAGCCCTGAGGATATTGTTATTGTTAGAAACTCGTTGTCATACTTAATGAATGAACTTTACCTCCATCGTTATATTAGTCATCGCGACAGATCTAGATTTATGTATGAGTTTTTAAAAACAAATGAATTATCCATCAAAAATCAAACAAATACAGGATGTGATCCTAATCGCGAATACAAGGCAGGGTTTGGCAATAAGATTAAAAGTGATGTTAATTACACCTTAATGGCTTTACTTATACAAATTGTTGGGCGTGGTGAACGTACTTGGGAACAGGCTGGGCGACTCACAATCAGTATTTATCAAACCATCAACCAAAGATCGAATTACAATATTGTTCAGTTGCTATCGAACTATTACAATGATCGCAACTTCAAGGATAATGAGTTTAATATCTCTTTTGCTAATAAAATGTTGTTAAAGCAAGCAAATGATATTTTTAATAGCGAATCTGAGAGTATTGACAACTTCCCTATGGACTTGTTCAGGGATGAAAGCGATCCTAACTTACATGACTATAATGCAACAGAAGCTCAAAAAAGCTATGCTTATGCCTTTAATCTATCCGAATGGGTTGTGAAGTGTTTAAATGAAGTCAGAAATAATCATGCGTTATATGATGATTTTCAAAAAGTATATGAACAATTACGCAGAGCATTGTGGCGTAATGATTTCAAGGCAGAGATCAATATTGATGCAGTGCATAAAAAATTCCCTAAAGGCAGAGAAATTTTCAAAGATAAACAAATTGTTTTAGAAAAAATGTACCTGTGCCTTGAATCGGGTTATTTTGAAAACAACTCATTGCATTACACTCATAATGGTAGAAACACAGATTCAAGGGATAGCTACGCTTTTTACAAATCATCTAATGAAAAGACTCGATTTTATTGTCCGTCGCAAATAAGAAGCAAATATGGTAGATTTTTAGAATTGACCGACAAAAGACATTCTAGTTTATTAAAAGAGTTTAAATGGCGACAGGATAATTATTCACAGATAGATAATACAGCTATGCTACATCCTTTTGCTTTTAATACTTTTGTAAAAGGAATTTTAGGGGAAATGTTGTTAGAAACAGCCTTTAAAGAATATTGTTTTAGAAAATTTACATCATGGAACGATCATGCTTTTACTATAGATTACAAGCCCGTGAATCACAAATGCTTAGAGATTTATGATTTAGTAATCAGTAATCAAAACACACCTACTCGATTTAGATTAGATGCTAAATTTTGGAACAATAATACAGTTAGAAGTGCCTATAAAGACGCATTGGAACTTAAGAATAGTAGCAATACCAATGATTTTCTTAAATTACTAAAATATAAAATTGACACCATCAAACAATACGAAGTAGATAATCCTGTTTTACTGGTAGTAAACACAAATATGGATAGTACAGAGGAAAAACTTATTGCGGTTAATACGAGTTTTGAGTTTGTAAGCTTTGATTTGACGCAAGATAAAATCCAAGATGATATTTGCTTTGTGTTTATACCACAGTGTTTAAATGAGGATAATGAGCTAAATACTAAACTCACTAGGATTTTTGATATGATTATTAATGATGAATTCAGAGGTGGTAAAAATGATTATTAATTTTTCTCATTGCTACCCTGATTTTGAACATTTTATAGGGCTTAATGAGTACCATATACTATGTTTTGATATCGGTAGCATTAAAGAGCATAACTACACCAAAATTGAAAAACATTACATCACCAATGCTTTAAAGCAAATGGGCGGTTTTCCTTACTTTATTTTTAATTCAAAAACAGGACGTACCCTTTACGTCCTAGCGCCAAAGACTTCTCCACTCGATCAAATACAACTAGATGCTTACGAAGGCTATATTTCAACAACGGTTAAGCCTTATGTGCTGGATATATCTAATATAAAGCACGATGAAGCATTACAATCGATTGTAATGAAGCTGTTGTTTCGTGAATATTATTCACGAATAGATGATGCGAGTGTTTATGTAAATGGTTGTCCTTTATTAAAATTAGAAAAAACAAAGACCTCGTATAAAACTTATACCCTCGACTGTTTACTGAGAGAGCTAAACAACCCAAAGCATTTTAACGGTAAAGATTATACGGTGGAATTGTCTTTTAAGTATCAAATAGTGGAATTGGTTAAACAGTCTTACAGCAAGCTTCTCAACGATGATAAGCTTTCTTTTGTTAAACAGGCTTATGACATCAGAGGGAATAAGTTTGTTAAGGTTTTTAATTACCATGATCTAAAAAGTGATGAGTTTTATGCGGAGTATCGACGCAATAAAAATAAAAAAACGTCACTAGAATACATTAAGTTTAATGATGATTTCAAACAAACTAGAGCCTATATTTTTACAAAATGCGTTTATGGCTTTAAAGGGTTTTTGGCGCAATTTGGCATCACATTAACCTTGATGACTAAAAGTATTCGCGAGCTTAAAACGAGTTTGTCTAAACAGAAAAAAATTCCCTTAGTTAAGGTAGCCGAGAGTGTAGTTATCAAATACATAGATAACTGTATTAATAAAAGCGCATCCAATATTGAATATGTTCTTAGAATGATTAATGACGTATTTAAAAATAACAAAAGTGAAATAAGTTTATCTTTTGAGCCTTATAAAAACGAAAAGGATGCGATGGTGTTGGTTTTTCTCGACCAAGAAAAAGAGGATGATACAGAAAAGGCAATTAATAAACATTTCGGTGGCGATAGATATAGTGATTTTAAATTAAACACAGGTTGTGTCTCACAGCATCTTGTAATTAATCCAAACCTTATTTTGTCTGATAAGGAAAAAACCACTAACAACAAACCAATGGTTGAATATTTTGATTACGATTTAACCGAGTTATCGAAAACCGATAAAAAAAACTATACCGATAAAATGAGCTATAAAATACCTGCTGTTATAAAAGAGTTATACTTAAAACACATGGTTCAATTTAAATCATTAAATAAGCTTCATAATATCATCGAGAAAGATGCTTTAAATCCTAATTATATTTATTGCTATTTATCGCACGGCATATTGAGCATGATATCTAAAGACGAAATGGATTTTATTGATATAACCCAAAACAACATGAATCACGATTTCTTTAATAAAATTAATTGGAGTAAAAAAGAATTAATAGCACTAATTCATAATAATAATATCCATACCTATGATATTACAAAAGAAATTACTCATATTAAAAACACTATGTCCTACGAGAAAGATGGTAATAATGACGAGAAATTACATAAGGAAGCTAGATTTAATTTTATTAAAAGACAACATGCTTTATTTAAATTCAACACCGAAACTAAAGATTTGTCAATTATGTGGCTAGAATATGACTATACGCAAAAAATCATGCTGCTCAACGAATCCTCTTTGGATTTCATAACCCACACAAACATTTTATATCCAATTGATACATGGAGAATTAAACCGCATGAATTTCTACCATTATTAAAATCTAAATTTAACACGAAGCAGTATGTTAAGTTTGCTGGGATTGTAAGTGAGTTTATCCAGTTATGGAATGCAATTATCGACTTCATGAAAACTAGTTCAATTAAAGAAGTGAGCTATAAGCAGATTAATGATTATTTGTATACCACGAATAATCCATCCCATATTCTTAAAAACATCAAGGATAGGCAGCCATCTGAGGATTTAGTGGATTTTTATTTTGACGGACATGATTACTTATTAAATAGCACCGAACTATCTATAATGGATTTTTTTGAAACTGATGACGCAAAAGACTTATGCAATAATCTAGTCAATTTTAAGATTGGTACATACAACCCAAATAAAAGCATTGTTAATGATATATTGAGTGAATATTTTCAAAAGAATTTAATGAGTGTTAAACGCCCTGAAGCATTAGGGTATCTACCTATTACAGCAAGCTTTTACTATGATGAGCAAGGTTTTTTAATCATTCCAACCACGTTAGATGCTTTAAATAAATCTGTGGATAGACAGCCGTCTTTTAGACAATTTAACTGCGTGCAAGGGGATTGGGATATTGAGGAAATTATCCCTATGTTTAATGTCAATTGGGTTAGGTTAAAAAATGTGGCATCTTATCCTTTTTTTGATAAACTAAATCGAGTTCATAACGAATTAACAAATACATCAGTACAGTCTTAAAGATGACAACTCCCACTGTTGCAGTGGGTTTTACTCTAATCTAAAAGCCCAATCTTAAAAATATTTTAAATATATATTAAAAAATTCAATAAAACTGCTATTTTATACATATTATATTTGACTATTTTCTTTTTTTGGCTTAATATATATAAACAACTTAATCAACCATTGAAGGAGATTGAATGAAACTTATTCTTACCACAACTATTTTAGCTGCTTTTGCATTAACCGCTTGTAGTCAACCCGACAACACGCCAGTCGCACAAAATTGGAATAATTCCTCCCCCCAAGTTACTAACAACATTAATTGCGAACCTCAAGAAGTAAATGGTCAAATGGTTGTGCCTGTTGAATGTAATATGCAAAACACAACAGAATACGACCGTGACTATTACAACACCAATCACCACTACCACAATACAGCAAATACCGCTGCTGCTGTTGCAGGTGGCGCCGTAGCAGGTGTGGCTGGCAAGATGGCATATGATAAGTATAAGGCTAACAAACAAGCGCAAGCTACACGCCAAATAACCCCAAATAATACCGCACGAGCAAATGCACCAACAAGCATTCCACCTAGCCGTTCTGTGGATTTAAGCAAGCAAAGCTTTAAACCTGCTACAACCAAGTCAAGTTATACCTCACCAAGCTCTAAGCGTAGTTTTAAATCTAAATCGAAGCGACGCTAATTATAATCAGCTTGAAAATATAAAACCCACCTAAAACGGTGGGTTTTTGCATAAAGATAAGAATAAAATTACACAACAAATACCTTTTAATTTAATTCAATAGATTTATTCATGTTATTATATTGGTTAATATTATCAATAAAGAGTATTAAATAATATCCGTATGTCAAAAAAAATTCGCGCATATTTAGATAAAATAAAAAATAATGAACCAATTAATCTTGCGGTTTTTCGTCGTCTAGTTGGAACATTTGACTTTTATCATTCTTTTAATCCCACTGACATTCAGGCGAAAAAAATTATAGGTAATTTGTACGAAGTTACATTTATAAATCCAAATTTATTTAAAGCATTAGAGAAAATAGCTAATGTTGATAATAATCGTATTTCAGCCGCCACACAAAATTTAAGTCACTCTTATAAGACTTCTGGATCCTTGTTGTTTATACGTCGAGATTATGATTTCCCTCAAGTGATATCTATTGATAAAAATGGGCAATACCAATCTTTAAACTACAACTACGCATCTGAATTGCTAATTGTTGAAAATCGTGAGTTGTTTATAAATCCACACAAAACATTGGATTTTATTCGTGAATATTGCAATCACAATTTTAACAATATAGACATTATCTTAGGTAATGGTTGCGAGGTTGCTAATTCCTATCATAAGCAATTTCTTAATAGATATAAACGTATTTTCTTATTAACTGATATTGATTTAGGTGGGTTTCTGATAGCCAAATCCATGTTTAATCTATTATCACTTGATAAGGTTGTGTTTCTTTATCCGAATGACCTTCTCTTACGCCTACAGAATGTATCGGAGAGAGCGTGCAAAAAAGAAGTAATTAAAGCTCATGGTATAGCAAAGCAATATCCTGTGTTAATCCCACCCATGAATGCAATAATTCAAACCAATAATTTCTTAGAGCAAGAGAGTTACATATGCAACAATTAAATATATTAGGCACTTTAGATTATATTATCAATAAGATTATATTTATTGATTCTGGAACTCATATTTATTCGGAATTGGAATTAAATAAAGATCTTGTTTTATTTGGAAAGAATAATAAAGGAAAAACATCCAGCCTTGTTGCCACTAAGTTATTGCTTTACCCTGAAGTCAATTTTAATGATTGTAATAAGAAATTTCATTTTTCAACAAAAGACAAAGAGTATACCAAAGACGACAGTTATTCTTTTTATTTTCCAACATCAGAATCATACATCATAATGGAGTCGTCTAATCCTAGCGGCACATCTTGCATGATATTATACCGCATGTCTAGTTATGAATATGGACGCCTTCTTATTTCTGCTAATTACGATACCATTCGTGATATATTTTGGGACTTAGACAATCCAGTTTTTAATAAAAGAACAAGCGTTAAAGAAATACAAAACGAGCTAAATTCCCGAAAAATTAATTATAAAAATGTCACCACTAAGGATGAATTAAAGCGTCTTTTATACTCTAACGTAGGAAATAGCGATAGTATTTATTGTATTGTTCCTCTCAAGAGTAATGATGATAATTCCATCCAAGCATTTATTAATATATATGACATTGCTTTTAGTCAAAATGCTAGTACTGACACCCTACCCAATGCTATTGCTACTATTATTGAAATGCAGCGTAGCCGTGAACAAGAAAAGTTAAATACCAACTTTCAAGAGCTTAGAGAATCTTATCAATCTCTTGTAAATGAAAAAAACAACCTTGAGGTTTGTGAAAACCAACAGGAGATTTTTGATGATGTTGAAAAAGAATATGAACGTTTTATAAAAAACAATAATGAGTTTGTTAGAAAATTCGTTTCTTACTCCGCTAGATTAAATATCATTTTTGACTACACGTATGACAAGGTTAGAGAGTTACAGCGCAAACAAGGTGAATTAGAGGATAACGTCGCTAAGTATTCTGCTGAAAAGAACAACCTATCTGCAACTTTGAAAAAAGAAAAACATCAAAAAGAAGTCCACGAGGAAAAAATCAAAGAGCTGCAGGGTCAAAAAATTAAAATAGAAAAAACTCTAAACGCTTATAGTGTTCAATCGTCTCAAGCACTATCCACCCATGAATTAATAGATTATGTAGTATACAACCTAAAAAACAAGCTTAATGAAAAGAATGCGGTGTTAGATGCAATCAAAGATATTAATTCATTAAGTAACAAACTGCAAAAAATTAATTTGGATATACAAAAACTTAAAAAGGAAAATGCCACATTAAATACGGCATTAGAAAATACCTCGTCTTTATCCATATCTACTTTGGATCCTACCAATGCTTCGATTATTACCTCATTAATTCCTTCGTTAATCACATGCGTTGGGACTTTAACTGATAATGAATCAGCTATATTCAATAGCTTTATTTCATTGTTTGAAATCAAAGATAATGGTTTGTGTTTCAAGGGTCAAAATCTAGTTGGTACTAAGTTTAATCATTTTGATATTGATAAGAAAATTGATGAGATAAAGCTAAATATAACACGGAATGATAATCTTATTTCTCAATACACAAGTAATGAAAATGAATTAAGAAAAGCTTTTGTTGCTCTTAACAATGGTTCGCTTGGCTATGAGAGCAAGGCTCTTATTGAAAAAGAAATAATCTCTATAAACAACGACATGATGGAGTTAAATGGTTATCCATTAATTTTAAATCAAATTGAAAAAACACAAGAAATAGTCTCGCAAATAGAATTAAAAATTAAAAATTACAGCGAGAAACTTAGTGGCGTAAGTCAAAAATTTGATCAGTTTTTACTCGAAGCAAATACCTCGAAAAACCATTTGAATTCTTATTTGGCGCTTCAAGACAAATCAAGAAACCAGTTAAATGTTTTAAATAATGCTGGAGTTTTTTTGGATAAAGAAGTTGAGCAACATATAGAAAAATTAAAGCAAAACGCAGTGGTGATTGATGATGATTTTGTTTTTAGTGAAAAAATAACTCAAGACGAAATCAGTGACCTTATGACGTTTAATAGGAATATTGTTGAAGCAGGTAAAGGTAAGATTTCCATTAGTCTAACTAAGCTGATGAGTGTATTGCCTAATGATAACGTAGATAAAGACAAACAATTAAACACTATAGCTGATATAGAAAATATTATTACTTCATATCGTAATATCTTTCATACCTTAAAGTTAAAAAAAGACAATCTCATGTTGGCGATTATCACTCATAATTCATATTTAGTAAATATGCTAGATGAGATAAAACAAAGTTACCATTTAATTGATGAAACCATTAAAGACATTAATGCCTCGTTGAAGCAGCATGAAGTATCAAATTTTAAAGCCGTTCAGCTTGAAATTAATACAAGAAGTGACTTTAAAAATATTATTAAAGCAAGTGAAAAAATAGACATTGCTCAACCAGTCCTTGTTCAAAATAGCTTTTATAATTCATTAATAGAATTTATGCAATCAGCTTCCAATAAGTCCAATAGTAAGTTGAAAATGGCTGATATTATTGAAAGTGTTAACTATGTATATGTTCATCATAATGATGAAAAAGTAAAAACAGGACAGTCTGGTGGGACTACCACTACAGCTAATTGTATTATCATTTCATGTTTGCTTGGCAGGATTTTTGATAAACATAGTAGGTTTAAAATGCCTATAGTTGTTGATGAGGTGTCACAGATTGATGAAAACAACTTATCCACTTTGGTTAATCAAATACATGGACTCGGTTTTTCAATATACTGCGCAACACCTAGCGAATCAACAATTACCCAAATAAATATTGGACGTTGGGTTAATCTAGATGCATGCTCATATGGGATTGATGATGACGATAAAAACGCACGATTATATTTAACACATAATGATATTTGTACTTTTTCAAGGAAAAATATAACACAAGACGTATTTTTGAGTAATCAGAATCAAAAAAATGAATTACCATTATATGAGTAAATTTTAAAATGATAAATGCTAACAAAATTACTCGACGATCTATTAGTATTGCTATCTTTACTAATAATTTTGATATAGATTTTCTAAAATTCATTGATTACAGCAATAATGAAGTTGCTGTAAATAAAAACGCAGTACGACTGGAGTTTCCCACAAGATTATATATTCAATTTTATAATGAAAAAGTATTGCCGATTGAGGGAACAACACAGTTAAAAAATATTTTTGCTCTAGACAGCATGATTAATAGTAAGGTTTTCACATTAAATAAAAACGAAGGAACGTTGACCATGTGTCAACAACTCTATCAATATCTAACATGGTTAGATTCTGACAGGGCAACACAATATAGCATTTATGAGTTTGAATCCTACCGTTCTGACATCGTTCGAATAGTAGATGATATATGCACCAATCCATATAATTCAGAAGTGTTTTCGGACGCTATAATTTATCTAAATAATCGAACAACAGAAATTATTAACTTAATACAGAGCAATATCGAGGTTTTAATTAATAAAGTTGAGGAAATCGCTTATTTATATCAAAACAAAGAAAATGGTTTGTCAGATATGAGCTTGGACGATTTATATAATAAAGCCAATAAACTTTATATGAAAAACGTTCAACCCTGCTTAGAATTCGTCTCTCCAAACTTTCAGCTAAAAGGAAAGGAAACTTTCACAAAAGCAATGGAGAGACTAATAAATCATTTTTCGCAAAATGACCATATTACCGAAGCGCTATCTTATCGTTATAAACTAGGCATGGTTACTTCTTATTATAAAGATATTGATCGCACTGCAAAAAGATTACAGTCATATATTACCAATATTTCAATAGATAGAGAGGGCTACCTTGCAATAGAAAATGCGTTTAATGATCTAGTATCATCTTTAGATCATTATAGACATGGTAAAACAACGAATATTTATTTTTCCAGCGATCATCAGTTTTTTGAAAACAACTTATTCTTTAAGGGCTTGACTAGCTTTAAAAATTCAAATAAGTTTGGCAAAAAGATTAACCTTAGCCCTGATTTAATAGATAAGCAACTACAGGTGTATTACCAAGATCTAATGGAAAAGCCTATCATCAAAAGAGATATTAGAGATGAGTTATTGGTCTTAAATCGACACAATAAAAAAATCATAGAACGGCAGCAATATCTTTTTGAACTTTTATGTATAACACCATTACCTAGCGACGAGGTGAATTTATATCAATATCTGTATGATCTTTTCTTGGAACTGATTCCTGATTTTGATTTGATAGACTTATTATACATAACAGATAAATTTAAAGTGCTACACAAGAATCATTTTCTTAAATACAAACGTGAGAAGTTTAGAATAGAGGACGAAAACTATTATTTGGAAACAACCCTCATTTTATTTAAGAGTAATAGCGATCAAATTTAAACACATATCAAGAGGTAGTCATGTACGATATTAATAAAAGTCGTGAGATATACAGTATTTTAAATGCTGGCAAGATCATAAACCGAAATACTCTCAATAATGCTGGTGAGTTAATGGATAACGCCTTATTTATTGAATTAATGGACAACTTAACTCATTATCGTGAGATTTATAATGGATTGGGTTACAAGCTCATAGATAATGTTGATTACTTTTACTTAAATGATTTGAATTCTAGTGATAATGATAATTTAGCTGTTAAGATTCAGATTTTATTAATAGTTATTGGCAAATATGTAAATCAACAAGGGTATTTACTAAATCGTATTTACCCTCAATCTACAGGTTTAAGTGCTGATGATTTTGACAGAATGAGTGAAATTGAAAACTTACAAGAAATACTTGAGCGTTTAAAAATTCATGCCAACTTAAAAAGCAAAGACCTTAAAGAGACCATTAAAAAAATATTGGTTGATCGTGGTGTTATGTTTGAAAAGCCCTTATCGGGCAATTTCGTTCTTGCAGATAGTGGAATGGATTTTTTTAAACGCATTCAAAAGTACACTACAGCCACAACTGAAATTGCTTCTTAGTATCTAATCTCAGGTTTTTATATAACAATTACCAGTTTGGATGGTATTAAATATATCAAAACTTGTTTTAAACTAAAAATTTTAGTATAGTAAAGCAGTATGCATTAGCGCACTCTTTTGTGACCGTCTAATGCGAGCTAAGGCGAACGTGGCACTGACCTACCCCTTAGAACAAACCCACTTTTAGTGGGTTTTTTTAGCCACAATAAAACAAAAAGATTGATTTTTACAACCTAATTTATTATAATAATACAAATAGTAAATATAGGTGTTTACAATGGAACAAAGTAAAATAGCTGAGCATTTTGAGTTCATTCAGATGACTTTTAATCTAAGTGATGAGCAATTTTTACAGGTCATGAAAACAACGCATGAAGTTATCGAACAGTGCCGTGAGACCAATACAATAAACAATGCCGCCTTAAAAAAACGCTATATTGATTTGTATTTAACCGCGCAGGATTGGCGTCAGCAGGGATATCCTATCCTTTACCATATTCACAATCAATTATCTCCGCGTGGGGAAAATATTTTAAACCTGCTTTGCAATGACCCACTTAACCGCAATCTAGTTATGTATCTTGGGCGTTGTATTGTCAGAGAATTAGCCGAAAACAATCCTAACGATTAATTTCCATTTTTCTAATAAGGCGAAAAAAGATGATAAAACACCGCACTCTAACCCCTGTTAATATAGGCGATAGCTTTACTACCAATCAAGGCTGTCGTGTTATTGTTGTAAAAATTAATGATAGTAAAAGTATTGATGTGATGTTTGATGACGAACATCGCCATATTGCTAATGTGCAATTGCGTAATTTGCGCTCAAAAAGCGTCAAAAACCCCTACTTGCCTGATGTTTTTGATGTGGGTTATATCGGTGTGGGGAAATATCTTTCTAAAAAAAATGGAGAGCGTACAGAAGCCTATGCTCGGTGGATAAATATGATGGGGGTTTGCTATAATACACACAGAAACCCAAAAAGTGCTAGTTACATGGGTTGTTTTGTTAATCCCGTATGGCATAACTTCCAAAATTTTGCAGAATGGTACGAAACCCATCCGTCTAAGGGAAAAGGTTATGAGTTAGACAAAGATATTATTAAAGAAAACAATAGAGAATTTAGCCCTGATCATTGCTTGCTTGTTCCTAAAGAAATCAATATCTTGTTTAAAAAAGATTACAACAAAACTAGTAACTTACCCAAAGGTGTTAATGCTGTCAGAGGTAGATTTAGAGCATCGGCTTATGGTAAGCATATTGGATATTTTGATACTGCAGACGAAGCGCATGAAGCTTTTAACAAGAAAAGAAAACAGATGATTATAAAGACCGCATTAGAATGGCAGGATCAGCTTGACCAAAGAGCGTTTGACGCAATCATGCAACGAATTAAATAAAACATCACTATGGGGTTTAACATGCGAAAACAGCGATTATTTTTACTTAAAAAATATCAAGGCACCGACATTCTAGTCGAAGTCAAAGGCTCGGTTGTCCAAAAAGATGGGACAATTTGGGATGCGACGCACACCATACCCTTGCTACAGCCTACAGAAGGTTACGACAAACAACGGTTGGATGCGTTAATTGAGGAAAAAGCATTTGATAAAATTCCTGACGTGTGTTATGTTCGTATAAACCAAGAAACCTACAATGGAAAAGAATTCATTCTAGAAAAAGACTATCTTGAGCGTGCAAACAACCAAAGTGAATTAGCAAAACAGGCATTAAACGCATGGCTAAAGTAACAAAAGACACAACTATGGACGACCTAGAAAAATATTATCAAGAACTTGTTGAAGCGGTAGAAGCCCCTAGTATTGAGGTTCCTTATTTTAACACATCTCAAGAATTGTTAGTGTGGTTAAAATCATTAAAGCATAGCGATTTTAATAATCAGGATGAATCAATCCCGTTAAATAAAGAACCTAGCATACATGATGTTGATGAACCCAAATCAATTAAGACGCCTACTGCATTGCTGCCACATTTTGATTCGGTCGAGGAATTGGGTGAATGGCTGCGTCATGTAAAGCCCGATAATTTTATCGATTGACTGTAAACCCCATTATACCGCCCCTATCAAGGGGTTTATTTTTTCTCTTGATATATATTATATTTTTGTATATAATAATCCCTTTTGAATAATGGGGGATGAAAAATGGGGGTGCATTTAACAACACAAATCCAACTTAATTATGGTAAATCGGTGGTATTTAATGAAAGTTATCACGATTTTCTTGAAGCATTGTCGTTTTCAACACAACTACGTCAGGATGTTTTTACGCATTTAAGAGACTATAGCCATAGTCACAATCCTGCTATTGTAAAAATATCTTACACACCCACCACGCCAGCCGAAAAACTAGATTATGATAATTTAAACCTATTTAATGTGCATGTTAATGGGCTAATTGTTTGTCCTCAGGAAAAAACCTATATCGACCTCGATAAGTTTTTAAGATTGTCGCGTAAATTAGCAAACAAACACCCCAAACAGGGGTTATTAAGTCCAATGTTTTTATTAATGTCGCATGACCTAAGAGAAACAACCAAAGCTGCTAATCTATTCAATAACCCACATGATCCCTATCCTTTCATATCATCATGGGATAATAAAGAGATTTATTACACGCTGATAGAACCACAAGGAATGAGGGATATTAGTGGTTATTTAATGTTTGACAGAAAAGGCAAACGCTTAGAAACACCACTAGGGATTAAATTAAAATCTTGGTTATCGAATCTAATAAAGACCGCATAGGTCTTTATTTTTTTCTATATTGGTTTTCGTCTCTTAGTTTTTTAAGCTTTAGATAAGCTTCATATAGATAAGGAAATGTCATAAGAGCGTAGAAAAAAACCATTACCTTAGCAATATAGTTTTTATTGCTAATCATGATAGCTATGAAAGCTAATACGGAAATCACATGAACAATTCCCCAGCCAATTAAAATATACCACGCTGCGAAGGTTTTATTGATTTTTGGTGTCTTAACCATAAGGTGTCATCTTTTTGATTGTTTATCATAATAAGGCGGATGGTTTTTACCTAACCTATTGCGTTATAATATAACTCATTCCAAAGCAAAGAAAAAGTTTTTTTGAGCTATTCACTTATTAAACAACTAAAAGGCACGCTATGAGCAATACAGTCGTCACATTAATCAAATTATTCATGTTGCTAGCATGGCTATTTTTATGTATTTGCTTAGCCTTGTTAGGCATGGATTTCACTAACACATATATTGGTGGCACCACGTTAAGCCAACAAATTATGTCAGCCACCGCTTATTTATTCATAATTTCAATGGTTTTGAATGCTCACCTAATAGGCACTATTGTGATTATGAAAGCTAATTTAAACAAACGCGAAAAGATGTAAATTCTATTAGTCTTTAATACATTTTTTGTGTATAGTAATACATATTATAAATAACCAATTGGTTTTACTAGGTTGGTCTATTGCTGGCGTGATGCACGTTGGCATTTTTATTTTAAAAACTTAAAACAAAGAGAGAATGTAATAATGGCGCTTAAAGAAACCCTTAGATTATTATTTGAACGTGGTGAGTGCGACACCTTTAAAGACGACTGCCTAAATGATATTGATAGGCTAGCACCTTTACCTACTGATATTACCTTGCCGCCAAGTGCTGATGATTATCAAACAACCAAACACTTGCTTCGTAAGGTAAAATACACAGAGCAACAATTAAAAGAATGGGATTATTGCTTTGAGCAAACCCGTCGGCTATTCCCCCGCTTGTTTAGCCATAGCTTCCACACCGATAGCTACATTATTAGAGGTTATGAGTACGAAGCGCAATTAGATAAGGACATTGGTCATTTTATTTCCCTTAAGACCCAACACAATTCCTTTTTAATACATTCAGACAGTCGAAAAAACCGTAGTGTATTATCCATGACTTATTTCCCGAAGCTATTTGTTGAACCAAATTGCGCTCATAAGTTTAGTTCACGTATTGAATTAAAAGATATTATTTTTGCAGAAAATCACGATGAGCATACCTATCAACCCAGCTTCTCATTAGTGGCGTTATTAAGACTACATGGTTTAGTTGGAGATACACAATTAAAAGAGCGTTTCATTATCAAAAGAAGTCATGAACTTTATGACACTATTAGTATTAATAATGAGTATTTCTATTTAACCATGAGTCATCATCATCAAAAAGCATTTGAGCCACAACAAGTTGTTTATGCCCCAAATGATGTGTATTGTGTGGACTTAGAAAACAAAAAAGTTCCTATTAATCATTTTATCAATTACTTCTTAGGTAATAGCAATACAAAAGGGCGCCATATATATATTTCAGGCTTTCTTGGTTTTATGTATACCAGTAATAAGTACCGCGAAGTCCTTCGAGCAACTGAAAATCTAACAGCAATCGATCCTGTTTTTGATGATTTTTGCAATGATAGAAGTGTGGAAATGTCATTGACTGTAGACAAAAAGACAGGATTAACCGAAGTTAGGTATGAAAAAGAATTGGTTAAAATAATTAAAACCAATGGTGAAAACTCACTTTCTAAAAAACTTCAATCCCTAGTGGCACAGTCCTATAATAGCCGCAGAGAATATTTAGTTAAGTCCTATGATTTACTTAAAACATGCCTTGCAGAAAATGACCCCTACTACCCCAACTTAATTCAGAAGCAAGTAGGTAGAAACGTGCTTGAATTATTGCTTGAACCTAAAGGGTTAAAGGATTTATCTAAAAGCGGGGTTAGTCCATCATTTTTTAATGCATTGTTCTGCAATAAAAACGATATGCTATTAAATGCCTTAAGTACTGCGATGCGCTTTTATAAAAAAGGTGACACTAAAAGAGCCATTGAAAGCTTAATTCACCATGTTAAATTACCAAACGTGATTAAAAAGAACATTTTATCCAAAGGTTATTTAGCTAAATCTAATGTGCAACGCATTGCTAAAATGGTTGATAAGTTTGGAGTGGATAATACCAATAAAATTGTAGATTTATATTTCATTCTGTCTGAAAACGCACTATCCCTCAACAAACTAGAATTTTATAATGACATTATGGAGAATGTGTTTGATGAAATTGAATTTATGCTTGACGCGGGATTTAGTATCACCAAACTCACAAATCATGCTAATAAGTATGCTGACGGATGGTTTCAAGTATATGATATTTTATACCTATACAATGAAATTACTAATATAGAACCCTTTGATAAAACCAAGCCAGCAGAGATCAAAACCGTTCGAGAATATCATGATTATTTAACAAATTATTATAATAATCTTGAAGTTAAACTGCACGCCGCTTACTTAGAGCCATTTGAAAGTGATTTTACCCCACAGATATTTGCTATCACCGATTCAGATGACATGGTGTTTTACTCGGTGGAACCCCCTATCAACACAGCAGAATTGGTAGAGGTTGGTAAGCAAATGAACCATTGCGTCGGCACTTACCTTCGTCGTCATCATGCGCGTGATTGCGAGATTTTATTGGTTAAGAATGGCAACAAAACCAATGTATGCTGCCTTGAACTGCGAAAAAGTAATGACCTTCAATCTTATGTGTTAACACAAGCAAAAATGCGCTTTAATAGACCTGCTAAAAACGATCCAATAATCAATCAAGTAGTTCTAAAATGGTTAGAACAGAACAATATATCTTATGCAACACACGATGTTCTTAGCAACCAAAATGAATGATAAAATAAATTGATTTTGTTTATTATTTGTATTATAATTCATTAAACATTAACATGTGAGGTGATTATGACAGATACTAACAATCAATATTTAAAGAATCATGCAGACTACGAAGGGTTAACCGTATTAAGCGGTATAACCCTTAATGATTTGCGTAGAATCGCGCCTGTTAAGTCCGTTGATGATGAAATAGCCACTGACCCCTACTATATCAAGCAGGTGGCTAAATTGTTTAATAATGATCACCCAAGCGATGAAATGGTTCGAGAGTGGGCGGCGGTTATCTATGACGTGCGTAAACGTTTTTATTTCATTAATAATAACTTTCATGCGCTAAAGCAAAACCCTGTCCATACCTCATATAGCTATCACAAAGATAAAAAATTGGGTGAGGTTGTAAAGCTGCAGACAGATATTTATGAGATTGTAAGTAAGTTTGACGGGGATAATGTAAGTTTATTTAAGCTAAGTTATTTTCCAAAGCATCTCCTAAAACACGATGATGGTGTCAAATTAGCCACGCCGTCATCACTTAATATTTTTGATTCTGCTACTTCAACCGCGCTTAGCCTAGATGGAATTGCATTATTTAGATTATTAGGTTTTGGTCAGCAAGGATCGCCTAATCTTGAGTATTGTGATATTTGCTCAATCAACAATGAGTGGGTGTGGGCTGATGTGGTTGATTTTCAGGGCAACAACCCTGCGGTTATTCGTTCGTTATCTTTTACCTCAAAAGACACGCCGATTGATAAGCAGCATGTAGCGTATTTCGAACATTCCAATCTCAAACGATTAGAAAAACTTAGTGGGGCTGTGAGTTATCTTAGCCAGTTGTCCTGTGTTCAAGAGAAAAATCAGACAATAATTAAAGCCAATCATTCATTGGGGATAATTTATCGAGACGATGATGTCAATAAGGTTAGTATTGAGACGCTTGATGATTTTTACCCTATTGCTTTTAGTTATGACAAAGCAGATGGGCAGGTACAGGCAACCGTAGCCGACGAAAAAATTGCTGTAGTAGCAGAAAAGGATGACAACAAACTTACGCAAGCGCAAGGCGTGAGATTATCAAAGTTTTATGATGATCATAGACAGGGGCTGGTAGAGGGGCATGATTTTTTTGAGCTAGATAACGAATTTATTGCGTTATTAGATATGAACAGCAATCGCATTAAATATGAATTTCCCTTACTGCGAGAAATGTATAAATCGGGTTTAACACCAAACTTTTTCTATCATTTTAATAAATTTGCGACCTCTAATAGCTTTTTATATTCAACCGATATGTTGCAAAGCACCCAACTAGAAGCGGCATTGGTGTTATTTAAAGAAGGCGATACAAAAGGGTCTTTAAATACATTGGTATACAATGCTAATCTACCCGCTTCTACTAAAAAAATCATTTTCAACAATGGGTTTTTATCGGTAAACGAAGTAAATGTGTTAGTTGATTTTCTAAAGACCAATAGTGTTGATACAACCAACAAACTATTGCAACTAAGCTATGATCTTAAAAATACCAATGATTGTAATCTATACGCGCCATACAGTTGGTTGCTAGTAGTATTTTTCTATATAGAAATTGGCTTCACCCCCACTAAGCTAGCAAACTTCATTCACCATCCAAAAGATCAGGATGTATGCGAGGTTATGCAGGAAAGCTATAAGCTGTATTTGCGTTATGCAGATACTGATTTCTTTGACCATCGCTTTATCAATGATGTGTCTAAATACCATGATTTTTTATTCAAACAAGCGTATCTTATTAAGAACGCGGACACGCATGCATTCTATGAGCAACACCAATCAAAGTTTAAGACTGCAAAACTAAATGATGAAAACAGTAATCAATATACATTTAAGCCGATGACTTCGGTGTCAGATGTTATATATAGTTGTATTGACATACAAGAGGTATTAATTGAGTACATGAATCGATGTGTCAGGGGTGATTATGATATCGTGGTTATTTGTAGCGCAAACCAAAGTGACATTGGCTTCCTTGAGATTACCCGTGATGACGACACTTACTCATTAACCCAAGCAAAACTAGATTTTGATTGTCCTGTATCAAATGATATGAACCTAGCAAAGTTAGTCACCCAATGGGCTAAAGCAGAGGGCGTGCTGATCAAAACCAATGATTTACAGGTAAGTTGAAAGTTTGACCCCACACGTCTAATCCTAGTGGTTATTGTGGGGTATTTCGCAGGTTTTACTAAATCTTACATAATCAACATAGAGCAGGTGTGCCTAAATAGGCTACACTTGCTTTATTTTAACAGGAGTTATCCTAATGCCTACTTTAATCTTTGCAGGAAATGATAATGACTCGTTTGGTGAGTTTCATCACTTTAATGACGGGTTTGATAATAACGGCTCAGGTGAACCGATAGAATGGGCAGTAAACACAAAGCGTAATGGTAGTATTGTCGTTATAGGACAGTATCTGCCAGCACCTGATGATCGATGGCAAATTAGCGCTTTCAATATTAATCCTGAAGTACCGCTAAACGCCAACTGGTCAATTGAAATCAAGCCTGACCAAAATAACCCTAAAAACCCAATGCTAGTGATTAATATTCACGATGAAGTATCGATTATTTGTTTGCAGCGCCCTATTTACTTCCAACCTAATCTTTAAGCTAAAAAAAACCTCCAACTTAGGTTGGAGGATAAAAAACCCAATCGAGAATGGCATTTTTTAAGATGGCATTTTGGGTGGTTCCCACCCCTTAGTTTTCACTAAGCTACCCATGTAAAAGCGAAGTATCCATCAGAATTCCTTACGCACAGAAACACCGTACCTAAAGGTGCGGTGAGGAAGTGTGTTGACTTTTCACTAGTTTAATGATATTAAATAGTAAGTGAACCAAAAAAAACAATCCCTATGACCACAGTAACTGCCAAAATCCAAGTTTACGTTGACCGTGATCAAGCTACCCTGCTTGAACGGACGCTTGACGCCTACAAGGATGGTAGTAACTGGTTATCAGGTCATGTGTTTAGAACCTTTAATTTATCCCAACCTAGTTTAAACAACCTCCACTACCAAGAACTTCGTACCCTGTTTTGTCTTAAGAGCCAAATGGCGCAGTCGGTGATGAAAACTGTGATAGCCCGTTACAAGTCTATCCGTGCCAATGGTCATGAGTGGGGTAAGGTTGTCTTTAAGCACCATGAACTCGATCTCGTGTTTAACCGTGATTACAGTGTCAACGATAGCGTGTTTTCAGTGAACACCTTAGATGGTCGGGTTAAATTACCCTACCAACGCAAGGGCATGACTAAATACTTCGATGGGACATGGGCGTTTGGTACGGCTAAATTAGTAAGGCGCTATGGTAAGTGGTTTTTACATATCCCCATGACTAAGCTATTCCCGCAGTTAAAAGCTGATGAGGTAAACAACTTAGTTGGGGTGGATTTAGGTATTAACCATATCGCCACCACCTACGATAGTCATGGGAAAACGAAGTTCTATCGTGGGGGTATCATCAAGTTTATGAGGGGTAAGTTTAAAGCCACTCGTAAATCCCTACAACAAAAACAAACCCCTAGCGCAAGAAAGCGACTCAAACGCATAGGGCAACGAGAACACCGTTATGTGTCCGACGTTAATCATCGGATAGCTAAGGCACTCGTTGAGAGTCACCCACAAGGCACAGCTTTTATACTAGAGGACTTAACAGGGGTTAGACAGGCTACCGAAAAGGTACGTGTCAAACATCGTTACGTCAGTGTATCATGGGCGTTCTATCAGTTTAGGCAGTTGCTTGAGTACAAAGCATCGATGAATAACCAAACGGTCATCTTGATAGACCCTAAATACACCTCACAATGCTGTCCGAAGTGTGGTCATACAGCGAAAGGCAACCGTGATCGCAAACATCACCACTTTCACTGTCAGCGATGTCACTACCAGTCCAACGATGATAGGGTTGGTGCCATGAACATCCTACGCAAAGGCATTGATAAGGTCGCAGAACTGTCGGCTATGATTACTATGCCAAGCGATGAACTAAGTGCAAGCATTTAGTTCAAGGGCGAAGTCAATCGTCCATATATCACCACAGCC
>ERZ500994.104-NODE-104-length-27305-cov-10.970202_pt1 | contig 27305 bp, 23 predicted proteins | sample MGYA00248878_ERZ500994 | MGnify/ENA primary metagenome ERZ500994 (study PRJEB25958, sample SAMN03398533) | human skin metagenome | study: EMG produced TPA metagenomics assembly of the Human Skin Microbiome Metagenome (human skin metagenome) data set. | reverse complement strand
TCAACCCGGTCCTCGAGGGCATCGTGCGCGCCAAGCAGGACCGCCTCAACCACGGCGGCGAGGACTTCCCGGTGCTGCCGATCCTCATGCACGGTGACGCGGCCTTCGCCGGTCAGGGTGTCGTGGCCGAGACGCTGCAGCAGAGCCAGCTGCGCGGCTACCGCACCGGCGGCACGATCCACGTGGTCGTCAACAACCAGGTCGGCTTCACCACCTCGCCGTCCGCGAGCCGCTCGTCGGTCTACTCGACGGATGTCGCGCGGATGATCCAGGCGCCGATCTTCCACGTCAACGGCGACGACCCGGAGGCCTGCGTGCGGGTCGCCGAGCTCGCCTTCGAGTTCCGGCAGAAGTTCCACAAGGACGTCGTCATCGACGTCGTGTGCTACCGCCGCCGTGGGCACAACGAGGGCGACGACCCGTCGATGACCCAGCCGCTGATGTACAAGCTCATCGAGTCCAAGCGCTCGGTGCGCAAGCTCTACACCGAGAGCCTCATCGGTCGCAAGGACATCACCCCGGAGGAGGCCGACGCCGCGCTGCGTGACTACCAGGCGCAGCTCGAGCGGGTCTTCGTCGAGACCAAGGAGGCCCTCAAGGCCCCCGCGTCGCCCGCCGACGCGAGCAGCGACTCGGGCGACACCGGCTCCGACGCGCCGGACAACGCCGGTCTCGAGCGTCCGTCGTCGCAGACCAGTGACGCGACGACCCGCTCGGCCGACGAGACGGCGATCTCGGAGACCGACCTCAAGCACATCGGCGACGTCTTCGACTCCCCGCCGGCGGAGTTCACGATCCACCCGAAGCTGCAGCAGGCCATGCAGAAGCGTGCCGCCTCCGTCAGCGAGGGCGGCATCGACTGGGGCACCGGCGAGATGATCGCCGTCGGCTCCTTGCTCATGGACGGCACCCCGGTGCGTCTGGCCGGTCAGGACTCGCGTCGTGGCACCTTCGTGCAGCGGCACGCTGTCCTCATCGACAAGGACACCGGTAAGGAGTGGACGCCGCTGAACTACCTCGGTGGTGACCAGGCCCGCTTCTGGGTCTACGACTCGCTGCTGTCGGAGTTCGCGGCGCTCGGCTTCGAGTACGGCTACTCCGTGGAGCGGCCCGACGCCCTCGTGATGTGGGAGGCGCAGTTCGGTGACTTCGTCAACGGCGCGGCCACGATCATCGACGAGTTCATCTCCTCCTCCGAGCAGAAGTGGGGCCAGAACTCCTCGGTCGTCCTCCTCCTGCCGCACGGCTACGAGGGCCAGGGGCCGGACCACTCCTCCGCTCGCATCGAGCGCTTCCTCGCGCTGTGCGCGCAGAACAACATGACGGTCGCCTTCCCGTCGACGCCGGCGAGCTACTTCCACCTGCTGCGTCGTCAGGCCTACCAGCGGCCGCGTCGCCCGCTCATCGTCTTCACCCCGAAGTCGATGCTGCGCCTGAAGGCCGCGAGCAGCCAGCCCGAGGACTTCACCGAGGGCACCTTCCGCGCGGTCCTGCCGGACCTGACCCAGCCGAAGGGGGACCAGGTCACCCGAGTGCTCATCGCCGCCGGCAAGGTGACGTGGGACCTCGAGGCCGAGCGCAAGAAGCGCGGCGACGAGAAGACCGCGATCCTGCACCTCGAGCGGTACTACCCGCTGCCGGGAGAGGAGCTGGCCGCCGAGCTGGCGAAGTACCCCAACGCGGAGATCGTCCTCGTGCAGGAGGAGCCGCAGAACCAGGGTGCATGGCCCTTCCTGGCCATGAACTTGCCGGTCGACCTGGCGAAGCACGGCGAGACCCGCGGTCTGACCGCGGTGACCCGCCCGCCGAGCGCCTCCCCCGCTGCCGGTACCGCGAAGAAGCACGCGCAGGAGCAGGCGGACCTGATCGCCCGCGCGTTCGACCGCTGATGTACTTCACGGACCGCGGCATCGAGGAGCTCGCGGACCGACGTGGTGAGGAGCAGGTCACTCTCGAGTGGGTGAGTGACCAGCTCCGCACCTTCGTCGACCTCAACCCGGAGTTCGAGACGCCGATCGAGCGACTCGCGTCGTGGCTGGCACGCCTCGACGACGAGGAGCTCGACGACGAGTAACGTCGGCCGGGACCCCCAGACCGACCCACCCCAGGAGAACCCCACGTGAGCGGCCACCCGATGACGGACGCAGCCGGCAACGAGTTCACCCCCAGCGCGACCTTCGGCCAGGAGGACGGGCGCCGGGAGATCTCGCTGGTCTTCATCGGCGACTCCTTCGTCGCCGGCGAGGGTGACGACAAGGCTCTTGGGTGGGTCGGTCGGGTCATGGCTCGCACCCAGGTCAAGGACGCGGTCGTCGCGCACTACAACCTCGGGGTGCGCGGCGAGACCGCCGGCGGGGTCGCCGAGCGCTGGCTGCGCGAGTCCCCCGCCCGCTTCGAGGGGGTCTTCGAGCGGCGGCTGGTCGTCCAAGTCGGCCATGCCGACGTCGCCCAGGCCACCTCGATCGCTCGTCTGCGGCTCAACCTCGCCAACATCCTCGACGAGGCCTCGAGCCAGGGTGTCGCGACCTTCGTCGTCGGCCCCCCGCCCTCCGCCGACCCGGAGGTCAACAACCAGCTGCGCCACGTCGTCGAGGCCCAGCGCGACGTCTGCGACCGCCGGGGCGTCACCTTCGTCGACACCTTCACCCCGCTGGCCGGCCACGACCAGTGGGAGTCCGACATCGCCGCCTCCGCTGATGGCGTGCACCCCGGCCAGGCGGGCTACGGCCTGATCGCTTGGCTCGTGCTGCACCACGGGTGGGGCGAGTGGATCGGCTGACCCCGGTCCCCCTTCCCACCTTCCTCGCCTCCTGCGAGCCCTCCTGCAGAGCCCCCGGCCCGCTCGGTTGAGGTATCCCTGACCGACTATCCGGTCGCCGCCACCTCAACCCAGCAGGCAACCTCCGACCCCCGCTCCCCCAACGCGCGGGTTGAGGTATCTCTGACCGACTATCCGGTCGCTCACACCTCGTCCGGCGGTACCTCGAGTGTGCCTTCGTGGTGTCTGGTGAGGTTGTCCCGAGCCCACTCGGAGCGAAGGGCGGCAGTCACCTGATCCATGAAGGCGTCGGCATCGAGCCGCCAGCCCAGGACGTTGATGCGCAGCACGCGGTCCCCGTCGATGACGACCTGGTTGGCTCGGAGGGCGTCGGCGACACCGTTGAGTCCCCAGAGATGGCCGGCGCCATCGATCTCGACGACCAGCCCGTGCTTTTCGAAGAGCACGTCGAGGTACACCCTCCCTTTGGACCCCGTGCGCACCGCCTGGCGAGTCGGCTCCGGAAGCCCGCGCGCCCGGCATGCCGCCGCGAAGTCGAGCTCGTTGAGCGAGTGGACGCCGTCGGCGACATCTGCGACGACCTGCGTGATGAAGGCCCTGCGCGTCCGCCCCCTCACGATCTGCCGTGCCGCGACGAGTTGCTCGGGAGTGACGAGGCGCTGTTGCACGGCCATCGCGAGCAGTGTCGCTGCCGCGCGGTCGCTCGCCGCCCAGTGCGCGGCCCGGATCGCTGCCACTGCGGGGCGCGTGCGCGGTACCCCCGAGGAGATGACCTCGTCGGGGACGCGGCGAGCGAGCTTGCGCACCTGTACTCCCTCACGGTGGGTCCGGTCGTGCCGGTGGACGACGGACACGAAGACGACGTCGCCTTCGTCCCACCCCTTGAGCCCGGCGAGCTGGAGCGAGCTCACCCCGTCGATGACGGCGATCCTCTCCCCCGTCTCCCACACGCCTCGCCAGCACCGGGCGTGAAACCCCAACGGCCCGGTGCGCACAGCGAAGGTCCGGCTGCCGCACTTCGTCCACCGACCGGCCGAGACCTGACGCGCTGCCTGCTGCCGGCTCACTCCGATGGCGCGCAGCATCTGGTGGCTAACGACGAAGTCGGTGTCCTCCGCGACGGCGAGCACCCGCTGATGGCGGTCCAGCGGTCCTTCGCGCGTGACGTGCGGTCGACCCCCTTCGTCGTCGTGGCTGTGGGCATCCTCTGGCTGCTCGGGCGTGGTGTCGGTCATCTCCGAACAGTGGAGGAGAGTGCTCCCCTCGCGGCCCCCCTCGCGAGATCGGTGGACAACTGGACCCGCCCAGACAAACTTGGGGACAACCGTGTCGACGCGTCGAGGTATCAGCGGACGAGGTACCTCCGACCGATTAGTCGGTCACGGTTACCTCGACCCAGCGCTATGAGCGCGAGCACGCCCCGCTGACCCCGCCAGTAGAGGTACCTCCGACCGAATAGACGGTCGCGATTACCTCAACCGAGCTGCTGGGGGTGGGGCAACCGACCTCGCGACCTCCCGACCCAGAGGCTCACGCAGCCGGCGACAGCGGCTTGGGCCGAGAGCAGCCGAAGAGCCACCCCCACCGCGTGCGCGCGAGCAGCAGCCCGAGGGTCCACGGCACGACCACCGCCACGACCGCGACGAGATACGGGTGGTAGTCCTTGCCCAGCCACACGAAGAGCGCGTGCAGCAGGATCACCGCCATGCCCGACTGGGCGAGCGTGCTGATCCGGTGCGACCACACCCCGCCGATGTAGATCGGGGCCATGATCATCCCGGCGCTGATGAGGATCCCCGCGAGGACGGCCCACACCGGCTCGTTGAACTGCGCGAACTTCAGGTTGAGGTTGCCCAGCCCCGGCCGCGTGGTGATCCACACCCCGGCCGCAAGGGTCGCGATCGCCATCACCCACAGCGTCCGGCTGCTCCACCGCGAGCGCTGCCCCGAGCGACCGGTGAGCAGCCGCGCGAGGTAGCCCGCCTGCACGAAGATCACGCACCCCAGCCCCTGCGCGATCGCGAAGGGCGAGTTCACCGAGATGTCCTGGTAGGTCTGCACCAGGGCGCACAGCCCGACGCCGACGGCCAGCTGCAGCCACAGGGGCAGCCGCAGCGCCTCCAGCCCGCGGACGGTGACGACCGCGACGAAGAGCGCAGTGATGAACCAGAAGGCGGAGTACGGCTCGATCGCGTAGGCCCCGCCCGGCAGCTGCTCCTCGACCTTGCCGGTGCTGTCACGCCCCCTTCGCCACAGCTCGAGCCCGTAGACGAGGGAGACGATCGCAAACCACGGGACGTACGGCAGCAGCAGCGTCTTGGCGCGCACCCTGACCTCGCTGCCGAAGGCACGCGACCCCGGCCGCCACAGCCACCCCGACAGCATGAAGTACAGCGGCACGTGCCAGGGGTAGACGTAGTCAGGCAGCGGCTTGAGCCCCTCGATGTGCCCGAGGACGATCGCGATCGTGCCGACGACCCGCAGCAGGTCGAGATAGCCGTTGCGCATCCCGGCATGCTCCCAAAAACCAAGGGCGAAGGGGAATCACAACACCTTTTCGCTGCGGGCGTAGCGGGCCTCGGTGACCGACTTCTGCGGTCGCCACCACTCCTCGTGGGTCCGGTACCAGCCGATCGTCGCGGCCAGCCCGGACCGGAAGTCGCGGTACCGAGGTTGCCAGCCGAGCTCGTCGCGCAGCCGGCTCCAGTCGATGGCATAGCGCCGGTCGTGCCCCGGCCGATCGGTCACACCCTAGGGTCGCGAGGCTCTGGCGCTCGCACCTCGACCAACGGGCTTCCGCAGAGCCTCCATCTGGTCCAGGGCTGATACCCCGTCGCCACCAGCCGGTCGAACGCGAGCGTCGAGTGCCGCGGGTGCGGCGCGCGCACACTGTCCCCGAGCCCGGCCTCGTCAGCGAAGCTCAGGCGGCCCCACTGGTCGTCGACGACGCGAGGGGACCTCCCTTCGTCCGCCAGGCGGGCCATCGTCGCGACGAAGTTGCCCCCGTCCCCCACGACCCACGACGTGCGCAGCACGTAGTGGCGCGGGGCGACGCCGACGGCGAGGTCACCGGCGGCCTTGGTGCGGCCGTACTCGCTCACCGGGGTGAGCGCCTCCAGTTCGTCATGGACCTCGCGATGGCCGTCGAAGACGTAGTCCGTGGAGTAGTGCACGAGCGTGCAGCCTTGTGCCGCAGCCTTCCTCGCGAGCTGCGCGGGCAGCTCGGCATTGAGCCGCCAGGCGAGCCGGCTGCCGTCGGAGGTCTCGGCGGCGTCGACGGCGGTCATCGCGGCGGCATTGATGATCAGGTCGTGGCCGCTGAGGTCGAGGGCTTCGACGGCGGCGGGGTCGGTGAGGTCGAGCTCGTCGCGGCCCGGCGCGACGGCGTCGGGCAGGAGTCGACGCAGGGCCGAGCCGACCTGCCCGCTGCCGCCGAGGAGCAGCGCCGGCCGCGGGACGAAGGGGGTGACCTCCGCCAGCCGCGGGTTGGTCCGGTCCTTGTCGCTGATCTCGCTGCGCGACAACGGGATCGGCCACTCGATGGCGGCGGTGGGGTCGTCGAGGGCGAGCGCGGGATAGGTGAGGTCGGGGCGCCAGTGCTCGTTGACGAGATAGGAGTAGACGGTCTCGTCGGCGAGGGCCTGGTAGGAGTTGCCGACGCCGCGGGGGACGAAGGCTGCGGTGCTCTCGTCGAGCTCGAGGGTGACGGTGGCGCCGAAGCCCTCGCCCGCGCGCAGATCGACCCAGGCACCGAAGACCCGGCCGTGGACGACGGTGACGAGTTTGTCCCAGGGTTCGGCATGGATGCCGCGGGTGGCGCCGCGCGAGGCGTTGTGGGAGACGTTGTGCTGCACCGGACCGAAGTCGGGCAGGCCCGCCGCGACCATCTTCGCCCGCTGCCAGGACTCGGTGAACCACCCCCGCGCGTCACGGTGCACCGGGCGCCGGACGACGAGCAGCCCCGGGATGCGGGTGCGCTCGATGGTGGGATCCATGCTCGGCGGCTATCGGCCGCGGGCCCGCAGAGGTGCCGGCGTCGCTACCCTCGACCCATGCGCGGCATCATCCTCGCGGGGGGCACAGGCAGCCGGCTCCACCCGATCACCCTCGGCATCTCCAAGCAGCTCGTGCCGGTCTACGACAAGCCGATGATCTACTACCCGCTGAGCACCCTCATGCTCGCCGGCATCCGCGACGTCCTGGTCATCACCACCCCGCACGAGGCCGATCAGTTCCGACGGCTGCTCGGTGACGGCTCGCGCTTCGGCATCAGCATCACCTATGCGCAGCAGCCCCGGCCCGAAGGCCTCGCCCAGGCCTTCCACATCGGCGCCGACCACGTGGCCGGCGGCCCCTCGGCGCTCGTGCTCGGCGACAACATCTTCTACGGACCCGGCCTGGGCACCCGGCTGCGGCGCTTCGCCGACATCGAGGGCGCGGCCGTCTTCGGCTACCAGGTCGCCGATCCGTCGGCCTACGGCGTGGTCGACTTCGACGACGAAGGGAGGGCCCGTCACCTCGAGGAGAAGCCGGCCCACCCGCGGTCTCGCTACGCCGTCCCCGGCCTGTACTTCTACGACGAGACCGTCGTCGAGCGCGCCCGTGGGCTGCGCCCGTCGGCGCGCGGCGAGCTGGAGATCACCGACCTCAACCGCACCTATCTCGACGAGGGGCGCCTCCACGTCGAGGTGCTCCCCCGCGGCACGGCCTGGCTCGACACCGGCACCTTTGCCGCGCTCAACGACGCGAGCAACTACGTGCGCACCCTCGAGAGCCGGCAGGGCCTGAAGGTCGGCTGCCCCGAGGAGGTCGCCTGGCGCATGGGCTTCCTCGACGACGCCGGCCTGCGCGAGCGGGCCGAGCCCCTCGTCAAGAGCGGCTACGGCCAGTACCTCCTCGACCTCCTCGCCTGACCTACCCCAGCGCCTTCGCCACCGTCTCCGCCCACAGCTGCGACCCCTCCGGCGATGGGGTTGATCTCGTCCGCCAGCAGGGCGTCCGGGTCACCCGAGTCCTCGAAGGCGGCGGCCACGTCGATCGTCGGGAGCCCGGCGTCGTCGGCCCAGTCGCCGATGGCAGCGCGACCAGCGCCGCTCCGGCCACGACCGGTGAGCTCCACGCTTTCGACATGGCTAGAACCTACGGCCTACCGCTGGTTGAGGTGCGACGAGGAGCCTCGGAACCGGGCCCCACCGCCAGCACCGCACACCAGAAGACCAAAGCCGAAGGGAAGCCCCGCACCAGATAGGTTTCGACGAGCATCGCCGGGAGCGCGAGGAGGACGGCCACGGCGACGAGCTCGAGCTGCCCGCCTCGCCGGATCTCCAGCACGCACCGCTGCACGACGAGCCCGAGCACGATGGCGAGCAGGGTGAGCCCCACGATCCCGTACTCGACGAGCAGCTCGAGGTAGGTCGAGTGCGCGTGGTAGAGCACTGCGCCCCACGGCCCGTCGTACTGCAGCGGACCGTCGAACTGCTCCCCGGGCCGTCCGCGCTCCAGCTCCATCCACGGCCACATCCGCGTCGGGCCGAGACCGAAGATCACCGTCCCCGCCGAGCCGGACCATGCCTCGATGCCGGTGGTCAGGTTGTGCCAACGCGCCTCATCCACGAAGAGGCTCAACCCTCGTCGTCGGGTCAGCTCACCCAGCACGACCGCGACGACGAGCAGGACCACGGGCCCGCCCCACCGCAGGTTCCAGTGGCGGTGCCGCACGATCGCCACGACCACGACGACGAGCGCCAGCACCCACCCCGCGCGCGAGAGGCTCTGCACGACGAGCAGCACCGTGACGACGGTGAGTCCCCACCCGAGCCAGCGACGCTCGGGCCACACCCGTCGGCCGGTGAGCACACCCGCCAGCACGAGAGTCAGGCCGACCGCGTTGTTGGACGCGCCCCCGATCGGCAGTCCCGGTCGCCACCCGGCGCCCTGGTGAAGGACGAGCGGGACGATCCAGGCCGCGATCGCCGTCCCGACGGCCGCCGCACCGAGCATGAGGACGAGGGCTTGCGGTCTCTCCTCGGGCTCGACCGCGCGGGCCCACGCCCACGCGGTGAGCAGGGCGAGAGTCGCCAACGTCGTGCCAGCCAGGGCGGTGTCCCAGCGCTCCCCGGACCGCAGCAGGCAGAGCCACAGCCACCCGAGCAGGGCGCCACCGGCCCAGGCCTCACCCCGCGAGACTCCCCCGCGACCGTGCCCGGCGGCGGCGAACCACCAGAGCGCGCCGGTGAGCACGAGCAGCACCCACACGTACCCCAGCGGCCCCGGCCCGACATTCGACGCCGGCGGCCCGATGGTCAGCAGGAACGCGACGACCGCCCCACCCCTCACTCCCGGTCCCTGAGGAGCTTGCTCTGCAAGCGTCTCGAAGGGCCCCACGCTGGTTGAGGTGCGAGCGCCAGCTGAACCCCCGCTGGTTGAGGTGCGACGAAGGAGCCTCGAAACCAACCCCCACCCCTCGCTAATCGAACTGCCGCTCGAAGGCCACGATCCGCTCCACGGCCGCGTCCACCTCGGCCGCCATCCGGTCGAAGACCTCCTGCGGCTGCCGGTAGGGGTCGTCGATGTCGTCGGCACCCTCGGGGACCCGGCTCAGGCCCCGCTCCCGCGCCAGGTGCGAAGGGAGCGCCGCCCACCGCTCCTCGGGCGTGGTCAGCCCGGCGAGCCGCTGGGTCCACGGCTCGCGCTCACCGGCGGAGTCGAGCAGTCGAGCGAGCTCCTTGACCGTGTAGGCCCGCTTGAGGTGACGGGGCGAGTAGGAGAGCACGATCTTGCGGTGGGCCACCTCGAGCGGCAGCACGATGTCGACGTCGTCGAGCATGCGTTCGCTGATCTGCCGCGCGGCGAAGGTGTCGTGGGCGATGCCCTTGCCATGCAGGATCGAGGCGCTCCCCGGCTCGACGGGGTTGCCGGTGAGCGCCTGGGTCCCCGCGCTCACCACCTCAAAGGCTCCCGGCCGCACTAACTCGAGGGCGTGTCCGAGGGCCAGCTGGACATAGGGCGATCGGCAGATGTTGCCCGTGCAGACAGTCATGATGCGCACGCTCATGGGGCCATCCTGCCGGATGGTGGCCCCTGTGCCAGACTCGCGTCTGCTGTCATCATTTGCGACCCGAGAGAGGCACCGAGAGCGTGGAGCTGCAGGACTACCTGAGGATCGTCCGCAAGCGGTGGGTGACGATTGTCGTCACGACTCTTGTCGTCGTCGGCCTCGCCGCTGCCGTCACCGCGCTCCAGACGAAGAGGTACACCTCGTCAACCCAGTTCTTCGTCTCGGTGTCAGGTGCCGACACAGCCCAGCTGAGTCAGGGCAGCACCTTCACCCAGCAGCGGGTGAAGTCCTATGCTGAGCTGCTCAAGACTCCACGAGCCCTCAACCCGGTCGTCGAGGAGCTCGGGGACGACACGACGACGTCGGACCTGGCCGACCAGCTGACCGTCACCACTCCCCCGGAGACCGTCATCCTCGAGGTCGCCGTCACCGACACCGACCCGGCCCACGCGCAGCAGATCGCCACGGCGATCGGCGAGACCTTCCCCCAGGTCGTCTCCGAGGTCGAGCGGCCGGAGGGGTCCAACCGCACCTCGCCGATCAAGGTCTCGCTCGTCGAGCCCGCGTCGACGAGCGAGACCCCCACGAGCCCGGTGCCGGCCCGCAACCTTGCGCTCGGCGTCGTCCTGGGTCTCCTGCTCGGCCTGGCCCTGGCGATGCTCCGGCATCTGCTTGACACCACGGTCCGCACCGACGACGACGTCGAGGAGATCACCGAGGAGCCGGTCATCGGGGCGATCCACCACGACCCGCGCGCGGACAAGGAGCCGCTCATCGTCGAGTCGGACCCGAGCTCGCCGCGGTCCGAGGCCTTCCGCGCGGTGCGGACCAACCTCATGTTCGTGGACGCGGCCCACCACCCGCGCACGATCCTGCTCACCTCGTCCATCCCCGGCGAGGGCAAGTCGACGACCATCGCCAACCTCGCCCTCACCCTGGCCCAGTCGGGCTCGAGGGTCTGCCTCATCGAGGCCGACCTGCGCCGCCCGCGCCTGCTCGAGTACCTCGGGATGGAGGGCGCGGCCGGTCTGACCGACGTGCTCATCGAGCGGGCCGACATCAACGACGTGCTCCAGCCCTACGGGCAGGACCGTCTCGAGGTCATCGGCGCAGGGGCCATCCCGCCCAACCCGAGCGAGCTGCTCGCCTCCGACGCCATGAGTCGGGTCCTGACCCACCTGTCGACGCGCTTCGACTACGTGCTCATCGACACCCCGCCGGCGCTCCCCGTGACCGACGCCGTCGTGCTGAGCACGAAGGTCGACGGCGTCATCGTCCTCGTGGGCACGACGATCGTGCGCAAGGAGCAGCTCAAGGCGACTCTCGAGTCCCTCCGGGGCGTGGACAACACCCTGCTCGGCCTCGTCCTCAACCGCGTCAACCACAAGTCAGCAGGGGGTTACAGCGCGGGCTACTACGGCTACTACCACCCCGGGACTCACCAGCGGTCCGAGCGCAAGGGCTCCCGGTTCCTGCGGGGCCGGCGCTGAGGGTCAGTTGTCGGTGCGGCGTCGCTGCCCCTTGAGCTCACGTCGGCTGGTGATCCCTGCCTCGTCAGCTTCGTAGACGTAGTCGCGGCCGTACGACGTGCTGTAGCCGTACTCGACGTCGCCATAGCGGATCCGGTCCACCTTGCTGGTCGACACCTGATTGAGGATCGCGCCGAGCACCTTGCCGTCGACGGCTCGGAGGGCGGCTGCGGCGCGCTCGACTTCCTCCTTGTGCGTCTTCGCGGCCGCCACGACGATCACGGCGCCGTCGGCGCTGCGGGTGAGCAGTGCTGCGTCCGTGACCGGCAGGAGCGGCGGGGCGTCGAGGATGACGAAGTGGTCCTGCGCGAGTTGCTCGATGAGCTGCTCCATACGGTGCGAGCCGAGCAGCTCGGAGGGGTTGGGCGGGATGGCTCCGGCCGCGAGGATGTCGAGCCCGTCGGTGTGGGAGGGCTGGAGGGCGTCGGCGAGGCTGGCTGTCCCGGCGAGCACCTGGGAGAGACCCACCGCACCGTCGAGGTCGAAAGCCCGCGCCACGGCCGATCGCCGTAGGTCCGCGTCGATGAGGACCACGCGCTCCCCGGACTCGGCGAGCACGGTCGCGAGGTTGGAGGCGACGGTCGATTTGCCCTCAGCCTGCTTGGCGCTGGTGATGACGATGGACCGAGGTTGGTGGTCGACGTCGACGAACCGCAGGTTGGTCCGCAGCTTGCGCAGAGACTCCCGCTCGTGGAACGACTTTGGACGCTCCACGGCACCCCGCTCGGAGCCGAGGTGCTGGCTCTTGGGCAGGATCCCGAGCACTCCGGTCCCCGACGCTTCCTCGACGTCCTCGGTCCGGCGGATCTTGGTGTCGTTGTGCTGGCGCACTGCCGCCAGACCGAAACCTACGAGCAGGCCCAGGAGCAGGCCGAGCGGCAGGATGCGTGATGGGTTGGGCGAGGAAGGCGACGTGGGGAGCACGGCCGACTCGTTGGGCTCGATGAGGACCTGAGCCTGCGACTCGACCTTGCGCGTCTTCCCGTCGGCACCGACGACCTCGCGGGTCGGGCCCGACTCTTCGATGCGCTTGGCTTCGGCGGCGGACGCCTTGACGACGGCGTCGGCCACGTCACGAGCCTCCTCAGGGCTCGGTCCGGTGGCGGTGACGCTGATGGAGACCCCCTCCTCGGGGACGGTGGCCGTGATCCGCGATGCCAGCGACTGCGGCGAGGCATCGAGCCCCAGCTCCTTGATGACCGACTGGGTCACCCGACGATTGGTGAAGAGGGTGACGTAGGCCTGCGCCTTCTGCTGGGCCAGCGTCTGCGAGGAGAAGGACTCTCCGATGCTCGAGCCTCCACCGGCCGTGACATAGCCGGCTGCCGTCGCGGTGTAGACCTTGGGCTGCAGGCTCATCCAGGCGAAGGCGAGCAGCAGGCCTACCAATGCCGCGACGACGATGACGACGAACTGCCGCCGGGTCAACTTCCAGAGATCTTCCAGGGTCACGCGGTCTCCTCGTCGATGTCGCGCCCCCGATGATCCGTGCGCGTCGGCCGACGGCAAGTATAGGTCCAAGAATTTCCGTGACGGTCTGCGAGCACCCGGTCGGGCGGTACCAGCAGCAGAGGCGGAGGACGTGGCCCGAGATGTCTCCGACTACCTATAAGATGGCGCCCGCAACGCCCCCACGTGGTGGATGGCACGCGAGCGAGGGAGGCACTCAGGGTGGGCACGGTCGAGGCGACATCTGCGTCTGCACGGTGGCGATGGGCGGGCGTCGATGGGAGCCTGTGGGTCGCGTCCACCGTGGCAGCAGTTTTTTTGAGGTTCGACTTCAGCTTCGCCCAGGCTTTCGCCGGCACCACGCTGGTCTTCGCCGTCGCCGCTGCTGCGGCCTACCTCGCTCTCGGCAGCATCGCCGGTCCCTATGCCGTCGGTCATTCGCGCGGGTCCTTCGAGGAGATCGTCGACCTCATGCGGACCGCGCTGACTGTCGGCGTTCTCGGGCTTGTCGTCAACGCGGTGCTCCCCACGCAGCTCGTCCCTCGATCGGTCCCCCTCACCGCCTCGCTCGTCGCGGTGCTCGCCATGCTCGCCGCGCGCACCGTGCTACGCACACGCCGGGCTCGACAGCGAGGCTCGGCCGATGACAGGCGCGTCATCGTCCTCGGCGCCGGAGAGGGCGGCCGCCAGCTCGTGCGCACGATGCTCCGCGACCCCAAGGCAGGTCTCCTGCCGGTCGCGCTCGTCGACGACGACCCGGCCAAGGCTCGCCTGAGCATCGACGGGGTCCGGGTGAGGGGCACGCGGCATGACATCGCTGCGGTCGCCGACCAGACCAATGCATCGACGGTGGCCGTGGCCATCCCCTCCGCCGACTCCTCGCTCCTGGCGGAGGTCCGCGAGCTCACGCGCGAGGCCGACCTCGACGTCCTCGTCCTCCCCCCGACGAGCGAGCTCTTCCGCCGCCCGACCGGTCGCGACCTACGTGCGCTGGATCTCGCCGACCTCCTCGGACGCCGCCCGATCGAGCTCGACTCCGCGGCCATCGCCGAGTCGATCAACGGCAAGGTCGTCCTCGTCACCGGCGCCGGCGGCTCGATCGGGTCCGAGCTGTGCCGCCAGATCGCGAAGTTCGGCCCACGCAAGCTGCTCCTGCTCGACCGCGACGAGTCCGCCCTGCACGGCACCCAGATCAGCATGTCCGGCCGTGGGCTGCTCGACGGCGACGACACCATCCTGGCCGACATCCGAGACCCCGCGCGACTGCAGGAGATCTTCACCGAGCATCAGCCCCAGGTGGTCTTCCACGCTGCGGCGCTCAAGCACCTGCCCCTGCTCGAGCGCTACCCGAAGGAGGCGTGGAAGACCAACGTCATCGGAACGCTCAACGTGCTTCAGGCTGCCTTCGACCACGGGGTCGAGACCTTCGTCAACGTCTCGACGGACAAGGCAGCCAACCCGACCAGCGTCCTGGGCTACAGCAAGCGCCTCACCGAGCGCCTGACCTCCGACTTCGCCGCTCGTGACGCCAACACCTACGTGAGCGTGCGCTTCGGCAACGTGCTCGGCTCCCGTGGCTCCGTGATCACCGCCTTCACCGCCCAGATCGAGGCCGGCGGCCCGGTCACGGTCACCCACCCCGACGTCGAGCGCTACTTCATGCTCATCCCCGAGGCCTGCCAGCTGGTGCTCCAGGCCGCGGCAATCGGCACCGACGGGCAGGTCATGGTGCTCGACATGGGGACTCCTGCGAAGATCAATGACGTGGCCACCACCCTCATCGACCTGTCCGGGCGCGACGACATCGAGATCGTCTACACCGGCCTGCGTCCCGGTGAAAAGCTCTCCGAGGAGCTCTTCACCCCCGGCGAGGACATCCAGCAGTCGGCCCATCCGCTCGTCAACCACGTGGACGTCGCGGCCCTGACGCCGCGCGAGGTACTGGCAGCCGACTCCGCGGGGGACTGCGTCGCCTACATGAAGGCCGAGGGCCTGCGCGGCAACCACGAGGTGCCCACCGCATGACCGAGCGCATCCTCATGTCCCAGGCCCAGGTGTCCGAGATCGAAGAGCGTTACGTCCTCGACGCCGTGCGCTCGGGCTGGGTGGCCCCGCTCGGCCCCCACGTCGACGCCTTCGAGCGGCAGGTCGCCGACCGGGTCGGCGTGGCCCATGCCCTGGCCCTCAGCTCCGGCACCGCGGCCCTGCATCTCGCCCTGCTCCACCTAGGTGCCCGCCCCGGGACCAAGGTCGTCGTCTCGAGCATGACCTTCGCCGCCACGGCCAATGCCGTGGCCTACACGGGGGCGGAGCCGGTCTTCGTCGACTCCCAGGCGAGCGACGGCAACGTCGACGCGGCCCTGATGATGGAGGCCGTCCGCACCCTGCAGGGCGAAGGGGAGGACGTCGTCGCGGCGATCCCCGTCGACCTCTTCGGCCGGGCTGTCGACTACGACGTCCTCGTGCCCGGCCTCGCAAAGCTCGATGTCCCCCTCCTCGAGGACGCGGCGGAGGCGCTGGGCGCGTCGTTCGACGGCGCCGCCGCCGGATCCTTCGGTCGCGCGGCGGCCCTGTCCTTCAACGGAAACAAGATCATGACGACCTCCGGTGGCGGCATGCTCCTGAGCGACGACGCCGATCTGGTGGCCCACGCGCGCAAGCTGTCGACCCAGTCCCGCGAGCCGGTGCCGTGGTACGAGCACACCGAGATCGGCTACAACTACCGCCTCTCCAACGTGCTGGCGGCCCTGGGCCGTGGCCAGCTCGAGCGCCTCGACGGCATGATCGCGCGCCGACGCGAGATCCGAGCCCGCTACGCGGACGCCTTCGCCGACCTCCCCGTCCGCTTCCTCGGCCGCGACGAGCAGGACCGCGACGACAGCCACGACAACTGCTGGCTCACCACGATCGTCCTCGACGAGCCGTTGGTTGAGGAGCGAGGCCGCCCGCGGCCGAGCCTCGAAACCACCCCGGCGCTGGTTGAGGAGCGAGGAACGAGCCTCGAAACCACCCCCGCCGACCACCTCGTCGAGGCGATGGCCGCCGAGCAGATCGAGGTCCGCCACCTGTGGAAGCCGATGCACCTGCAGCCAGTCTTCTCGGGGGCGCGCAACTTCGGCGGCTCCGTGTCCGAAGACCTCTTTCGGCGCGGCGTCACCCTGCCCAGCGGTCCGGCGCTGACCGATGACCAGATCGACCGGGTCATCGCCGCAGTGACGGCGGCTGTGAGGTCGGCATGAGCTACCGCGGCAAGCGTCTGCTGGATCTCGTCCTGACGACTCCTGCGCTCCTCCTTTCTCTTCCCGTCCAGGCCGTGACGGCGGCCGTGATCCGCATGACGATGGGCCGCCCTGTGCTCTTCCGCCAGACGCGTCCTGGCCTGCACGGTGAACCCTTCGAGATGATGAAGTTCCGCACCATGGCGCTGCCGGACCCGGAGCGGGGGCTGGTATCGGACGCTGACCGGATGACGCGCGTGGGCACCTTCTTGCGGAGCACGAGCCTCGACGAGCTGCCCACGCTGTGGAACGTCGTCAAGGGTGACATGAGCGTCGTGGGTCCCCGTCCGTTGCTCATGCAGTACCTCGACCGGTACACCCCGGAGCAGGCGCGCCGGCACCAGGTTCGCCCGGGCCTTACCGGACTGGCGCAGGTCAACGGGCGCAACGCAATCTCCTGGGAGGAGAAGTTTGTCTACGACGTCGAGTACATCGACGGCCACTCGCTGCTGGACGACCTGCGCATCATCAAGGACACCTTGCGTCAGGTGATCCGGCGCCACGGCATCTCGGCAGAGAACGCGGCAACCATGCCGGAGTTCACCGGGACACCAGATGAATGCGGAGAACGAGGCGTGTCATGAGGGGCATCGCCATCGTCGGATGTGGCGGCTTCGGCCGTGAGGTCCTTGACGTCATCGAGGCAATCAACGCTGTTAACGCAACGTGGACCATGGTCGGTTTCTTCGACGACTCGCCGTCTGAGGTCGACATCGCACTGGTGCGCGACCGCGGGTACGACGTACTGGGCGGCGTGGAGTCGCTGGCGCAACGACCTGACCTGTTTTTCGCCATCGGCATCGGCACCGGGCACGTGCGGCGGCTGATCGACGACCGTTTGGCGCAGGCCGGACTCACGGCCGCCACGCTTCTGCACCCTGAGGCCACGGTCGGGGGGGGCTCGGCCGTGGGGGCGGGCACGGTCCTGTGCAGCGGGGTCCGGGTGACCACGAACGTCACGCTGGGGCGCCATGTCCACATCAACCTGAACTCCACCGTCGGCCATGACTGCGTCCTAGCCGATTACGTCACGGTGAACCCCCTCGTCGCCGTCTCCGGATCCGTCACTGTGGGCGCCGATTCCATGCTTGGTACCCACAGCAGCGTCCTGCAGGGTCTGACGATCGGCGCGGCTGCGGTCGTCGGCGCTGGTGCCTGCGTGGTGCAGGACGTGGCCCCGTCAACCACCGTGAAGGGTGTCCCCGCCCGATGAGCTCGCAGACCGTCCTCTTCGTCGTCACCTCGCACATCACCGCGACGACTTTCCTCGTCGGCCAGCTCTCGCACCTTCGGGAGCAGGGTTGGAACACCCACGTCATCAGCGCCCCGGGACCTGGACTCGTAGAGCTATGCGAGCGTGAGGGCGCCATGCTCCATGCCGTCCCGATGGAGCGCCGGCCAGCCCCCCTGGACGACCTACGCTCGCTGGCCCGGCTCGCCTGGACGATCCGATCGATCGACCCCGACGTGATCGTCGCAGGGACCCCGAAGGCCGGCCTGCTGGCGGGGATGACGGGGTGGGCCGCCCGGGTCCCCCGTCGGATCTACCTCGTCCACGGGCTGCGTTTCGAGGGGTTGGAGGGTCTCAAGAGATCCGCGCTCGTCGCCCTTGAGCGGGTGAGCGCCCGCAGCGCGACAGAGCTCGTCGCGGTCAGTCCGAGCGTGCGCGCCGGGCTCGTCGAGGCAGGGATCCCGGGCTCACGCAGCGTGCACGTCCTCGGGGCGGGCTCCCCGAACGGGGTGGACACCGAGCGCTTCCGTCCTCCGTCAGACGCCGCGCGAGCGGAGGCCCGCCGCCGGCTCGAGATTCCGACCGAGGCACGGGTCGCACTCTTCGTCGGCCGGGTGACCCGCGACAAGGGCCTGGCCGACCTCAAGGCGCTCGCCGGCTCTCTCGCGGAGGGCGAGCGGCTCATCGTCGTAGGTGACCCCGAGCCGCTCGACGACCAGGACCGCCTGTGCACCGCCGCGCTCGAGCGGCACCCGCGAGTCATCCTCCGCGGCCACGCCGACGACGTCACGCCCTACTACCGCGCCGCGGACCTGCTGGTCCTGCCGACCCGGCGAGAAGGGCTCCCGACCGTCGTCCTCGAGGCGGGTGCTTGCGGGCTGCCGACCGTGTCCTACGCCGTGACCGGCGTGGTTGACGCCGCCGAGCCCGGCAGGACCGCGGTGCTCGTCCCGTGGGACAGCTCGACGGCCTTCGTGCAGGAGTCGACATCGCTGCTCCGGGACCGAACGCGCGCACGCGCGATGGGTGCGCACGCACGGCAGCACATCACCCAGAAGTTCGACCGGCACGCGGTGTGGCAGGCGTGGCAGGAGCACCTCGAACCCACCTGACCCTTGTCGGTCGAGGCGCCACGAGCCCGAGACCCCCATGCCGGTCGAGGCGCGAGGAGCCTTGGCTACGAGCCTCGAGATCACCAGAGTCAACGGTCTTGAGGCTCCGGCACTGAGGGCCTTCAAGCCTCGACCAAGACACCGCGCACGGGGCCTGGAGCTACTTCACCTCACGCCTGAACTGAACTCTCGAGCACCACGGTCGAGACTGTCGGGGCGGTCATTTCTCGATGCTGGCGCCTCGCCGAGGTGCGCAAAGGCCAGCACGGCAAAGCACAGGATGAAGAGAATCACCGTCGAATGCAGCAACTCGCCCTTGAGGTTGGCGACCACGGACACGACGAGCAGTTCGAAGGAGACCAATCGATCCACGCCCTTGGAGTAGATGAAGAGGACCAGCCCTCCGTACGCGAGGGCCCAGTAGAACAGGCCTCCTGCGAAGAGGTCGTTGGTGAACCCAATGTCTGTGCGAACACCCGCGACACCGGTGTACAGGCGAACTCCTTCACCGAAGAACAAGCCCCACCCCTCGGGGACGAGTAGGACCTCGCGGGTGAGGACCGTGTAGTTGCCCGTAGCTGTGTCGTTCACGATGAGATTTCGGGAGTCCGTGAGGAACGAGTTGACGAACTCGTACGACCCGGGGACGAAACGCGCTAGGAGGGTGAGCGCCAACCACACTGCGCATCCCAGACTAGCAATCCCAGCAAACAGCCCCAAGACGTTGGCGCGTCTCAGGTAGACAGCGAACACTGCTATGAGGGCCACCAGGACGAATACCAACAAACCTGTTCGTCCGTTCAAAAGCACCACCGTCAGGATCAATGGGATATGCAGGTGGTACCTTGCGCCTCGACTGACGATCATGTGCACAGCCAGACCCGCAAGTGCACCGTGGTAGATCGGAGTCCCGTATGTGAAGTCGCTCGAGATGCCGTATACCCGACTTTCCGTGACGAACTCGTTCGTATTTCCCGCCGCCAAGTACAGTGTGTTGGAGACAGCTTTAATGGCTGGGGAGATCACGCCTGCGATGGCGATGACTCCCTGCAGGCTGGCAAGCCAGAGCAATATCTCAAAGCCTTGGGACCTCGTGAAGCCTCGCCTCCGCAGCAAATCGACAATCAGAGCCACATTCATGAGCACTAAGATGGCGCTGCAGTTCTGGATGAAGCGTGTGTCCGACAGAGACTCAATCGGTTGGTTACGCAGGACGGCAGTCGTGACGACGAGGATCGCACCTGCGCCGACACCGTAGATGAGCGCGCGCGAACCGGAAGTCTGCAGCAGCCGCGAAGCGCCGGGTTGGCGCGACAGCGCTTGGTGCGCGAACAGTACGATTGGGACCCCGAGCAGCATTCCGAGCTTCAACAAGGGCGGGTTCGGCCCCAGAGGGGGCGCATACACAATCATGAAGATGTACAGAACCACGAGCCAGTTCTTCATCATCTTTAGCAGCACATGCACCACTCCCTGGGATTTCTGACCGCCGACTTTCGATCCCTCATCCCAGCACCTCGTTGTACAGCTCTTCGTATCCCGCCGCACAGGTGTCGATAGAGAAACGCCCGGAGTTCCTGATGGCAGCGCGCGACATAGCACTGTAGGAAGGGGATCGCGCGATGCGGGCAATGGAGTCAGCCACTGCCCCGACCGAGTCGCCCGCGAACAACAACCCGTCGTCCCCTTCGGACACAACCTCCTGCACGCCCGACACTCTGGGTCCCACCACGGGCAGTCCTGTCGCAAGTGCTTCAGCGATCGACAAGCCGAACCCTTCCCACCGCGAAGTTGAAAGGAACAGGTCGGCGCTGGCCAACAGCGACGGGACGTCCGCCACGGCGCCCAGCAATCGAACTTTGCCCCGAAGACCCAGCTCGTCGATCAGGGCCTGCAACTCTCCGCGCAGCGGCCCCTCACCGGCGATCCTCAATGTCGCGTGGGGTAGCACCGCAAGGGTCCGTATGGCCAGATGGATGTTCTTCACGTCCGTCAGCGAGCAAACGGACACGATGTTGAGGGGATCTCGTTCGTGCTCGCGAGGCTTCCTTACTCTGGCCTTGTCGAAGAACTCAGAGCGAATCCCGTTCGGGACAACCGCGATCGGCGGCGGATCCGCAAGATGAGAGAGGTGCTTTCGCAACGCGTCCTTCACTCCGTCAGAGATGGCGGCCACGGCGTCGTAGGAGCTGTATACACGACCCTCGACCACCCTCAGCCGCGGATCGCCCATCCGCCGGTTCCACGTGCTGTGCTCCGTGAAGACCTTCGGGGTCTTCAGCGACGCCGCCCAGTACAGTGCCGGGAACAGGTGGACGTGCACCATGTCCACCGCGGCGGACTCGCGACGCAGCCGCGGAATGATCCGCGGGTCTCGCAGCCGCAACCCGGCAGTGACGACATCAACCTCGTGATCCTGCGCGTATTGACGCGGCACGCCAGGGGAGTCATTGATCGTCAGGACGCGGGTCTCATGACCACGCTGCCGGCTGGCTACGGCGAGGTCGACGACAAGCCGTTCGGCACCCCCCGTCGCGAGCGAGTTGATGACGTGGAGAACCCTCAAGTCGCCTCCTGGTCTGCGCGGTGGACTGCGTGCAGGCCGTACACCCAGGTCAATGCGTCGGCCACAACAAGGGCGCTGAGCATCCACCAGAGCGTGTCGATGAGGTCGGCCCCAGCGGTAGCCGCGAGGAACACCGCGCCCCCAAACAGTGCTACGCGAACCCCTTCCAAGACAAAGGCCTGGGTGGCCTTCTCCAGCAATTGCAGGAATTGCCTCGTCGGGTTCACTACCATCCGCGAGAAGAGCACGGTGGACATGACGGCGAGAGTCTCCCCCGCCACTGTCCACTCATCTCCGAGGGCCCAGACGGATAGTGGCTTGGCCAAGAACCACAGGACGAGACCACCGAGGGCGCCGACCGCTCCCAGCACCCCCGAGGTCCGTAGGTACACCGTGGACACATCCGACGTCCCGCGTCGTAGTCGTTCGGCCATCTCGCCTTCGAAGACGGACCCGACGGCCAGCCCGATGAGGGCAATGGGAACTGCGAGTACGCGATCGGCCATGGCGAACTGCCCGACCTCGGCCGCGGAAAATCTGTGGGCGATCACAAAGACCGGGCCCTGCTGGGCGAGAAGCATGAAGGATGTCATCGGCGCGAAGACGACAGGAAACTTCCAATAGCGTGAGAGGCCAGCCAAACTGGAGTGCCACGCCACAACTCTGACATAGCGGGCGGCATACTGCCTCAACACAAACACACCCACCGCACTACCGATCACCGACCCAGCGATCAGTCCGTTGAATCCAGGGATCCCACGCAGGGGGGCGAACCCGAACTGCCCGGCCGTGATGGCAAGCGACTGCGCGGTGTTGCGCGTACCGATTTTCGAGTACGCCTTGTCTCGGACCGCGAGCTGGCTGAAGAGCGTCACACACCCGGCAACGAAGACGAGGAGCGGCAGCCCCCACATCAAGGTGGTGCGGCCGTCGATGCTCACCCTTTGCTGCAAGCCGCTGAGAGCGATCACAGCGGCCAAGCAGGTCGAGGTCGTTGCTAGGGAGACGAGCGCTGCCTGAATCAGGGCTGAAACTTCGCTCCGAGAACCGGCAAGCACCACGGCGCCTTCGAGACGCATCGTCGCCAGCGGCGCGATGATCGCAGCCGCTGACATGGCAACAGCCAGCAATCCGTACTCGTCAGGAACGTAGATTCGAGCGAGTATGGGAAGCGCGAAGAGCGTGACGATCTGTCCGATGGCCGTACCACCGAGGATCGCCAGCACGCCCCTCATAGCACGGCGACCGCGCACACGATCCGGTGGCGCGTCCTCTTGGCCCGCATCCACAGTTAACGCGCCGCGGACCGGACGGCGTCACCGAGCTCGGCGAAGTCGAGGGCCCAGTCGGCGTCCGCGTTCGTGGCGCCGCGCGACGTGGCACGATCAAGCACTTCCTCGAAGGCGCTCTCGTCGACCTGGTCGAGGAACTCCACGTACGGACACTTGTCCTTGATCCACGCCTCGTACGTGCCGCGGATCTTGTGGTTAGAGTTTGGCAGCACCACGCAGGGCGTCCCTGTGATGACAGCGAAGATCATTCCGTGCAGCCGGTCGGTGACGACAACCTCCGACGCACGGAAGTCGTCCAGCATCGCGAAGAACGGATCAGCCTCCGCACCCGCGACGATCGATTCGTCGGCGACGGTGTTGTCTCCGCCCGTGACCGATGCATAGCGCGCCTCGAGGCTGGCCCTGATCGACCGTGCGTCCCGATCCGTCACGCACTTCTCGGCATCGCCTCGGAGCATGAGCAGCGCGCCACGTCGCTGTGCAGGCTGGAACGAGCGGACCTCGTCGACCAACGAGAGCACGATGTCTGGTGAGTAGATCACTCGGTTCGCGAACATGGCCTGCATCTCCTTGCGGCTGCGCTCCTCACGTGCACAGAGGACGAAGTCTGCCTGCCGCGACAAGGCCCGCGCTTCCCTCCGGCCACTCTTGGCCCGCGCCTCCTCGGAGGAGTAGATGATCGACTGGGGGAAGGAGACGATCCGTTGGCCCTTCAGGTAACGCGCGACGAACATCCGGCCAAACTGGGCACGGGGGTACAGATCCCCCATACTCCCGCCCCCCGTGGTCATCACGAGGTCTGAACGGCTGAGATCGGACCTGAGGCGCCGCAGTGTCTGGTAGGTCGCCCTGAGCGGCACGGACCGGACGGCGTAACCCGGCAGAGTCTTCTCGAGGTATCTCTCCTGGGCATAGCGGATGGCCAGATCTCCGATGTTGCCGTAGTCCGGGCAGAGGAGGATGACGGCGTTTCGCCCTTCTGCACGCAACTCGACACGGCGCCCTCCGGCCAGCGTCACCGCACGCTGATAGAGCGGGATCAGGGCCCGCTTGACCTGCTTCACGCCGCTGCAACCTTTCGCTTGGTATCGCTCGCGACCGCCAGAAGCACGAACGCGGCTCGGATGCAGCGCGGTCCTCCGAACGCCACAAGCCCGAAGAAGCGTTGCGTCCGGGGAGCTCGGCGATCCGCGACCACATGACGGCGCGAACTGACAATGATCTCCCCGAGTCTTGGGGTCAGGGACATGGCCTTCGCGGCACTCTCGGTCTGCCCGATGATGTAGATCCCCTCCATGAAGAGCCTGCATCGGGCCGCGTTCGCGAGCTGAGGCATCTGCTGCTCAGTAAAGTCGACGGCTTCTTGGGCGAAACCTAGCGCAGCCACTCGCCGATCTGCCTGACGCTGGTTGGTGATGCTCCCCCCACGCTGCACGTAGAGGTAGGAGGCCTGATGAACGACAGCCACGCGCTCTGCTCGTGCCAGGAGGCGGTAGGTGACAGGAAGATCTTCATGGATCTCGCCCACGGGGTATCGAATGCCGTCGAAGAGCGCTCGACTGTAGAGCTTGCCCCAAGCGCTCGTCGTCACCTCCTGCTGGTAGAAGAGCCGCTCGAGGGCCTCCTCTCGCGAGAGCACCGACACCGGCGCCGGTTCAAGGCCGACGTCGCTAGGGCGGTCGGTTGGATCCACACGCCGAAACTGAGACACCGCTATCTCGGCAGATGTTTGGAGCACTGCGTCCACGAGACTCGCCACATGGGTCGGCGTGATCAGGTCATCGCCATCGACGCAGAGGATGTAATCCCCAGTTGCGCGGTCAATCCCGTAGTTGCGTGCCTCGGACAGCCCCCCGTTCGGCTTGTGGAGGACCACGACACGGGCGTCCCGACCTCCAAACTCGTCCACGAGTCGCCCACTTGCATCCGTCGAACCGTCATCGACGAGCAGGATCTCCAGATCGCCGTACGTTTGTGCGAGCACGCTCTCGACGCAGGGCACGACGAGATCTTCGATGTTGTAGACAGGGATCACGATGGACACGACCATCGGCTTTGCGGCTGACAATCAGGACTCCTCACTGCTCGACCCGGACGTCCGCAACGGACTCGGACTGACGGTCGCGCGCGGTGCGAGCATACCGGGACCTCACCTTGGTCCGGGGCGGACCTCCGCCCATCGTGGCCGGATGGCGTCAACAGTTTCGCCGAACAGCGAGCGCCATCCAACACCTGAGCACGAGTTTGGCCTTCCATAACACCCAGTTATGCTTCGAGAGTCCCGTCCGAAGAGAGGTTCTCTCGTGCCCACTGCCGCCCCACCGGCTGCCCTGACGCACCTCGACGTGCTCGAGTCCGAGTCGATCCACATCATTCGTGAGGTCGCCGCGGAGTTCGAGCGTCCTGTCCTGATGTTCTCCGGCGGCAAGGACTCGATCGTCATGCTCCGGCTGGCCGAGCGAGCCTTCGCCCCGGCCAAGATCCCCTTCGGCCTGCTCCAGGTCGACACCGGCTTCGACTTCCCCGAGGTCCTTGCCACCCGTGACCGATGGGTCGAGCGCCTCGGCATCGAGCTGCACGTCGCCTCGGTCGAGCAGGCGATCGCCGACGGCATCGTCGTCGACGACGGCAAGACCTCGCGCAACCGGCTCCAGATCGGCACCCTGCTCCACGCCATCGAAGAGCGTGGCTACACCGCGGCCTTCGGTGGCGGCCGACGCGACGAGGAGAAGGCACGCGCCAAGGAGCGCATCTACTCGCACCGCGACGACTTTGGCCAGTGGGACCCCAAGAACCAGCGGCCTGAGCTCTGGTCCCTCTACAACGGGCGCATCCACGAGGGCGAGCACATGCGGATCTTCCCGCTGTCCAACTGGACCGAGCTCGACATCTGGCAGTACATCGGCCGCGAGCAGCTCGACATCCCCGAGATCTACTACTCGCACCAGCGCAGCGTCTTCGAGCGCGACGGGATGCTGCTCACCGCGAGCGAGCACAACCCCCTTCGTCCCGGCGAAGAGGCCCGTGAGCGCACCGTGCGCTTCCGCACCGTCGGCGACCTGACGCTCACCGGCTGCGTCGAGTCCGACGCCAGCACCGTGGACGAGATCATCGACGAGATCTCCGTCGCCCGTCTCACCGAGCGGGGCGCCACGCGTGGCGACGACCGCTTCAGCGAGGCTGCTATGGAGGACCGCAAGAAGGAGGGGTACTTCTGATGGGTATCCAGACTGAGACCACGCTTGAGCACACCGAGACGCAGGACCCTTCGAGGCTCGGCGCCGGGGCGCCTCGCACCTCAGGGACCGTGGTGAAGAGTGACCTCGACCTAGGGCTGCTGCGTGTCGCCACCGCCGGCTCCGTCGACGACGGCAAGTCGACGCTCATCGGGCGGCTGCTGCTCGACAGCAAGGCGATCTTCGAGGACCAGCTCGAGGCCGTCGAGGCGACGAGCAAGGCCAAGGGCCACGACCACACCGACCTCGCGCTGCTCACCGACGGCCTGCGCAGCGAGCGGGAGCAGGGCATCACCATCGATGTCGCCTACCGCTACTTCGCGACGCCGCGGCGCAAGTTCATCCTCGCCGACACCCCCGGCCACGCGCAGTACACCCGCAACATGGTCACGGGAGCCTCGACCGCCGACCTGGGGCTGGTGCTCGTCGACGCCCGCCACGGGCTGACCGAGCAGTCGCGCCGCCACACCGTGCTGCTGTCGCTGCTGCAGGTCCCTCACATCACACTCGTGGTCAACAAGATGGACCTCGTCGACTACGACGAGTCCGTTTACACGCAGATCCGTGAGGACTTCCTCGCCTTCACCGAGCAGCTGCAGGTGCCGGCCGTCGCGACCTTCCCCATCAGCGCGCTCGTCGGCGACAACGTCGTCGAGACCAGCGACGCGATGCCCTGGTACACGGGCACGAGCCTGCTCGAGCACCTCGAGACCGCCGAGAGCGCCGACCTCTTCGAGACGAAGGGCGACCGCTTCCCCGTCCAGTACGTCATCCGTCCGCAGCAGGGCGAGCACCGCGACTACCGCGGCTACGCCGGCCGCGTCGAGGCGGGGACCTTCCGCGTCGGTCAGGACGTCGTCGTTCTGCCCAGCGGGGTGCGCACGACGGTCGCCGGCATCGACACCCTCGACGCCACCCACGACCAGGCCGTCACCGGGCAGTCCGTGACCCTGCGTCTGGGCGACGAGGTGGACGTCTCCCGCGGTGACCTCATCGCCGATGCGGAGCACGCCCCCGAGGTGACCCGCGAGATCACCGCGACCGTCTGCTGGATGACCACGGGCACGCTGCACAGCCGGCAGAAGCTCCTCCTCAAGCACACGACCCGCACGGTCAAGGCGATCGTCGACGGCCTTGGCGCACGCCTGGACGTCAACACGCTCGAACGTGACGGCGAGACCAGCGAGCTGGGCCTCAACGAGGTCGGGACCGTCTCCCTTCGCCTGTCGCAGCCGCTCGCGGTGGACGCCTACGCGACGCACCGCGCGACCGGCGCCTTCATCCTCATCGACCCGGCCAGCGGCAACACGGTCGGCGCCGGCATGATCTCCGGCACGCACGGGGTCGAGTACACAATCTGAGCCCACGGCGCAGGCATTGACACTTCTGATCGTGTTCAGAATACTGGCATCATGCCTGCCATGACGTCCTACCGTGCCTCCGACCTGTCGCGGGACAGCGCCCGGGTCTTCCGCTCCGCCGACGAGTCACCCGTCGAAGTGACCCGTCGCGACGGCGACCCTCTGGTGCTCACCCGTAAGAGCGAGTACGACGAGCACTTCACGGCGCTGGCCGCTGCCGCCGACCTGATCGCGGCATCACTCGCCCCGGCCGACTCCCCGCTCGAGGACCGCCTGATGGTCCGCTTCCCGTGGCTGCGCTTCCTCGACGCCGGAGACCGCAGCTCCTTTGCGGTCGACATCGTCAACACCGCTCGCGGATGCGCCGCCGTCCACGACTTCACTCCCTTCCTCGTCGAGCTGCACGAGTGGCAAG